>Ga0066376_10000789_pt1 | contig 29971 bp, 28 predicted proteins | sample Knorr_S15_td_Bot_FD_77009 | JGI IMG/M metagenome (GOLD analysis project Ga0066376, IMG submission 77009) | Marine microbial communities from Southern Atlantic Ocean transect - Knorr_S15_td_Bottom_ad_5009_LV_A | ecosystem: Environmental > Aquatic > Marine > Oceanic | place: Southern Atlantic... | reverse complement strand
CGAAGCGTTCAACGGAATCGTTCGGCGCGATGGCCGCGATGACGTCCTGCACATGATCATGCACCTTGGAGAAGTCGATCCCGGGCATGGAACCGTTGACCCCGAAACGCGCGCTCTCGCGCATGGCCTGGGCGGCATGGGCGGCGGCGAGGAGCGATTTCGAGGGAACGCAGCCCATATTCAGGCAGTCGCCGCCCATCTTGTCGGCCTCGATAAGCACCGTGGGCGCCCCCATGAGGGCGGCCGCGGCGGCGACGGACAGGCCGCCCGAACCAGCACCGATGACGCAGATGTCGGTGTCGATTTCAGCCACCTTGGCGGGCCCGGTATTTCTTGTAGACCACGGGGATCAGCGCCAGAACCGCGAGGCCAACCAGGGCGGCGATAACTTCCGGCGTAAGAATGCTGGACACGCTGAATTCGCCGCTCGCTTCCAGCGCGCTGCCCAGCCCGCCACCGGCAAGGGCGAAAACGAAGGTGCCCGGTATGATGCCGAAGAAGGTGGCGATGACATAGGTGCGCAAGGGTACGCCGAGGAAGGCCGGCACCAGATTGACCACGAAGAACGGGAACAATGGCACCAGGCGCAGCACCAGAAGATAGCTCATGGCGTTATTCTGGAAACCGGCCTCCATCTTCGCCATCCAGGGGCCGGCGCGGCTTCGCAGGCGATCGCCGACTGCGCCGCGGGCGATCAGAAACAGCGCCGTGGCGCCCAGGGTGGCCGCAAATATCACATAAAGGGTGGTGCGCAGGGGACCGAACAGGAAGCCGCCGATGATGGTCATCATGGCGCCGCCGGGGATGGAGAAGGCAATGGCCACCGCATAGATCACGGCAAACAACAGATCGGCGATCACCGCATACTCGGCAACCAGGGAAAGCATTTCTGCGCGGTGCGTCCGCAAGGCCTCGAAAAGCGTCGCATTGTCGGGCCCGAACAGGGTGAGCAAAACCAGGGCCAGCAAGAGCAACCCTACCGGCCACAGCCGCCTGACGGCGCTCCCTTCCCTTTTTTTCGGCGGATTATCCTGCATAGCATTGACCCCCGTTATGGCGATGATTCAAGCCTCACCCCGCGCCGGATAATCTTTTGCCACGATGAACTCGATCGCTTGCATCAAATCACCGAAATTCGGCCGCGCGAATGGCATGCTGGCGACTGATGCACAATACACCGTACCGTCGGGCTTAATCAGAAACAGCCCGGGCTCGCCGAACTCGTCGGGCTCGCTGTCGCGGATCGCGCGCGAGACGAACAAGCCCCATTCCCGCATGGAAGCGATGCTCTGGCCATAACCGACGGCCAGCTTCTTGAGCCCCCAATCCGCCGCTGTCTCGGCGGCCCGCTCCGCGCTGTCGCCGCTGACCGCGATGACGGCAACGCCGCGCTCGGAGAAGTCGTCTATCCTGCGGCCGAGATCGCGCAGATAGGGCTTGCAGATCGGACAGTGCAGCCCCCGGTAAAAGACAATCAAGGTGAAAGCTTCGGCCGCGCTGTCGGCAAGCCGCCATGTGGTTCCGCCCACGGTCTCGAGTTCGAGGACGGGCGCCGGGATTCGCGGTAAGGGTAGAGTCATCGCAGTGTCTCCTCGTTAGATTTCCATCCCCCACCTATTAGTCTTATAACAGCACTACTGCTTAACTCAGAATGAGGAATCACGACCATGATCAGAACCGGCGCATCTCAGGCAACCCTGGCGGCGTCAGTTTGGCCATCGGCCTCGGCGCCCACAGCCTTGAGCGCACTCCTTCTGATGCTTGCCGGAAGCGCCTTCATCGCCCTGTCCGCGCAAATCCAGGTTCCCCTGTGGCCGGTGCCGATGACCGGGCAGACCTTCGCCGTGCTGCTGGTCGGCGTCGCCTTCGGCTGGCGTCTCGGGGCGGCGACCCTGCTGGCCTATATGGCCGAAGGCGCCATTGGTATTCCGGTGTTCGCCAAGGCCGCCGCCGGGCCCGCCGTAATTGTCGGGCCAACGGGCGGCTATATCATGGGCTTCGTCCTCGCCGCCGCCCTGGTCGGCTATCTCGCCGAGCGGGGATGGGACCGCAACGTCTGGTCCACGGCCCTGGCCATGCTGTTCGGCAATCTGGTGATTTATCTCCTGGGCGTTCCCTGGCTGGCCGCCTTTCTCGCCGGGATCGGCAACGAAGCGCCATGGCAGGCGGCAATCGCCGGCGGGCTGACTCCCTTCCTGCTCGGCGACGGGCTCAAACTCGCCCTGGCGGCCTGCCTGCTGCCCGTGGCCTGGAAATTTTTGGGCCGCAAACGCCGGGAATAACGCTTCATTGGGCGGCTCATGAAAATCCTGATCGCCGCTCTCGCCGTCATTGTAGCGGCGCTCCTTGCCGCCGCCTATGTGGCCCTGCCGCAATACGTCGAGACCCGCCTGCGCGCCGCCAGCGGGGCCGAGCTGACCGTCGAGCGGGTCGGCTGGGGTGAAACATCGATCATCGATATACGCAGGGGCGACGGGCTGACCATCGCCACCATCACCGCGCGCTATGATCTCAGCGAACTCAGCGACGGTTTTGTACGCGAGCTGTCCATCGATGGGATGGTCCTGCGCGGCACGGTGACCAGCGACGGCGTTTCCTTCCAGGCACTCGAGCCCTTGCTTGCCGGTGGCGGTACCGACGCCTGGGTTCTTCCTCTGGATGTGATTGCCTTGCGCAATTCCCGCGTCGAACTTGCAGCCCCCACAGGTGAGATTACGATCAGCGTCGAGGGGCTCATCGATGTCATCGAACAGCGCGATCTGGCCGGCCTGCTCGATATTACAATCCTGGCCGCCCCCATAGCGCTCAATGGCCGGCTGACCCTCGCCGCCTCGCAAGGTACGGGCTATGACGCCCAGCTCGAAATTACCGAAGCAATCCTGGGCTCGATGCCGCCCCTGGCCGGTGAAATGGCCGCCCTGCTCAAGCACGATCAGTTGTCGGTGGATGGCGCGCTCTACACCCCCGACGGCGCCCTGGCGCTGACCGCCAGCGTCACCATCGTGGATATAGCAGAGGCCGGATCGCGGTTCGATCTGGACGCCGAGCTCTGGATTACCGACCCCGCATCCCTCGACCAGGCGTCGTTGGGCCAGGGCCGCATGGCGCTCAATCTCTCCGGCCTTATCCCGACCTCCACAGACATTACCAAGCTTGCTCTATCCGGCGTCCTCGATCTGGCTCTCGACGAGGTTACCCTGGCGGGCGTCGGCGATGGATTGTCCCTGGCCGGCGTTATGACCGTGGGGACCAGCGGCGGGATTGTGACGGTCGCCTCGGAGAATATCAGCTTCGATGCCCGCCATCTCGATTTAGCCAAGCCCACGGACAATCTGGCCGTGGATCTCAAAACCTTGCAAATCCAATTATGGCCGGGGCCCGCAGGCGTGGTGATTGACGGCGCCGTCTCGGGCAGCATGGATCTTGGTGACGATAGTGTTATCGCCGTCGATTTAGCCGGCAACCTCGATCTCGATCCCCATGGCGTCCCCCGTCGCTTCGATCTGCGATATCTGACGGCTTCGGCTCGCCATATCGACTTCGGCGGCAGTCGCTTTAGCGTCGATGATCTGGCGCTTTCTCTGGCGGGAACTCCCGAGGTCTTCACGGGCACCGCCCAAGTCGCCTTATCATCAGACAGCTTCACGGCCGCGGGGCTCTCCTTGACGCAACCCGAGCTTACCCTGGAGACCGCCCTCGCTTACGGCAGCGAAGGGCTGTCCCTGGCTCTTGTCACCGGTTCCAGCCTGGATGCCGCCGGTCTTTTGATCGCCGGTCTCGAGCCCCTGGCGCTGCATGTGAAGACTATCGGCGAGTCGGTCTTCGCCATCGCCAAGGACGGCCCCATCAGCTACGACCTGCGCCTCGCTCTGCCCGCAACAACGATCGCGACGCTTACCCAAACTGCGGTCGTCACCCTGCCCGCCCTGCGCCTCAAAGGGGTTGACGGTAACGGGGTCATGGAGATCGCCGGCGGCGCCCTGGAGTTGCCCGGCCAGGATATCGCTCTCGACGGCATCGACGCCTTGCTCGATCTGAGCGAAGGAATGCTTCGCGGTAATTTCACCAGCCGCGAGCTACGCCATCCCGCTGTCGCGCTCCTTGCCGCCAGCGGTTCTCTCGACTTTGCCGATGACGTCCTGGACTTCTCAACCAGCCTGAGCGATGGCGGCGCCCTGGCTGTGAACGTCGCCGGCCGCCACGAACTGGCTTCCGGCGCAGGCAGCGCTTCGTTCGAGATGGCGCGCCTCACCCTCGATCCGGCCGGCGCGCGCCCGGAAGATTTGGCGCCGGGACTGAGCGGCCTGGCTTCCGACGTGATGGGCGCTATCGCCGCCGTCGGCAGCTTCACCTGGGGCAGTGCCGGATTGACATCGGAGGCGACCCTGCTGGTCGAGGACTTGTCCCTCAGCACTGCAGACATCCGCCTCGAGAAGGCCAATGCGGTGATCGCTTTCGACAGCCTGTTGCCCCTATCGACCGCGCCCGGCCAGCAGGCGGCTATCGGCCTGATCGACGCCGGGTTGCCGCTAACCGACGGCCTGATCGAATTTCAATTGCGGCCCGACGGCGCGCTGTATGTAAAGAACGCCGTTTGGCGCTTGGCCGGCGGCCATCTGACAACTCAAAACTTCCTGTTCGATCCAGACGCCGAGCGTCATGCATTCACCCTCGTGGTCGATGATCTCGACCTCGCCGAACTCGTCGCCCTTTCGGAAATCGACGACATCTCGGCGAGCGGACGATTGAGCGGGCGGGCGCCGGTGACGGTGACCGCCGACGGCTTTGCCATCACCGGCGGGCGGCTTGAGACGGCGTCGGGCGGTGGCCTGCTTCGGTATGCGCCCCCGTTGGCCCCCGCCGCATTGCGCCAGGGCGGCGAAGGGGCTACCCTGGCGCTAACCGTTCTGGAGAATTTTCGCTATGAAAGTTTGGCCATCGATATCGACCGAGACGCTGGCGGCGATGCAGAAATCGCCGTCCATCTGCGCGGCGCGAACCCCGATGTCTATGACGGCTATCCGATCGAGTTCAATCTCAACATCAGCGGCCCCATCGACCAGATGCTCAGGCGCGGGCTCGAAGGCTATCGCGTTCCCGATGCGGTCGCCGAACGGTTACAGGGCTTTGGCAACCAGTAGCCTCGCGGCGATGCTTGGCCTGGCGCTGTTGCTGGCGGCCTGCCAGCCGACGGTCAAGATCGTGCCGCCCGACAAGCCCATCGTGATCAACCTGAATATCAAGATCGAGCAGGAAGTCCGCATCAAGGTAGACAAGGCGCTTGACTCTCTTCTCGAAGGCGAAGAGGACCTGTTCTGATGACCAAAGTCACAAAATTTCTGGCGGTTTTACTGTTCTCCCTGGCCCTTGGCGGCGCGGCCCTCGCCGGCCCGCTCGACGACGCCAAGGCCGCCGGTTGGGTAGGCGAGCGGCTCGACGGCTATGTCGGCATCATCCCCGGCGCCCCGGCCAGCGCCACCGCCCTGGCGGGCGGCATCAACTCCAAACGCCGCACCAAATACCAGGGCATCGCCGCCGCCAACGGCACCAGCCTTGAGGCCATCGAAATAATGGTCGGCCAAAAACTGATCGCCCGCGCCAGGCCCGGCGAAATCGTCATGAACGCCAGCGGCCAGTGGGTGCGGCGCTGAATCGGTTTTTTACCACAGAGGCACAGAGGCACAGAGAAGCAAGCGAGTAAGGAAGTTTTTCGGCGCGAAGCGCCAAGGATTCTTCTTCTCTCCTTCTTCTCTGTGCCTCTGTGCCTCTGTGGTTCAAACTATTTTTAAGCTTCAGCGCCGGGCGATCATGTCGATTTCGATGCGCGCTTCCGAGGCTAGCGCGGTGACGCCGACGGTGGTTCGCGCCGGGCGCTTGCCGTCCTCGAAATAGCCCGCATAGACCGCGTCCATACGCCGGTAATCGTCTTCGAAATGGGTCAGGAAGACCCGGGCGGAGACCACGTTCTCAAGCCCGACGCCGGCCCCTTCGAGGATGAACTTGAGGTTCGCCATGACTTTGTGGGTCTGTGCCTCGATGCCGTCGGGCAGGGCCTCGGGTGCGAAGTCCATGTCGCTGGGCATCTGGCCCGAGAGGAACAGCCAGCCGTCGGCCTCGGCCACGTGGTTATAGGGCGCTACCGGCGTCGGCGCGCCTTCGATCATCTGGAATATCGGCAGTGTCATGGCTCAAAGCCTCCTATCGTTTACCGCCGGCTAGTTTGATGGCATCCGGGTGGGCGCGCAAGCGGGCCATGGCGACAACGCCTAGATAGGGCCCCAGGCTGAGGCCCGCGAAGGCCCATTGCCAGCCCACGGCGTCGACGATGGGCGGGGATCAGATGGATGGTGAGGATGGTCAGCAGGAAGCCGGCGCAGGTCTGCATGGTCAGCATGGTGCCGACCAGGCCGGGCTTGGACAGCTCGGCGATGCTGGCGGAGAATTGCGCCGAATCGGCGACCACCGCGACACCCCAAACGATGCAGACCAGAGCGAGCAGAATCGGCGGGGCGCCGAACATGAAGCCGACGATGATGGCGCAAGTGCCGCTTATCCCCATGGCCGTCATGGTTATCGTGGTCCGCCCATGGCGATCCGCGAAATAGCCGCCAGCCAGACAACCGATCACGCCGCCGCCGCCGATCACGAGGAAAGCAACGACGCGCGCCCAGAAGGCAGGGTCCGCGCCGCCTGAGATCCTGAAGCTGGCGTCGAGAAACACCCCGATCCAAGCCCACATGGCATAGAGCTCCCACATATGGCCGAGATAGCCGAGATTGGCGAGCCGGATCGAGGGCGCCGCCAGGGCCCTGAACAGATCGCGCAGATTGATGGCGGGCGACTTCGCCATGTTCGGCCCGAGAGTGACCAGATTGATCAGCAGACCGGCGGCCAGGGCGATCACCGATGACGCCGCGATGGTGAAGCGCCAATCGACGCCGCCGAAGGCGTTCAGCAGATGAGGCGACGCCGAGCCCAGGGTCAGCGCGCCGACCAATATGGCAACCAGCATCCCAAGATCGCCCTTGGCCCAACTGCCGGCCATTTTCATGCCGAGCGGATAGACCCCCGCCATACAGGCGCCGGTGATGAAACGCATGACGATAACCACCGCCGAAGTCGGCTCGACCAGCAGAATGACCCCGTTGGCGGCCGCCGCGGTGATTGCCGACACCATAAAAAACCGCCGGGGATCGATCCTGTCCGCCAGACCCAGAGTGGCGCTCAAAAAGGCGCCGATCACGAAACCGACCTGCACGGCGCTGGTATAGAGAGACGCCTGGGTGGTGGACAAGCCGTATTCGGCGGTCAACGAGGGCACCACCGCCGAGGCCGAAAACCACAGGGCCATGACGGCGACCTCGCAGGCCGACAGAATGAACAGAGCGCCCGCTTTAGACTGCATCGCGGATCGTTGTAGACATGACGGGCATGGCCGAACTATGGAGCCTGGGGCGGCCGCACCGCAAGGAACAATGATCACGATCGCTTGTGCTGCCATTGGTATTTCCCATGAGATGTGCCATTTTGATCGCCTGAACAGAGCGATCTGAGGTCAAAACCGATGCCGGGGTCAAAACCGATGACTGAGAAAAAATCTCTCAGAAAGAATTTCGAGGATGTCCAGTCCGCCTACCGCGAGGATGGCGAGCGGGCCAAGGTGCGCTATCAATCGGTCAGCGCCCTGGTCAGCGGTCTGCGCTGCGAAACCCAGACACGGAAATTCAAACTGACCATTGACGAAAAGGAAACCCTGGGCGGCACGGACATGGGGCCGAACCCGGTGGAGCTGATCCTCACCGCCTTGGGCGCCTGCCAGGAGATTACCTACCGGCTCTATGCGGACCTGCTCGGCATCCCCCTGGACGGCATAACCGTGGAGGTCTCCGGCGATATCGATCTCTGCGGGTTCTACGCCGTCGATGACGAGACGCGCCCGGGCTATACGAACATCACCGCCGATGTGGTCGTCGACAGCCCGGCCAGCGACGACGACATTCAACGGCTAAAAGCAGCTGTGGAGCAGCATTGCCCGGTGCTCGACATTATCGGCAACGCGACGCCGGTGACGGTCACCATTAGAAAGAAGGATATTGCCGCCTCGGTGATGCACGCCCTGTAGAGCACGATCGAGCGGGGCAGGCAGGTTAAGCGCCGCAGCTTTACTGTACAAATTCGTTGCTCAGGGTGCCGATGCCTTCGATGGTCACTTCTATGGTATTGCTGGGCTCCTTCATGGAGCCGACGCCAACGGATGTGCCGCAGCAGATGACATCGCCGGGCAACAGGGTCATGTCGTTGGAAATCATGCTCACCAGCTTGCGGGGGCTGTGAATCATGTCGCTGACGGGATAGTTCTGCCGTTCGTCGCCGTTCAGCACCGTTCGTACGGTAAGTGTCTCGGGATCAAGGCCCGTGGCCACCACCGGGCCGAACACGCCGAAGCTGTCGAAGCTCTTGGCCCGTGCCCATTGGGGAAAGGTCGGATCCTGGTTGATCAATTCGATGGCGGTGACATCGTTGATGCAGGTATAGCCGAATATATAATCGTCGGCGTCCGCCTCGCTAACGCCCGAACAGCGTCGGCCGATGACGATTCCCAGTTCTCCCTCATAGATGACTTTTCCTAAATAGCTTGGCGGCCGGCGTATGGTTTCGCCGGTGGCGAGGAAGGAATTGGACGCCTTGAGAAAGAACAGGGCGTCTTGCGGTATCGCCTGATCCAGCTTCTCGGCCAGGGCGTGAAAATTATTCCACAGGGCCACCATCTTGGTGGGCTCCGTGGGAGGCAGAATTCTGACCGAATTGAGGGGCAGTTCCTGGCCGGTGGCTTTGGGCGCGGTGAACATGTCGCCTTCATGCACCTGGATGACGCCGCCTTCGAGGGCGCCGAAACCGGTCAGTCCGTCGTGATCAAACCGTATCCAGTGGGGCATGGGGCTATAGGGTTGTTCCTGTAAGAACCTTCCTCGGACGCTGGCAATCACCAGCCCCGCTGATAGTATCCTGATTCATGTCACGGTGGGTTTTTGAATTCCGTTTCTGGATAGATATCCTGGTGGCGCATTACGGAAGGGCAGCCGGGTAAAGTCGAGGCAAGCCAGGCCCGGCGCATCCACATCGATGATGGTCTGACAGAGCAGCCCGAAGGCCGCGCGGAAATGGTTCTTCGCCTTGACGCAGAGCAGCCGGGTCTCGGCCAGGTCGATGCCGTGCAGCTCAAAATAGGCCGGGTCGTTCGCCGCCCAGGAATTCTCGGTGACGATGACGCGGATCCCCTCGATGTCCAGCACTGCCGTGCGCCCGAGAACGACAGGCATGTTGGTCTGCATGGGCCCGGCGTTGACGAAGCGCCCGTCGGTGAGTCGCTCGATGCGCGCCGTCACCGCCACCGGGGCGCCGTAATCCGCCGTCAACCGCCCGCCGAGACTGCACTCAAGACGCCCACCCCCGCCGAGGCGATGAGCCTCGGCGACCAGCGCAGGATCGTGGAAGAAGGCGAAGACGGCCGATACATCGAGGCCCGCGGCGAGCAAAGCTGCAAACAGCGCCGGGGTGTCGGCGATGCCGCCTGAGAAGGGGTTGTCGGCGCCGTCGAGAACCGCGACCAAGCCGGGCGGCGCCGCCTGGGCCTGGGCGATGCCCTCTTCCGGGCTCGGCAAGGTGATGAAGAAATCATCGCGCCGCTTAGCGATCTGGCCGGCCAGGTCTCGGGCGGCGGCCTCGGCCATGGCCCGGTCGCCGTCGGCCAGGGCCATGGCGGAAGCACCAGCATGGGTCACGTCGCCATAGGTGAAGCCGCCGAACACCGAAGCGTCGAGCAGGCCCGCATGGTCGCGGGCAAGCTTCGCCAGTTCAGCCATGGGACCACTCGTTGTCCGCATATTGATGCTGGGCAGGATGCAGCCCGCCTTGGCGATGGCGCAGACCGGGCTGATCTCCCCTGCCACCATAGCGGCGAGCAGGGCCAGGGCCTTGCCCCCGGTCTCGAACATGTCGATATGGGGATGGGTCTTGTAGCCCACCGCCACATCGAGAAGGCCGGCGATGGCCGGGTCGAGATTGGCATGAAGATCGAAGCTCGCGGCAAGCGGCGTCTCGCCGATCACCGCGCGTACAGCGCGCAGCAAATCGGCCTCCGGGCTGACGACGCCGGGGGCCAGCAGGGCGCCGTGCAGGGACAGATAGACCCCGTCCCACGGCCCCTCCGCGAGTCCGGCGGTAATTTCATCCCGAATGGCCTCGAACAGCCCCGGTGACAATGGCCCGGCGGGAGACGCCGCCGCGCAGCGTAGAATCACGCCCTGCCATTCGGGGTTGCCCTCAAGGAAGGCCACCGCCGCCCCGCCCTCGGTGGCGGCGCCGCGATAAAAATCAGCCGCCTGGTCGCCGATCAGCCATTCACTGGCGTTGAAACTAGCCGCCGTGGTCGGGACCGGCGAAAATGAATTGCCCTCGTGCCATAGTCGCGCAATGGCAAGGCGCTTCATGCCAGCAGGGCATCCTCGTAGGGAAAGGTGGATAGGCGCTGGCTGCCGTCCTCGGTAATCAGGATCTGCTCTTCGAGCTTGACCCCTTCGGGCCCGCCTTCGGCGCCCGTATAGCTTTCCACGCAGATTGTCATTCCCGGCTCAAACTGGCCGTCGTAGCCGCCCTTGCTCTCCCAGTCATCGAGATAGAGGATGGCCGGCCATTCATCGCACAGACCGACCCCATGGCTGAGCACGGAATAGCGCTGGGATTGGAAGTCCGCATGGATGGGCCAGGCCTTTTCGGCATATTCACGGAAACTCAAGCCGGGCCGCAGCAGGGCGATATTATGCTCGACCTCGTTATGGGCGTGGGTATAGAGGCGGCGCTGGTTGTCGCTCGGCCGGCCGGGCTCGCAGAGATAGGTCCGCGAGATGTCGGCGCAATAGCCGAAGGGACCGATCAGGTCACTGTCAAAAGCGACCAGTTCGCCGGCGCGGATCATGCGCTCGCCGCATTCCTGAAACCACGGGTTGGTGCGCCCGCCCGAGGTCAGCAGCCGGGTCTCGATCCATTCGCCGCCATGGGCGATATTGGTCTCGTGCAGCAGGGCCCAGAGCTGGTTTTCCGAAATCCCCGGGCGCAGGGCCTCGCGCATGCGCGCCATGCCCGCCTCGCAGACGGAAATAGCAACCGACATGCAGGCGATCTCGTCGGGCGATTTGATGACCCGCGCCTGCTCCAGCATCTCCTGGCCGTCGAACAGCTCGACGCCCAGGGCTTCAAGCGCATGGGTTCCCTGGAAATTGGCCTGATCGACCGCCAGACGCCGGTTACCGCCGCACATCTGGGCCATCAGGTCGACGATTTCAGCCGCCCATTTCTTGGCCAGATTATCCACATGCTCCCCGGCGCCGAAATAATACCAGCCGGTCACCGGACGTATCTCGCCGATGGTCTCGATGCCGGCCGAGAGATGCTCGCAGTGGGGAAACTCGAACAGCACCGCCTTGCCCTCGGCGGGGATGAAGGCGTATCGCGTGGCGTTATGGAGCAGCCAGACGGTCATATTGCGGCTGCCCGTGGCGTAGCGCACATTGATCGGATCGGCCAGGATGCAGGCGCCGTAGTCACGGGCACGAAGCTGAGCCTGGACGCGTTCCAGGCGATAGGCGCGCAGGCGGACCATGTCGATCTGCTCTTCGAAATCCTTGAGGCCAGCGCCCGGCGTGTTGCGGGCCATGAAGATTGGATCCATCTCAGTGGCTCCTTTCAGCCATAGGGTGCCCACAGGATCCCGTTTCCGGTTTCCTCGGCAGGAGAGTACGCGCTGTCGATGCCTTTGCATCGTCAAGCGTATTCGACGCACCGAGGGAGCTGGAACCGGGACCCTGCGGGCGGCCATCCCTGGCCACCGGCGTCGTTGCGCGGCGCTTGTGATGCTCCAGCATCACGGCACAACACGCGCCTAGCCGGATGACCAGGGATGGCCGTCCTGTGAGCACCCTATGGCTGAAAGAAGCCACTAGGACCTCAGCTTTTCGTTTTCAGGGTCGTAGGGGCTGTCCATCACCACGGTCGCCTTGTGGCGGGTGCCGAGCACGTCGATCTCGAAAGCGCTGCCCTCATCGGCCAGGGCCGGCGGCACCATGGCCATGACGAAGGATTTATCCAGGCGCGGCCCGTAATTGCCCGAGGTGGCGCGGCCGACCATCTCGCCATCCCGATAGATCGGGTTGTTGCCCAAAGGATCGGCATCGGTGATGTCGTGGACTTCCAGGGTCGCCATCTGGTTGGTGAATCCCTTCTGTTGCCATTCCACCAGGGCGTCACGGCCGATGAAATCGCCCTTATTGGGATGGACGAAGCGTTGCAGGCCGGACTCATAGGCGGCGTATTCGATGGACAGCTCGGTACCCACCATGCGGTAGGATTTCTCGATGCGCAGCATGTCCATGGCGCGAATGCCGAAGGGTTTCAGGCCGAGGTCATGGCCCGCCTCGAACAGCGCATCGAATATATGGTTCTGATATTCAATCGGATGATGGATTTCCCAACCCAGCTCGCCGACGAAATTGACCCGGGCGGCCCGCGTCGGAGCCATCCCGACGACCGTTTCCTGCGATGTGAGCCAGCGGAAGGAGTCGTTCGATAGATCAGCGTCGGTGACCCGGCTCATCAAGTCGCGCGACTTGGGCCCGGCAACCACCAGCACACCCAGGCTGTTGGTCAGGTTCTCAAACTGCACCGAGCCGTCGGTCGGCATATGCTTGGCAATCCAGTCATGGTCGAGGCGCTGATAGGCGCCCGCCGAGACCAGATAGTAGGAGTCTTCCGCCTCGCGGATGACGGTGAATTCGGAATGCACCCCGCCCCGCGTGTTGAGCGCATGGCACAGCCCGACGCGGCCGAGGCTCTTGGGCAGCTTGTTTGCCAGTAGGCGGTCGAGGAAAGCCTCGGCGCCGGGGCCACGGATACGGCATTTGGCGAAGGCGGTCATGTCGAGCAGGCCGACGTTTTCGGCCACGTTCAAGGCTTCAGCTTTGGCGTGTTCGAACCATTTTGAGCGGCGGAAGGACCAGTGATCCACCTGGGCTACACCCTCGGGGGCGAACCAGTTAGCCCGCTCCCAGCCGAATTTCTGGCCGAACACGGCGCCCATGGATTTGAGCCTGTCATAGCAGGGCGCGGTGCGCAGGGGGCGCCCGCCGCCGCGCTCCTCGTCGGGGTAGTGGATGACGAAGACGTTGGCGTAGGCCTCTTCGTTCTTCACCCGGAGATAGCCCTTGGTCGCGTAATCGCCATAGCGCCGGGGATCGACCCCCAGCATATCCACCGTCGGCTCGCCCTCGACGATCCATTCGGCAAGCTGCCAGCCGGCGCCGCCCGCCGCGGTGATGCCGAAGCTATGGCCTTCGTTGATCCAGAAATTGGGCACATCCCAGGCCGGCCCAACTATGGGATTGCCGTCCGGGGTATAGGCGATGGCGCCGTTGAAGACCTCCTTCACGCCGACCTCGCCGAACGCCGGCACCCGGTTGATGGCGGCCTCGATATGGGGCTCGAGGCGGTCGATATCCTCGGGGAACAGCTCGAACTCGGAGGTCTCGCTCGGCCCGTCCACATAGCAGCAGGGCGCGCCATGCTCATAGATGCCGAGCACCAGGCCGCCGCGTTCTTCGCGCATGTACCAGGAGCCGTCGGATTCGCGCAACACCCCCAACTCGGGCAGGCCCTGCTCCTTGCGGGCGACGATCTCGGGGTGCGGCTCGGTGATAATATATTGATGCTCGACCGGGATAACCGGCACATCGAGGCCGACCATGGCGCCGGTCTGGCGGGCGAAGTTACCGGTTGCCGAGACCACATGTTCGCAGGTGATGTCGCCCTTGTCGGTTTTCACCAGCCATTCATCTCCCCCGGTGCGCTCGATAGCGGTGACTACCGTGTTGCGGTTGATCTCGGCGCCCAATTGCCGCGCCCCCTTGGCCATGGCCTGGGTCACGTCGGCGGGCTGGATATAGCCGTCATCGGGATGTACGATACCGCCGACCAGCCCGTCGATATTGCACAGCGGCCAGAGCTCCTTGATCTGCTCAGGCGTTAGGAAATCCACGCGCACGCCGATGGTCGCGGCGACACCGGCATATTGGTGGTATTCGTCCATGCGGTCGGCATTCATGGCGAGGCGTATATTGCCCACCTTGGCGAAGCCGACCTGCTGACCGGTTTTGGCCTCCAGGCTGGGGTAGAACTGCACCGCATATTTATGAAGCTGGCCGACGCTGTAGCTCATGTTGAACAGCGGCAGCAGGCCCGCCGCATGCCAGGTCGAGCCCGAGGTCAGGTCCTTGCGCTCGACCAGAACCGAGTCCGTCCAGCCTTTTTTGGCCAGGTGATAGAGGGTCGAGACGCCGACCGCGCCGCCCCCAATCACCACCACCCGCGCTTGGCTTTTCATAGCCGTGCTCTCCCTAAGGCAACTCCCTTATCGCCTATATACGGATTTCATGGGGATTTCGAGAGCCGATTATGATTGCCGAGAATTTCTTGCAGACGATCGTGGGGCAGCGCCATGACGGTAGTGCCGTCGCGGCCGGTCATGGTCTCGTTGGCGACCATGGCATCGATGATCGCCTCGTCGGTCGCCTGGATGACGGCGGCGAACAGGGGGTCGTGGGCGTGGTTGGGCAGAAAGGCGCAATCGCGCGCCTCCGCCCCCTCTGCCCAGGCCGCCATATTTGCGGTCGAGAAGGCCAGGAAGATGTCGCCCGAGCCATTGTGGGCAATCGAGCCCGAACGCCCAACGCCGAGGCCGACCCGGCGCGCCAGGCGCTTTAACTGATGCGGCATCAGGGGGGCGTCCGTGGCGGCGATGGCGATGATCGAGCCTTGCGGTTTCGAGCGCACCTCGCCGCCGCTGATATGGCGGCCGACCGGCACCCCGGCGATGGTCAATTCCGAACGCATGCCGAAATTGGCCTGCACGAAGGCGCCGACGGTGTAGTCGCCGACCCGGCGCGAAGCACTGCCCGAGCCGCCCTTGAAGTCGTAGCAGATCATCCCCGTGCCGCCGCCGACGCTGCCCATTTCCAGCGCCCCGGAGGATGCGCCCTCGATAGCCTCGAAGACATGCTCCGACGTGACATGAAAGCCGTTGATGTCGTTGAGCTCGCCGTCATAGGTCTCGCCCGCCACCGGCAGGCCCCAGGCGTTGGCCAGTTCGGCCGGGTGGTTGTCGACGATCCAGCGGATGGTGGCGTCGCGCGCCACACCGCAGGAATGGGTGTTGGTGATAGTGATGGGCCCCTCACACTGGCCCGATTCCTCGACCCAGATGGTGCCCGTCATCTCGCCGGCGCCGTTGAGCGAGAAGCTGCCGGCGAACACCGGGGTGGTGAAATTCTCATGCCCCCGGGGCAGGATGGCGGTGACCCCGGTGCGCACCGGTCCCTGGCCGATTACCAGAGGCCCCTCGCCCCGGATGATCGTCGAATAGCCCACGGCCACACCGGGCACATCGGTAATGGCGTTGTACTTGCCCGGCGTGCCGTCGAAGGGCACCCCCAGGGATCGGGCGCGGGCTTTGCCGGAGGGGGTGGCGAGATGAGGATCAGTCATTGATCGGCCTGGTAACCCGGGCGAGCCATGTGGCGGTCTCCGTATCCAGCAAGGGGGTCAGCGCCTCGCACACCGAGGCGTGGTATTCGTCGAGCCATTGAATTTCACCGTCCGTCAACTGGTTCGCGTCGATCAGCGTACGGTCGATGGGCGCCAGGGTCAGGGTCTCGAAAGCCAGCATTCTTTCTTCGTCTTTTCCGGCTCCCGGTTCGATAACGCAGACCAGATTTTCGATGCGGATGCCATAGGCGCCGGTTTCGTAGTAGCCGGGCTCGTTGGAGACGATCATGCCGGGGGCCAGCGCGATCTTGTTGGGCCGCTTGCTGATGCCCTGGGGGCCTTCATGCACGCCGAGATAGCTGCCCACCCCGTGGCCGGTGCCGTGATCGTAATCGAGGCCCAGACGCCACAAAGCCTGGCGCGCCAGGATATCGAGTTGGTGGCCGGTGGTGCCGGCGGGAAACCGCGCCGAGCCCAGCGCGATATGGCCCTGGAGCACGGCGGTGAAATGGCGGCGCTGGGCTTCGCTGGGTTCGCCCACCGCCAGAGTGCGGGTAACATCGGTGGTGCCGTCGAGATATTGCCCGCCGGAATCCACCAGAAACAATTCACCCGGTTCGAGCTTTCGGTTGGTAGCCTCGGTCACACCGTAATGGACGATAGCGCCATGGGGGCCGGAACCGGCGATGGTGGGAAAGCTCAGGCCCCTGAAATGCTCGTTCTTCGCGCGCAGGCTCTCAAGATGATCGGCGGCGGCAATCTCGTCCAGGCCGCCGCCATGGGCGCATCCGTCGAACCAATGGAGGAAGCGGGTGAGCGCTGCGCCGTCACGCAGGTGGGCGGCACGGGCGCCGTTGAGTTCAACCTCGCTCTTGCAGGCCTTGGGCAGGGCGCAGGGATCGGCGCAGCGGTTTATCTTGCCTCCGGCAGCCGCCACCCGCTCGAAGATCCAGGCCGCGACGCCGGCCCCGTCAGCGGCCAAGCGACCGCCGCTTTTGGCCAGTTCGTCAAGGACAGCGCCGAGATCCACCGGCTCGCGGACCGTCACGCCATTGCCGAGCCAGGCGCCGAGATCCCCATGGATCTTGCGCCGGTCCATGAACAGATCGACCCGGGCGTCGTCATGGATGACGGCAAAACCCAGGGCCAGGGGCGAGGAAGGCACGTCGCCGCCGCGTATATTGAGCAGCCAGGCCACCGACTCCGGCGCCGATAGCAAACAGGCGGCATCACCGGATTGGCGCAGGGTTTCGGCGATTTGATCGCGCTTGGAGGCGGCGCTGACGCCGGTGAAACGCTCCGGATGGGGAACCACCGGGGCCAGGGGCGCGGGCGGCTGGCCGCTCCACACCGCGTCGATGGGGTTGCCGTCGCAGGCTACCAGTTCGCCGCCTGCTTTCTTGCAAGCGGCGCGGAATATTTTGACCCCGTCGGCGGTGTGCAGCCAGGGGTCATAGCCCAGGCGGCCGCCGTTGAGATGAGCCGCAATCCAGTCCACCGGCGGATCGTCGCTGACGTGGCGGCGCTCGAACAAATCATTATCGACCTGATCGTCGACCTGCAGGGTATAGCGGCCGTCGACGAACAAAGCGGCGCAATCGGCCAGCACCAGGGCGATGCCCGCCGAGCCGGTGAAGCCGGTAAGCCACATCAATCGTTCGGCGTAGCGCGGCAGGTTCTCACATTGCTGGGGGTCCGCGTGCGGTACGATGAAACCGTCGAGCCCTCTGCGCGCCAATTCAGCGCGTAAATCGGCAAGGCGAACCGGCGCAACCCGCCCCGGCTGGAGGCCATCATTGCCGCCATCGATGGCCGCCGCGACCAGGGCCGACAATTGATCGCGGAGCGCCGCGGGCGGCTCGGGCGCGACCAGAGCCATCCAGTTATCGGGCTCATGGTCAACAGGCGCCGCCGCGACCCCGGCCACGAGGTCGCACACCGCCTCAGCCGACAGAGATGATCCGGCTTCCGCCAGGAGAGATGTGAGAGTTTGATTGTCCATTGCCTATCTATAGCAAGGATCAAGAGCCGGGCCGGTATTATTTAGGCGGAGGCGCGCTCCCGTGCCGCCTCGACGTCGAAGCCGGCAATTTCGGCCAGCATGGCGGGATCGCGCACCGTCAGGGTGCGGCCGGAAATATCCAGCAGATCGGCCTGGCGCAGACCGCGCAGGGTGCGGTTGACGTGAACCGTGGTCAGCCCCAGAGCGTCGGCTATATGTTCCTGGGTCAGGGGTAGATTGATGGAATTTTCCTGCCTTGCGTCGGCCTTGCGGCGCACCCGGTAGAACGGCTCCAACAGCAGATGGGCGACCCGTTCGCGCGCCGAGCGCCGCCCCACATTGGTCAGATGTTCGCGGGCCATGGCGCCGTCGCGGGCCGTGATCCAGGCCATGCGCAGGGCAAGTTCGGGGTGCGCCCTGAACAGATCGAACAGGTTTTCACGGGGAAACACGCAGACCGCGATATCGGTCAGGCAATAAGCCGAATGGGACGCCGGCGCGTCGAGATTGGGCTGAAACCCGAGGAAGGCGCCGGGCAGGGCGAAATCGAGTATCTGCCGTCTGCCGTCCTCCAAAATCTGATAGAGAGAGACCCAGCCGTCGAGCAGGGTGTAGAGATCGGAACAAACTTCATCTTGACTGTAGAGACCGGCGCCAGCGGGAAGCGTGCAATTACCCGACTTGAAATGTTCCACGACGGCGATTTCGCCGTCCGACAAAGGCGCACAAAGTGCTTCGTTCCGCACCGAACAGGTTCTGCAGTTGGAGGGAATATTCAGTAATTTTTTCGGTCTGTGAGACATCAATGCAGTTTATTTCACTGAGGGCATTAACCTGGGTCAATGGGCGGCACTATGCATAAACCTACGCTAAGCCTGCTAACAAAGCCATGCGCCCCTCGCCTCTTGCGCCGCGTTGAGATAGCGGATACTTGGTGCCATGGAGCCTCTCGTTATTCTATTGGTGCTCTGCGCCGCGATCATGCATGCGGTGTGGAACAGCATCCTCAAACTCGGCACGGACCGCTTGATGACCATGGCCGTGGTGATCGGCATGGGCGGCCTGTTGTCGCCCCTGCTGATCGTCGCCGGACCGCCGCCTTTGCCCGAAAGCTGGATCTTTATTCTGCTCTCGGCGGCCATCCATTGCCTGTATTTTTTCTTTCTGGTCCAGGCCTATGAAATCGGCGATCTATCCCACGTCTACCCACTGGCGCGCGGCTCGGCGCCGTTGATGGTGGCCGCCGGGGCCGCCTTGTTTGCCGGTGAACTGCTAAGCCCATTCGAAATCTTCGCCGTGGTCCTGGTCTCAGCCGGTATCATCAGTTTGATGCTGGCCGGCCCAAAGGGGGCCTATCGAGGGAATTGGCGCACCCTCGCCTATCCACTGCTCACCGGCCTGATGATCGCCGCCTATACGGTCGCCGACGGCCTCGGGGTTCGTCTGTCGGGCAATCCGGCGTCCTATATCGGCTGGCTGTTCCTGCTCTCGGCCCTGCCCATCATGGCCTTGGCGATCCATCGGCGGCGTGCCGGCGCCCTCGATTTCCTGCGTAGCCATTGGAAACCGGCCATGGGCGGCGGCGTCTTGGCGTTCAGCGCCTATTCCCTGGCCATCTGGGCGCTCAGCCTGGGCGCCATGGTTCATGTCTCGGCCTTGCGTGAGACCAGCGTGGTGATCGCGGCCCTGATCGGCACCCGCCTGTTGGGCGAGCCGTACGGCGCGCGCCGGGTCTTGTCGGCGGCCACTGTAGCCGGCGGCGTCATCCTGCTGCATCTGGCGGCATGATGGAAAATTTCCTCGACCCTGCCTATCTGGCCACTGGCAACGACCGGCAACGGGCCGCCCATGGGGTGTTGTCGGAACTCCGGCTCTCCAGGTCCTGGCGTCTTACCAAGCGATGCTGTCCGGCACCATACCGCTCGCCATCGACATCGAGGGCAGCGATCTGGATGTGCTTTGCGAGGTGCATGATTTCGACCGCTTCGCCAAGGCCCTACAAGCTGCCTATAGTCATGAAGAGAATTTCAAACAATCGGATTTCAAGCCGGGCCGGGATGGTCCCTACCGCACGGCGTCCTTCAGTCACGGCGGCTTCGTCATCGAGGTCTTCGCCCAATCCCTGCCGGTAACCCGACAGGGGGCTTACCGCCATATGTTGATCCAGGCGCGCCTGCTCGACCTCGGCGGCGAGGCGCTCAGGCGGGACATCATCGCCCTGCGCCGAAGCGGGCTCAAGACCGAGCCGGCTTTCGCCCGCCGCCTCGATATGGACGGCGATCCTTATGTTGCGTTGTTCGCGCTTGAGGAGATGGATGATGACGGCTTGCGGCGCCTACTCGACAATACGCCCGAGACGCACCGCTGTTAGGCCGGGCTGGATGTCATAGGCCGGCATCACCATGACGCAATTATCATAGGGTGTGCGGTATTCGGTATCGCCGTCGCGGGCATACAAAGTGCCGGATTGTGCAATTATCTCGAAGCCCTCGAATTCGCGCTCAAAAGCAAAATTTTCGCTGTCGATGGCGACCACCTCGGTAATGTGCGTGACGATCTGCCGAGCCGGCGTCCCACTGGGAAGCAGCTCCTGTATCGAGGGTCCGGCCATGTCGCAGTGATCGAGAAAACGCAGGGCGGTCTCGATCGCCACTGCCGCCGCGCTCTTCTCGAAATGCTGGCCGCATTCCACAAGCAGTGAGGCCTGGGGGCTTTGGGGGTCGCCAAAGCGCTCATAGTCGCGCATCCGCTTGCCCGATGCGTGACCGGCATCGATCACCACCTGGGCGGGATAACCGATAGCGCGGGCCAGTTCCAGGCCCTGACTAGTGGTGCCGGCCAGCAGCATGGGCGCGTTGGGGAGCGATGTCGAATGGAGGTCGAGCAGCAGATCGACCGTATCGATCAGCGGGCGCAGTTCCCGGGCGCGGGTCAGCTCGACGCTGTCTGACGCGCCATCGAGAACGGCCGGGTCCCATACCCGATTGAAGTCTTCATCGACGAAGCGCGAGTCAAAAGGCAGCGACGGATCGAAACGCAGATAGGCCGCGACATTCGCGAAGCTCAGCGTGAGTTTGCCGCGCACCGGGCGGACATTATTCTCAAACAGGAAACACAGGGCATGGGCGCCACATACTTCGTTGCCGTGAGTCAGCGCATTGATCATGACATGCGGACCGGGTTTGCCACTGTCGTAGGTCGTGACATATTCAGGCCCGCCGCTACCGGCGCGGTAAGCGCCGATTGGACACGGCCCAAGCTCGATCACAGGAACATATGGTATTGTCAAAAGACGTAACTCCGACGCGTATAAATACTCAGCTTCAGCCTTTGCCCTGCGTAGATTTTGATTACATTTAGTTGATCCAAGTCAAGAACTCATAACTCAGTCTTGGTAGTTTTTAATTAACTATAATAGTGTAAACCCAAGCTAAGTTCGCTTCAATCTGGGGGTCAATATGGATTACGAAGGCTTTTTCGCGGATAAGGTCAACGGCTTCAAACAAGAGGGACGTTACCGAGTTTTCGCCGAATTGGCTCGCCATGCTGGACAATTCCCATACGCAACCAACTACGATAGGGAATATCAGCGCGATATCGTCATCTGGTGCTTGAACGACTATCTCTGTATGGGTCAGCATCCGGCCGTTCTGGAAGCCATAACCACAGCGATCGAGGAATACGGCGCCGGCGCCGGTGGCACACGCAATATCGCCGGCACGTCACATCCCCTGGTCGAGCTTGAGAGCGAGCTGGCCGATCTTCACGATAAACCGGCGGCCCTGGTGTTTACCTCGGGCTATGTGGCGAACCTCGCTTCGATCTCGACCCTGGCCGCCATGCTGCCTGATTGCGTGATCCTGTCGGACTCGATGAATCATGCATCGATGATTGAGGGCGTCCGCCACAGCCGTGCGGAAAAGCGTATCTTCCGCCATAACGACCCCGCCCATCTGGAAGAGTGCCTGGCCGACATCGCGCCCGGCAGGGCTAAATTCATCCTGTTTGAATCGGTCTATTCCATGGACGGCGATATCGCCCCGATTGCCGAGTTCTGCGATCTGGCGGATAAATACGGCGCCATGACCTATCTCGACGAAGTCCATGCTGTCGGGCTCTATGGCCCCCACGGCGGCGGTGTCGCCGAGGCGCGTGGGCTTATGGACCGGATCACGGTGATCAACGGCACCCTGGCCAAGGCTTTCGGTGTGCACGGCGGCTATATTGTCTCGAGCCCGGCGATCATCGACGCGGTGCGCAGCTTCGCCTCGTCGTTTATCTTCACCACGGCGCTGCCCCCGGCACTGCTCGCCGGCGCCCTGACCTCGGTGCGCCATCTAAAATCAAGCACCGTCGAACGCGAGCAGCATCAGGAGCGCGCAAAGACCCTCAAGCGCCTGCTGCACGAGGCCGGCCTGCCGGTCATGAAATCGGAGACTCACATTGTGCCGGTTGTGGTCGGTGACCCGGTGAAATGCAAGCAGGTCACTGACACCCTGCTGGACAACTACGGCATCTATATTCAACCGATCAACTACCCGACCGTGCCGCGCGGCACCGAGCGTCTGCGCATCACCCCGTCTCCGGCTCATACGGATGCGATGATGGCCGATCTGGTGGCGGCACTGTCCGAAATATGGAACGCGCTTGAATTAAAACACGCGGCCTAAAGCTGAAGGCGAAGCACCATGGACGAACATGAAATTTGCGGTAATTGCCGGTTCTGGGCGCCCATATGGAAACTCGAATCCAAGGTCGAAGAAAAGAAATCGAAGCGCGGCGGCTGTCATCGCTACGCCCCGCACAGCAGCGCTCTCACGCAAAGTTGGCCGGTCACCCAGGGTGAAGACTGGTGCGGCGATTTCGAGTCGACGAAGAAGACAGACCCCTAGGCAGGATTAATCACCTCTAGTTTCGGCCACTGGCGCGCCCAGGGTTTGCTGAGCACGCGTTTGCGGTAAGCTCCTAAGCGCCGATTCTGCGCATGGGGGGTCGGCGCGATACGCATGGCGAGCAGGTCATCGACACCGAGCGGCGCCAGCAATTGAAGGGCTCCCGCAGGGTCCATGCGCACCGCCACGGCGGTCGGCGTCTCAAGCCAGTGACACAGAGCGTCAGCGGTGTCCCGGTAGGGCGCGTCGCCGTTCCGTACATGCATGCGGGCCTGGTTTTTGACCGACCAGGGAACCAACCTCTGATCAGCGGGCCAAAGATCCGCCAATCGCTCCTCATGACGCCGTTCGACCTGCCGGTCGGTGCGGTCAGCGTCATAATAGACCACGTCAACATCGTCGAGCGGCGTCGCCTCGCTGTATCCGTGCAGATGGTCCCAGACCAGGGCGCGGACGAAACCGGCGCCGACCCAGCTATCAGGCAGCTCCAGGGCGCGTACCGTTTCCAAAATGCACCTTCGCCAGGGGTCGCCGGCAATAAGTCGCAGCACGTCCCCTGCTGAATCCATCTAGGGCGTGAACTGCTCGTTGAGGATGCGGTCGGCGAGGTTGTGTTCGGGGTCGAACAGGATGGTCAGGGAGACGTCGCGGCGCTCCTCCACCGTCACGCTCAGAACATTTCGGGCCTCGGTGGAATCGGCCACGGCGCTGACCGGCCGTTTTTCATGTTCGAGAATTTCGAATTCGATCTTGGCCTGGGCGGGCAACAGGGCGCCGCGCCAGCGCCGGGGCCTGAAGGCGCTGATCGGCGTCAGGGTCATGAGGTCCGAGCCGACCGGTATGATCGGACCATGCGCCGATAGGTTATAGGCGGTACTGCCCGCCGCCGTGGCCACCAGCACACCGTCGCAGACCAGCTCGGGGATGCGCACTTTGCCGTCAACACTGATTTGAATTTTCGATGCCTGGCGGGATTGCCGCAGCATGGAAACCTCGTTGATGGCCAACGCCTTGACCTTTGTTCCATCAGCGCAATGGGCAATCATCTGGAGCGGGTTGAGGATGGTTTCCTCTGCCTCGTCGAGATGTTTCAGCAGGTTTTCTTCGCGGAACTCATTCATCAGGAAGCCGACGGTGCCGCGATTCATGCCGTAGATCGGCACCTTGCGCTCGATAAATTTATGGAGGGTCTCCAGGATGAAACCGTCGCCGCCCAAGGCAACGATCACATCGGCTTCCTCCGGGTTGGCCCCGCCGTAGCGTGTACGCAACAGCTCGAGCGCTTCCTGGGCTCTTGGCGAGCCGCTGGCGACGAAAGCAACCTTCTCGTAAGCCATGGCAGATCCTTTTACTTTTATCGCAGCCTTACTCGTAGGCAAGTATAGCCTTGAGCATCATGGACGCTAAGGGGGTTTTGCATTCAAAGGTGACAAAATTCTTACGAACCCGCACACTCGACGACAAAATTACGGGGAACTCTCGAATATGATGAAATCTGTCGCGGCCTGTGTGGCGTTAAGCCTGTTGATTTTCGCGGCTATGCCGGCCCATGCCGGTGATCGCCATGCCGGCTATTACTACCCAACACCCGGCGCCATTGAGACCTATACGGCGCGCACCATTGTCATCGCCGACGCCAACCGCAAGATGCGTCTGGGGTTCATCGTCGGCATCACACAGAACAGATTGAGCCTGCCCTATGCACCCCGCTTCGTGATCTACGCCAAGGGCGAGCAAGCCGAAAAGATGATTATTGTCGCCCTTGAGGATGATTTTATCGACACCATCTACCGCGCCCGCGCCCTGCTTGCGCAACTCACCGCGATTGCCCGCACGACACCCTTGCTGCGAGAACTCGGCCTGGCGGATTTCCTTACCTTCTTCGATCTCGCCAAGCTGCTCGGATTCGCACAAATCACGATCTCGGACGGCGATAAATTCACCCATCAGGTAATTTTGAAATAATGCCCAAGGTTATTCATGCTCGTCGTTGATTACCCCCAAGACCTCGCAGACCATACGGGGCAGGAACTGGCGCCCAGCGATTGGCTTGTGATCGACCAGGCGATGATCGACAAGTTCGCATCAGCGACCGACGATCACCAATGGATCCATGTGGATGTGGAGCGCGCCAAGCACGACTTGCCGGGCGGCGCCACCATCGCTCACGGCTATCTCACCCTGTCCTTGCTGCCCCGCCTGATCAAGCAGACCTATCGCGTCACCAACCTGGGGCGGAGCCTCAACTACGGCGCCAACCGCATCCGCTTTATCAACAGCGTGGCCGTGGGGTCGCGCCTGCGCTTACGCCTGACCATCGCCTCCGTCGAGGCGGTCGCGGAGGATGGCGCGCGCATCACGTCTCACTGCACCGTCGAGATCGAGGGCGAGGAGCGCCCGGCCCTGGTCGCCGAGATCATCAGCCAGATATATCCCTAAATTCCCTTAAGAGTCGGGCGGGGCGCTGTGATCCGGAGTTTATTTCACCGCCACAGGGCTATGCGGGGGAGGCCGATCAATCAACCGCCGGTCACGCTCATGTGGCGGGAGACGGCGGGGCGGTTGCCGCTGCGCCGGTCGATGATGAAATCGTGACCCTTGGGCTTGCGGCCAATGGCCTCATGGATGGCGGCAATGAGCGTCTCATCGCATTCGCTGGCGCGCAAGGGGGCGCGGAGGTCGGCGGCGTCGTCCTGGCCCAGGCACATATAGAGGGTGCCCGTGCAGGTCAGCCGCACCCGATTGCATGATTCGCAGAAATTATGGGTCAGCGGCGTGATGAAACCGAGCCGGCCGCCGGTCTCGGCGACTTCCATATAACGCGCAGGCCCGCCGGTCTTATAGTCGATGTCGGACAATGACCAGCTCTCGCCCAGGCGGCCGCGCACCACCGACAGGGGCAGATACTGATCGTTTCGGTCCATGTCGATCTCGCCCATGGGCATGGTCTCGATCAGGGTGAGGTCGAAGCCTTCGTCGCCGCACCAGCGCAACATGCCGTCGATCTCATCTTCATTGACGCCCTTGAGCGCAACCATGTTGATCTTGATGGCGAGCCCGGCCTTCTTGGCGGCGGCGATACCGCCCATCACCTTGTCGAATTTGCCCCAGCGGGTGATGGCGGCGAACTTGTCGGCGTCCAGGGTGTCGAGGGAAACATTGATCCGGCGCACGCCACAATCGATCAATTCATCGGCGAAGCGCGCGAGTTGGCTACCGTTGGAGGTCAGGGTGATCTCATCGAGCGCGCCGCTGCGCAGATGCCGCCCGAGGCTGCGCACGAACCACATCACATTGCGGCGCACCAGCGGCTCGCCGCCAGTCAGGCGAATCTTGCGCACGCCGAGCCCGACAAAGGCGCCGCACAAGCGGTCGAGTTCCTCGAGGGTCAACAGTTCGGCCTTGGGCAGGAAGGTCATGTCTTCCGACATGCAATAGAAACAACGGAAATCACAGCGGTCGGTTACCGACACCCGCAGATAACTGATTTCCCTACCAAACGGATCGATCATCTTAAATAACCTCAACCTTACAGTTTCGCACCGCGCCAATGTAACACCACGCCCCAGTGTAACAGCATGATCCACATCAAAGCCATGGCGGGATACTGAATTTATCCACTCCCTGAAATCTAGGTACAAAAACCGTCATCGGCAAGAGCAGAGCCTTTAAAGCCTGCTCGACGCATCGCCGGCAACCGGCTAAAAACCAATAGGCGCGGATCGCGGGGCGCCTGTGGTCGTTGCTAAAAAGAAATGGAATTCTTCTATGGTTCGTTGGTTGCTGGTCGCGATTCTCCTCATGGGTATGCCGGCTGCGGTTCAGGCCGGCGCTTTCGATGATGCCTATGATGCGCTCAAAGCGCAGAGTGCAGGCAATCTCGAAAAAGCGATCCACCTCTATACCAAGGCCATGGACGCCGGCGATCTGTCATCGCAAAACCTGGTGTTCGTCCTGAACAATCGGGGGCTGGCGTTCCACGAAAAGGGTCTCTACGAACTCGCCATCGCCGATTTCAGCGCGGCCCTCGAACAAAAGCCCAACCATTATCCGGCCCTCGCCAATCGCGGCTATGCCTATATGGAGTTCGGCTTCGTCGAACAGGCGATCACCGACTTCAATGCCGCCATCAGTATTAAAGGGGATCACGTCAAAGCGCTCAAAGGGCGCGAAATCGCCTATGCGCTTCAAAGCTATACCGACCAGGCGGCGGCCGATGAAAAAATTGCAGCGGCGCCTGAAGTGGTCGTCGAGGTGGTCATCGAACCAGAGCCGGCAGCCCCCGAACCGCAGGAACCTGCAGTAGAGCCGATGGTTGAGCCCACGGTGGCACCCTTGGAACCGGAACCGGAACCAGAGCCGGTGGTACAGGCTGTAGTGCCAGAACCAGGGCCAGAGCCGGAGCCGGTGGTACCAGCTGTAGAGCCGGAGCCGGAGCCACAACCGATGGAACCGGAAGTTCAGGCCGCCGAAGATGACAGCAGCGCCGTATACGACAGCGCCATTGTTCTCGTCGAAGCCGACGCCGAAAATTTCTATGTGCCTGAAGGGGCCGTCGAGGGCGCCGATGAGGACAGTCAGGACATCGTCCGCTATAGCGCCGCGATCAAGCTCAATCCGACCGATGCCGCCAACTATATCAAACGCGGCGGTGCGTATGGCAATCGTGGCCAGTTCAAACGCGCAATTGAAGACTTCAACGCCGCCCTCAAGCTCGAGAACAACAGCTTCGCCGCCCTCAACAAGCGCGCTGACGCTCATGGCGCCCTAGGCGCCTTCGATTTGGCGATCACCGATTACAACGCCGCCATGCGTTTAGCGCCCGGTGATTTCTCACTGCTCATGAAGCGCGGCAACGTCTATCTCGCCAAGGGTCTCATCGATCTGGCAATCGCAGATTTCAACTTCTACATCCATAAGTTTCCCGACGAGGTCGAGGCCTTGATGAATCGCGGCTACGCCTATTCGGCCAAAAAGTCCTACGACCAGGCGATCGCCGATTTCGGCGCCGTTCTGGAGCGGGACCGGGCTCATTTCGAGGCGATCAGGGCGCGCGGGACGGTCTATCTCACCCTGGGGCAGCATGATCGCGCCATCAACGATTTAAGCCGCGCCATAACTCTCAATGGGAAAGAGCCCGAGGTTCTCAAAAAACGCGGAATTGCATATACCGCCAAGGGTTTCTACGACCTTGCCATGGCCGATTTCAATGCCGCCTTGAAAATCAACCCGAATGATTACGAAGGCTACAGCAAACGCGGGAATCTGAAGCGCTCCGTCGGTAATCTGGAGCCCGCGATCGCTGATTACGATGCCGCCCTGGCGCTCAACCCGAGCTATTACGACGGCTATATCAATCGCGGCAATGCCTATCGGTCGCTCGGTGTCTATGAGCAGGCGCTGTCCAATTACGACACCGCCATCCTGCTCTCCCCCAACAATCCGTTGGGCTACAACAACCGGGGCATCGCCTATGAAGGCAAGGGATTCTACGATCTCTCCGTCGCCGATTATGATCAGGCAATCGAACTCAGGCCGTCCTACGCCCCGGCCTATTACAATCGCGGCAATGCTCAGTTCTATCTTGGCAACTACCAGCTCGCGGCGGACGATTATGAGATACTGTTGCGCGCCAATCAGTCGGACGCCTATCGCGCCATCTGGCTCTATCTCGCCCGCGAGCGCAGCGGTGCAAAAGGCATGGTCGAGCTGGAGAAGACCGCCGCTAAAATAGACACCACGCGGTGGCCGGCGCCAATCTTCAAGCTTTTGCTCGGGCAAACCGACCCCCAGAGCCTGTTGAAAACCCTGGAGTCGTTCACTGGCGATCAGCTTCGCCAAAAGGCCTGCGAAGTCTTCTTCTATCTCGGCCAGTATTATCTGATCGAAGGTAACCCTGATGCCGCCGTGACCTATTTCAGGCGGGCGCTGGGGACCGGAGTCACCAGCTATATCGAGTATAATGGGGCGAAGGCCGAATTGACTCGCATGGGGCTGCTCTGAGCGACAGCATGGGCGACATGATGACCACCCGCGAAGTCGCCGCCTACCTTCGTATTAAGGAACGCAAGGTCTACGAGCTGGTCAAGGCGCGCGCCATCCCCTGCACCCGGGTGACCGGAAAATGGCTGTTCCCGCGCGACCTCATCGACCAATGGGTGAGTAGCGATGCCCGTATAGCCGGGGCGCCCACCGCCCCGCCGCCGGTCATCGCGGGCAGTCACGACCCGCTGCTCGAATGGTGCATCAATCAGGCGCAATGCGGCCTCGCCATGCTTCCCGGCGGCAGTCTCGACGGGATCGAGCGGCTGGCCGCCGGTGACGCCGCCATCTGCGGCCTGCATGTGTTGGACGGCGCCAGCGGCGAATACAACCTGCCGCTGCTGCGTGAAAAGCTCAGCACCCTCGGCATCGTTGCCGTGGAATGGGCGTGGCGCGAACAAGGCCTGGTGGTCGCCCCTGGCAACCCGCTGGGGCTGGCCGGCGTCGCCGACCTACGCGACCGAGGGGCAAGAGTAATCCCCCGGCAATCCGGCGCGGGCAGCCAAATCCTGCTTGAGCATCTCTGCGCTGAAGCCGGGCTCGCCATGGCCAACCTCAACCTGACGCCAGAGCCGGCGCGCAACGAGACCGAACTCGCCATGGCGGTTCTCGAAAACAAGGCCGACGCCGGCGTCGCCGTCGCCGCCGTCGACCGGAAATTGAAACTCGGCTTCGTGCCCCTGACCCATGAGCGCTACGATCTGGTCATGCGGCGCAGGGATTATTTCGAGGCGCCGTTCCAGAAGCTCCTCGCCGCCGCCCGCGCGCCCGGCTTTTCAGCCCACGCCGCAGACCTCGGCGGCTACGACATAACCGGCCTCGGCAACATCACCTACAACGGACCCTAATGGATATCGAACAAATCAGGGCTGAAACCCCCGGCGTGGCGCATCGGCTCCATCTCAACAACGCCGGGGCCGGGCTCATGCCCGCGTCTGTCCTGGCGGCAATCACCGGTCACCTGGAATTGGAGGCGCGCATGGGCGGCTATGAGGCCGCCGATGCGGAGTCTGAGCGCCTGGACGCGGTCTATGACCAGATAGCCAGCTTGATCGGCGCGCATGGCGACGAAATAGCCATCGTCGGGAACGCCACTCTGGCCTGGGACCAAGCCTTCTACGGCCTGGCCCTCAAGCCCGGTGACCGCATCCTGACGGCGGAGGCGGAATATGCCGCGAACTATCTGGCCTTCATGCAGCGGGCGCAACGGGACGGGCTGATCATCGACGTGGTGCCGAGCGACGAGAGCGGAACACTCGATACGGATGCGCTTGAGGCGATGATCGATGAGCGGGTCGGGCTGATCGCGATAACCTGGATTCCCACCAACGGCGGCCTGGTCAATCCGGCGGCAAAGATCGGCGAGATCGCCAACCGACATAAAATTCCATACCTGCTCGACGCCTGTCAGGCGGTCGGGCAGATGCCCATCGACGTGAAGGCT
>Ga0066376_10000787_pt1 | contig 29977 bp, 15 predicted proteins | sample Knorr_S15_td_Bot_FD_77009 | JGI IMG/M metagenome (GOLD analysis project Ga0066376, IMG submission 77009) | Marine microbial communities from Southern Atlantic Ocean transect - Knorr_S15_td_Bottom_ad_5009_LV_A | ecosystem: Environmental > Aquatic > Marine > Oceanic | place: Southern Atlantic... | reverse complement strand
GTCCGCCTTCCTTACCATCAGCTAGGGAATCATTAGGGCCATACCAGTATACATCACAGGTTGGCGGTGTGTTGACTGTTGATTCTGGTTCCTCAACCACGCCGATTTGTATAGTGAGATTGACTGGATTCAATGGCGTAATGTCGCAATCTTGCATGTAATTAGAGGTATAGTATTGATTGGACCAAGTGTAAACTGAACACAGGGGTTGAATACTGAATGTAACATTAGTACCATTGGATATGCTTGTATCTAAGTAAATTTGCCAATTAGTAAATGTCGAGTTATATGAATAAATCATGTAGGCACTTTGCCCTATGGCAGTTGATCCTTCTGGCGGACTACTTGTAACACCAACGGTATCATTGTACATGCTGGCTGCCGGATAGTGGATGTCACCACCCCAGCAATTGTTAGTTAATTCAGCAGTCAAATTGAATAAACCTTGGTCTATTGAGGCGTTATAATCGTGTGTAATATTTGAAACTCCATAACATGCATTGACATCGACTGGTCCTAAGGCGATGGATACATTCTGAGAATAACTCTGGTTTTGGCTGCAATTCTCTTGGCAATTATCACGTGTCGGATGCAACTCAAAATTAGCAATGGTTCCTACAGGGATATAAACTGGCCAATCTACTTGCCAACTTACTGGATAACTCCCTCCATCCTCAATAAGATATCGCCAATTATTGGTATCTGCACTAGTATCGACACCGGCAGTATCGTTGAGAATTAAGGCACTGGGATACATGATATCCTCTGCACAATTATTAACTAAATCAGCAGTAATATTGAATGAATATTGGATTGGTTCACTGTAATTGTAGTTATGAGCCACGTTCTGGAAGGTCAGGCACTCATTGGAATCCTCACTCAACAGTGCGGTTGGCGTTATGTTCAGCTCAGATATTGGTCCAAATTGGATCAATAGTATCGTAGTAATAGCGATTAAAGGCAGGGCACGGGGGCTTCTTTTCACCATGGTAGGTGGTAGTTACTTTGTTTAATATCCTTGCCTATTCCTCGTCAATGACTCTGCAGCAATACGGTATGCTTTATGCTCACTACTGGACAATGATGCTATGCAGGCTCTAAACTACCATAAACCACAGTTCCCATGCCTTTCAGGGCTGGTATTCATAGGTACTACAACCATTTTCATTCTCTGTTTTTTCCTCATCATCATCATCTCCTCCAATGCATCCGGTCAAAATCAGTAAGCAGGATAGTATAGTTACGTTGAGCATTCTTACTATGTCCATGAGTGCCCGTTATTCAGGATGCAAACAAGTCTGTTGCCGAATCCGATAGACTATGAATGGGTTGGCATTGGTGGGTAATCCCTATTGGAGTGATTTTGATTTCTTAAATGCTAAGCCCTCACTAAAGGCACAAATCTGACACTCATCACTTTCTTCCTACTCAATTTACCTTGATTTTTCAACCACCTAAACAAATACTGTCCGGTGATGGTACTCATTGGTGCAACTATCGCACCCTGTTCTGCAAGTTGTTGCTTCCAAGCCTTTGGTAATTTTTTAGCACAAGCGGCAGCGATAATGCCATCAAAAGGCCCCCTCTCTGACAATCCTAGATGACCATCGCCACAAGTCATTGAGGCTGGCATTAAGTCGAGTTCTTGCAATACCTTCTTTGATGATTCCAATAACTCTGGAAGTAATTCAATCGAATGAACCTCATATCCCATATGTACAAGAATTGCCGTTTGGTAACCACTTCCTGAACCAATCTCGAGAACCTTTGAACCATCAGGAATTAGCCTTGTAAGAAGAGTTGTCATCGCTGCTACCATGTATGGCTGACTAATGGTCTGTTCATGACCAATGGGTAATGGCTTGTCATCATGAGCCATCTTTTTAATATCATCTGGAACAAAGAAGTGGCGGGGTATTTTTTGCATTGCTTTCAATACTCTTTCATCAGTAATATCGCGTTGAGCAATCTGCTCAAGTACCATTTTGTGGCGGGCTACCTCTTCTCTCACGGCGACCGCTGTAGGTGACAACAATCAAACCATCCCTCACTTTGTGAACATTATGCAACCCCCTCAACAGGACCTAGAGGCAATGTCAGTAGTCCTTCAAGGTGTTCTTTGAGGAAAATCCCGAACATATTAGCCGACATCATCAAAGGGAATCAGTTTCCGGCAGGCGTCATGGAAAGCAGCACTGTTGGCAGTGGTGTAAAATGGAAACTGAACATATTGAATGCTAGTTTCCCCACAGGCACCCCAATTCTTGCAGTAGTTGGGATGATTTGGTACACCATGACTTACGGTATTACTTGGGTAGAACCAACCATTCTATTTGTCATGTATTGGGCAACAGGTTTGTCGATTACAGCCGGCTATCACCGTCTATTCGCTCATCGAACTCATAGTGCCGCTTGGCCACTTCGTTTGTTTTATGCCATTTTTGCTGCTGGTGCTTACCAAAATTCAGCCATCAAATGGTGTAGCGACCATCGGCGCCATCATCTGAAGGTTGATACGGATGTAGACCCATATTCGGTCACCCGTGGTTTCTTCTGGGCCCATATGGGCTGGGTTATGGTAAAAGAAGGTGAAAGTAGCGTAGAAAAGGTCGAAGACCTTCAAGCCGATCCAATTCTTGCTTGGCAGGCTCGTAATATTTTCAAAATTGGCTTCCTCTCTGGAGTTATACTACCTGGGTTCCTTGGGCTTTGGTTATTAGGCGGCTGGGTCGGTTTCATGGGTGGCTTAATTTGGGGAGGTTTCCTTCGCTTGGTGCTTGTTCACCACGGTACTTTCCTCATCAACTCTGGTGCCCACTACTGGGGTAGTCAGCCGTATTCAACCAAGAACACTTCTCGTGATTTCCCCCCTCTCTCATTGGTTACTTTCGGTGAAGGCTACCACAACTTTCACCACGCCTTCCAAGCCGATTTTAGAAATGGCCACAAATGGTTCCATTGGGACCCATCCAAATGGTGGATAACTGCTTGTTCTTGGGTTGGCATGACAAAAGCACTACATCGAGTTCCTCAATGGACTATCCAGAGTGCTCGCATGAAAACTACATTTGAGGAGAAAGAGAAGAAGATGCAAGAAGGGGTTGCCCTTACTGCATTCAAGAAACGTTCCAATGATTGCTCTAAGCAACTAAGGTCTGCATTGCGGGAACTTTCCAACGGCCGTAGTAATTTGGCAACAGCCAAAGCCCAAAGCGACTCAGAACGAAAGACTACAATTAAAGATTCAATCAGAAAATCCAAACAGCACATCAAAGATGCCCGCTCGGAATTTAGCCAGTTGATTACTGAAATGAATTCTGCCAAGCCAATTACGGCTTAACGTCTAGCTGTCTTAGGCCTGAAGTCATCACAGACTTCTCTATCACATTCGATGTAAGGCCCATTCAATAAGTCTATGCAATACGGCACGGCTTTCCAAATTTCGTCAATTGTTTCTCGAATTGCCTTTGGTCTGCCTGGTAGATTGAAGATTAGACTTGAGCCTCTAATTCCCCCGATTTGCCTTGATAGAATTGCGGTTGGTACGAACTTCAGTGAAATGGCACGCATCTGCTCACCAAATCCCGGTAGAAGTTTGTCGCAGACCGCTTCTGTTGCTTCAGGGGTTATGTCCCTAGGTGTAGGTCCAGTTCCACCAGTTGTGACAACTACATCGCAAGCATGTTCATCCACCAATTCCACTAAGGCTGCTTCGATAACTTTCTGCTCATCTGGTACGCATTGGTAAACAATCTTCCAAGGCGAACAAATTGCTTCTTCAAAGAACTCACAGATGGCTGGACCACCCTCATCCACATATTCTCCTGAACTAGCCCTATCGCTAATAGTGAGGATTCCGAATATTGCTGCATCGCCTAGGCTAGCGGATGAGCCGCCGCTGGTATTCATTATCACGCCTCGCTTGCAGTTTCAACATCAGCGTGTAATGTCTCTAACAAGGTGAACTCAAAGAGTTCTTGAGAACGACGCTTCTTGGTTGTCCTGATGTGAAGTATAGCCATCCCAATGAATGCAGCAATTGCGATAGGAATGGCAGCTTCAAGTTTGTAACGGTGCATGAAGGTGACAATCCCTTCAGCGGTATAAGCCCAAGTAATCGAGGCTGCAGCACCGCCGACAAATGTTGCCCAAAGCACACGGCCGAAGTTCATGCGAGAAAGCATACCTAACATGGCGCCAACCAGAACGCCACTTGCCATGAATGGAATCCAGACGAAAGCAATTAACCCCCAAAATCCCCATTTATTGATAAATTCGCGCTTTTCATTGGCTGTATATTCTACTGTAGAAAGTAAGTCTCCAAATATCTTGGTCTGTAGAACTCTACCAGCAAACCCGTCTTGCTTAGCAACTGCAGCAACTCGTCCTTCATGTTCAGAAGAGGTTTCGATTCTTCCGACGTCCGCTCTATCCGCGAGTGTTCCAATTTCATTACGTGCCTTAACGATTAGATTTCTCTCGCCAATCAATTCAGAGAGTTCACCTCTAAGGTGCTCTTCAAGTTGTTGAGCGACCGAAGATTGGCTCTTTTTGAATCTAAAGAATGCAAATCTGATATTCGGCCTGTAGATAACTGAAATGAACATCGCCATTTCTTCTGGTAAGACCATGGCGCCGATTAGAGTATTGTCACCTTGATTATCGAACCACCTATCTAGGCTGGCTTTTGCTTCTTCCTCAAGACTATTGAAGGTATGTAAATCTTTGAAGAAAGAGGTGTAATCTTCGACAAGGCCGATTTTACCATCCTCCACTTTTCCTACATCTGTAGTATCTACTCCAACTCCAATTCCAGTTTCGAAATCCATGCCTGCATTGTCGCCAACTGCCTTTACAACAAGTTGTACAGGTTTGAAAATATGGAAAATTCGGAATTCTTCTAAGATTTCCTTGAGGATTTCTGCTCTAATATCTGCTTTATTGCTAAGTGTGGATTCTGTATTTTCATAGGGCACCAAAATATCTATTGAGAGGTCCTTTTCAGACATTTTAAAGCGTTGCCAATCGACTTGAACATGCATTCTCAAACTTGCTTCTTTTACCGAATCGGTAACAACTCTTTCGATGTGAGCATGTGATAATGTGTCGTCAGCATCTTGGTGGTACACCTTGTACATCATTGGGTAGATTAAGAATAGTGTGATTACAGAAAGGCTCAGAGAAACAAATGCCATCCACCATGCAGGCACACCGGCTGCACCGCCTGTGAGCATTGCAGTTTCACGACCGCCGCCAAGTTCTGCACCCATTAAGACAAGGCCCCAATTCCCCATGTCTGTCGATGTCCAACAGGTTCGAGGACCGCCCTTTTCAGTAATTTTGGCTTCTTTGCTAACTCTGCCGCCTACAAATGGCAACCAATCCCACGTGCCTGATTCTTCAGTTATCTCGAATTCAGCGCTCTTAGTAAAATCATCACCGAGTTGTACCGTAGTGGCATTCCCGTCTTCGTCAACAGCATCTTCCCAGAATGTCAAAGTTACATCGAGTACGTATTGACCCATCTCAATATCATCAAAGGGAGCGTTTGAACCAACCTGTTTGACATCATTCCATTTGACTACTTCATTGCTTTCACTATTTTCTAAAGTCCAATTTAGGTGTGGGTCTCCATCGTCAACGTTATACGCCTGTGCGCGAATCGTAAGCACGTCATTATCAACCCAAATATTCATCCACATGCTGCCACTATTATCTTGGCATTCATCCCCAATGTCAAATACCGTTGTTGACATCCAATTATCCCAACTCGTTGAATTGCCAAACATTCCAGTTGACATCGCGAATAAGGCTCCAAAGTATATCACCGCATAGACTATGCCAGTAATCAAAGTGTAATCCTCGATTCCTTTTGGAAAGCGCTTTCCACCTTCTGTATTAGTCCTGCGCTTACGGATTGCAGCAATTTCTTTGCTCACTTTATCCTTTTCTTCCTGAATAGTTACTACCTTATCTAAATCATCTTCAGCCGAATCTTCAACCTCGACAGTTTCTAGGATTATAGCGGCTTCGGCTGCGCTCATCGAGCCCACGACAACGAGCCATGTCTTAGCATTTGGCGGAGTAGATTGAGACAAGGCCTTCCGTAAAGGCCATTGACATCAAACTATTAGCGTTGATTGAGAGAGGCAGTATGGCTGGAGAATTGTTATTCAAAAGCGCTACCATTATTGCCTATAATGGCACATTTATTGGCGATTGTAGAGTGAAAAATGGAGTGATTTCTGAACTCGGAAACTTACTTCCTCAAGACAACGAGAGAGTATTTGATGCAACGGGCCTCCACCTATTGCCTGGAGCAATTGATCCCCAAGTTCACTTCAGAGAACCTGGAAAAGGAGATTTGGAATGTATCCAAACTGGATCTATGGCCGCAGCTTCAGGAGGCATAACCTCTTTTCTCGACATGCCCAATAATGTTCCTGCTGCAACAACACTGGCATCAATTCAGGCTAAGTTGGATAGTGCTGCGAAAACTTCTGTTATCAATTATGGATTTTTCATTGGCGCAACTTCTGATAATATAGAGGAGTTGCAAAAGGCAGTAGGAAAACCAAGTCAACCAATCCACAACCCTGGAATCTGTGGAATCAAAATATTCATGGGTTCTTCAACTGGGGACTTACTTGTAGATGATGAAGAAGCGCTTGAGGTTATTTTCTCGGAAACAGAAGGAGTCATCGCTGTTCATGCTGAAGACGAAGAAAGATTAGTCCAACGATTTGAAACACTCAAGCATAGGACCGATATGGCTGCACATGCAGAATGGCGGGATTCGAAAACTGCCTTACTCGCTACCCAACGTGCTGTACGCCTTGCCAGAATATACGGCCGAAAATTACACGTTTTGCATTTAACAAGTGGGCTAGAAGCAGATTGGCTAGTTGAAAAAACAAATTTAGTCCAAGAAACTGTAGATGGTGGAAGAGTTAGTACTGAGGTCTTGCCTCAACATTTGACATTCGACCAACAAGATGTTGAGAAGGAGGGCACGCGATTGAAAATGAATCCTCCAATTCGCTATTCTGAAGATAAAGAAACACTTTGGAAGCGCTTAATCGATGGAACAATTCAATGCATTGCTACAGACCATGCTCCACATTTGCTAAGTGCAAAGGCAGCAGGTTGGCCTTGCGCACCTAGCGGTATGCCGGGTGTTGAAACTTCACTTGCGGTGATGCTAACTCATGCGAAAAATGGAAGATGTACTATCGAAGATATCGTTCGTTGGATGTCAACCAATCCCGCAGCCATCTATGGCATGAAAGGCAAAGGTAAGATAGAAATTGGTCAGGATGCAGATTTAGCTCTTGTAGACATGAATTCAAGAATGAAAGTTGATGATTCAAGGTCATGGAGTAAAGTTGGCTGGAATCCCTTTCATGGACGTGAATTAGTAGGCTGGACAATAGCGACATTTGTTGGAGGGGTTCAGGTTTTTGAAAGAGATTTTAATGACAATATGAAAGGAAAAATCATTGTATCCGCTGGGCAAACGGGAAACCCTCTTGAAATGGCATAAAACGCGCTTCGGAAATGTATTATTAATTATTATTCCACCTCCTATATAGTTAGATTGTGGCGAACACCTATAACATACAAGTGGAGTGCAGCAACCGGTGAGATACAATGAATCTTGAAGAAACACTAGGAGAAGGATACAAACAAGTATTGGCTGGATTGGGAGCATTCCTCGTCGGGGCAATATGGGGAGCGGCTGGAGAAATGAGTATTGAGGGAATGTATATTCCCCTCGTTATAATGATGCTTGGTGCATTAGTTGCTATATTAGGAATGAGCTTTGGCGGAGCAGGTGGAGCACATGGTGATTCATTTGATCTAAAATCTGCGATGGATGATATGGCTGGCATGCTGACTGAACTACAAGAAAAGGTAACAGGCGGCGGAGATGACTCCGACGACGGCGGAGATGACTCCGACGATGCCGGTGAATAAATAACTCAAAGTTCATAAATTGCTGAATACTTTCTCTTAAGATATGAGAGGAATGGCTCCGGAGAGGGGGGTTTTCCCGTAACGATTTCAATTAATTTTGAAGGCTCATACTTCTTTCCTTGAGAATGAATATTTTCTCGCAGCCATTGTAGGACTAATGGCAGTTCACCATCTGAAATTAGACATTCTAAGTCTTTATCAAGATCAATAACCATTTTCTCAATCAATTGAGCAGAATACAGGTTCCCCAATGTATAAGTTGGAAAGTACCCAAAAGCAAGACTAGCCCAATGAACGTCCTGTAGGCAACCCAATGTATCATTAGGGATTGCAATTCCAAACCATTCCTCAAATAATGAATTCCACAACTGAGGGATTTCTGAAACATCCATTCCATCATTGAATATCGCTTTCTCAACTTCATATCTCAACATTACATGTAGATTGTAAGTTACCTCATCAGCCTCTACCCTGATAAAACTAATATCAACCCTGTTTATCAAACGGTGGAGATCTTGATCACTCCAATCGGGACAATCCTGAAATGATTGACGGAACCAATCACCGGCGATTTTCCAAAATGCTTCTGAGCGACCAATCTGATTTTCCCAAAGGCGGGATTGGCTTTCATGAACACCAAGTGAAACTGCTTGACCTCTTGGTGTATATTCGTGTTCTAGTAACAATCCTTGTTCATACAATGCATGCCCTGTTTCATGCATTACTGCGCCAATACAGGAAAATGGTTCTGCTTCATCATAGCGAGTTGTAAATCGTGTATCTCCTGACCAAAGGCCGGCTGAAAATGGATGTGAAGAAATATCCATCCTTCCCGCAGAGAAGTTGAAACCATATCTTTCTGCCACCCTCCTACAAAAGGAATCTTGTAAAGGAATTGGGAAATTAGAGGTTGAAGGGATACTAGGACCGGGGTTTTTCTCTTTTGCAAGCATAATCTTGCCGAGGAGCGGAACTAAACTCTGTCTCAATTCTTCGAATAGCAAATCATAATCAGCAACAGTCATTCCAACTTCAAAATCTTCCAATAACACATCATATGGAGTTTGACCATCTTTGCGGAGATAAGATATACGCTCTCTTGCAACTTCGACCAACTCTCTCAGAGTATTTTCAAATGAGGGGAAATCTGCATCGGCACGAGACTTTGCCCAAACTGCCACTGCCTTTGAAGGCAAAGATGCTGCTTTGGAAACATGCTCTAGTGGAAGTAATATTGCCTTCTGTCTAGCCTTTGCCATCTCCCTAATATTTGCCACTTGATCATCATCTAATGTCTCAAGAGAGTTTTCTAACCTCTCCATTAATCCGCCAAAATCCTGAGCCACTAGCAAACTATGCGATTTGCCTGCTAACCATGCTAATATTCCTGCCCTTGCTGCTGCACCTTCTTCCGGCATCAAAGTTAATTGATCCCAACCAAGGTGGCCACTAATTGAGTCAAATCGGTGAATATCACGCACTTTTTCGATGAACTCTTCATACTCCTCGGCTTGAGACATAAACTGGGCGAATGGGTCCAATGACATGAATCTTGATGATAAACAGTGCAAGCGTTGAAGGCGACGATGCTTGTGTGGGCATGTGGGCCGACGTAAGAAGCGCGAGAAGGAGATTCCTCCTGAAAGCGAAGACCCTGACGAAGAGGCAGTTCTCGAAGGCCTAGATGATGAATCTGAAGATTCAAAACCTGAAAAATCAGAGCCTAAAATCCAAGAAATATCTGAAGATGAAAGAACTATCCGGATGGATAAAGCAGCAAAGATGGTTGTTAAAACATGTATGGACATTCGTCGTGGTGAAAATGTACTCATCGTTTGTGACCCTACAACTACTGATATAGGACAAGCACTCTATGAAGCAGCATCAAAAATTTCAGACCGCACTCTGCTAATCATAATGCCAAAAGGTCGCCATCATGGAGAGGAGCCACCCGGTCCTGTTGCCAATCTAATGCGTCAACAACAAGTAGTCATGGCCCCAACAAGGTTTAGTTTAACTCATACAAAAGCCCGATTCCATGCCAGTCGTAATGGTGCGAGAATAGCCACTATGCCTGGAATGAATGCAAAATTGTTCACCGAAGGTGGGATGACTTCAGACTTTGGGGCAATCAGAGATTTAATCGCAGAACTAGGTAGTACTTTGAGGCGTAAGAAGGAAGTCAGGATAACTAGTACGAGTGGTACCGATGTTTCATTTGAAGTCGATTGGCGAAAATGGAATAGAGAGGATTCTGGTATTTGCAATAGACCTCAAATGGTGACAAACCTCCCCGCTGGCAAGGTATTCATAACACCACGCCAAGGAAGCATGAATGGCAAGGTGGTAATCGATGGTTCATGTGATGCAGATATGCTCAGTGAGTCTCTAACCCTATTCATCGAAGAGGGAATTGTTGTTGATGTTAAAGGCGGTCAAAGTGCTGCTAATATTAGACAATCGTTTGGCGAAGTAGCCAAAAAATTACGGCCGAAGGAACAGGATTTATTGTGGACCGTTGCAGAATTTGGCTTCGGAGTTAATCCAAATGCCCGATTGATGGGCAACTTGCTTGAAGATGAGAAAGTTCTGGGCACCTGCTATTTTGCCATCGGAGAGAGTGCCTCTCTGCCTGGTTCAGCCCAAGGGATGAGAATGACCGGAGTTCTCGCCGAACCAACTCTTGAGATTGGCAAGTTGAAATTTATCGAAGCGGGAGAATTTCTTCTCGGTGATAAGTGATTTCAAAATTGTCCAAGCCCACAAACTGGGCAGTTATTCCAATTTGGATCTAATCCGATGCCACATCCTTGGCAATGGACACCGCTCTTAATGGTAGGTGATGGAAGTTCTGTTTGGCCTTGCTGGGCCTGTTGAGCAGCGGTTTGCTGTTGCTGTAAAGCCGCTTGTTGAGCCGCAAGTTGTTGTTGATTAATCGCCGCTTGTTGAGCAGCGGTTTGCTGTTGCTGTAAAGCCGCTTGTTGAGCCGCAAGTTGTTGCTGATTAATCGCCGCTTGTTGAGCAGCGGTTTGCTGTTGCTGTAAAGCCGCTTGTTGAGCCGCAAGTTGTTGATGTTGACCCAAAGTTGGTCCAGCAGCACGAGGCATTCCACCTCCAACAGGAGTTCGAACCGGTGCAGCCATGATGGGCTTTGGCAATGTGCTTTGAGAATGTGAAGCTGGTTGTTGCTGCTGTTCTGAGGCCTGTTCAACTTCCTCTATAATCTCTTTAGGGGGGGGTGCTTCTATTTTCTCTGAGGGTTGAACTTCTGCCTCAATTGAAGGACGTTGGGTGGGTGAAATATCTCCACTTCCACTGGTAGTAATTCCAGATAACATACTCTCCATGGATGGCTGAATATCTGCATTTTGTTCTGTTGATTGTTCAACAATCTGCATTTCTTTGGCAATATGAGGTGCTTTAGGCTCAGCGAGCCCGAATGCTCCCGCGAAAACATCACTCTCAATTTCTCCAGTTTTCTTTTCGTGTATAGGTTCTGTTATTATTTTTGAAATAGGTAGTGGAACAATATCCTCAACAGTCATCATTGGAGGTGGAGTAGGCACAGGTTGTGGTTTTTCAACTACAGAGCCAGGAAGAGGAACTGAAAATTCTTCCTCTTTTACAGAAACTTGAGGTGGGCTGACAGGTATTTTCACAACAGGTTCGACAGGAATTAGAATTTGAAGAGGGGGAGGAGTTGGTGGAGCAACGGCAGGTAATGGCGCATCAGACAAACTTGGGATTCCTGCAATGCCGCCATTTTCTTGATATGAATGTAATACTGCGGAGAGGCTACTATTAATTAATTTCAAAGATTCTACACTTGAATTTGGAGATGCAAACATTCCTTTCAAAGCAGCATAATATTTCTTTACAACTACATCTCCGCCTTCTAAGTGAGCAATCGATAATAATTGAAGTATGCTCATTGGGTCTGTTATGGTTTCGATGTTCTGGCGGCTTGATTCATCGAGACCTGGGTCAGGGCCACCTGGCTCACCGTCACTTGTCTCCATTCCCAACCAGAAACGCAATGGGTCGGCCAATTCCAGCATTCCAAGATGGCCTACCACAAGAAAGTAAATTTCTCCACCTTCACAATTCATTCTCTCACTTGCAGTGTTGAAATCAAAATCTCCCTTTGCAAGGTGAAGGTCGGAGGTTAATTCCAAAAAAAGGAAAAGTGCAGATTCAGAATCCATATCAAGAAGAGTGTGTAAAGAAGCACTGGATTCTGTGACTCCAAAGTAGGCTGCAGCCTCATCGACTTCTATTCCATCCGGCAAACTAGCGCCGCTAAGAACAACTTCACTCAACTTCTTCACCTCCAATCGTGCACCGCCACCAGCAACTTTCTTTTGAGCATGTTCCCATCAATTTGTGCATCATCTCACCATGCCTTTGCTTCATTGAGTATGGCGCGTGATTGCCTAGCACTCCATCCACTACCTTGTAAGGTCATCATAATACTTCTATCGTCTGTTGAAATTTGTATCTCATCCCATGCCCAAGCAACAGAGTCCTGTCTTGCCACTGCATCCTCATCATCGAAAAGTGGGCCCTCATCTTCCGGTTCCCAGTTTTGTTGACGCATTTCTTCTTGTTTGACTGCTTCGATTTCATCAGGGCTGAGAATCTTCTTCTTTGTTGCCTTCTTTACAGGTGGTGAATCAACGGGTGGTCCTGCCCTTGGCCGAGAAGGAGATGGGGCTGTGAGGCCATAGCCAATGCCACCTGTAGGTGGTGCACCATATCCGCCACCTGCATAAGGGTCGATTCCTCGGTCCATCGGTGGACCTCCTCCAAGGCCTCTACCAGGTGGACCTGCGCTTGGACCTCTACTAGGGGCCTGTGTTGGACCTCTTGCGGGGATAGAATCACGACTTCCACGTTTTGAGGAGAGGGGGAGAATGTCATCCTCTTCATCCTCTTCATCATCGAACCAATCATCATCGTCTTCGTCATCATCAAGGTCTATCCCACTACCACGCCCAATCAGCATGAAAATAATGACCAATAAGACCAGTCCTCCTAAACCTGCTCCACCATAAATCAACACCCGATTCATATTGCCAGAAGTTGATTCCTCTTGACCTTGGTTTTCACCAGCAATCATACAACCACTTGTATCGACTTTGTCACCTAATATTGTATCAGGGCAGTTATCATCCATGTCCACTACGCCATCTGAGTCACTATCTCTCTCGGTAGGGTCACATCCAGTTTCATCAACTAAATGCCTCCATTCCGCGGCTGTCGAAGGACATTTATCTCCGGTTGAAGAACTAGCATTATCGCCAACTCCATCATTATCACTATCCTTCCATTGAGTTGAATCATCTGGGAAGGCATCAGCACCTGAGAAAACTGTCCAGATAAAGTCAGCATCTGAGTATCCATCTCCATCACGGTCAGGACAACCAAACCTATCTTCAGTAGAATTCCCATAATCATCGGGGCAATTATCTCCTTGAGTTCCCGTCAGGTTGTCTCCAAATGCATCACCATCTCGACTAATCCATTGAGAAGAGTCGCCTGGAAGTAAATCATCAACATCTTCTACCCCATCACCATCGCTATCTGCACCCTCAACAATGCAGCCAATATCATCGACTTCAGCACCTATTGGAGTGTTTGGGCATTGGTCATTAGCATTACTCACGAGGTCGATATCATCATCTTTTTGAGAGTCTGAACACCCTCGTAAATCCACTTCTTCCTCTATTGGTGTATTGGGGCACTTGTCATCAGGGTCTGCAACATCATCATCGTCTGTATCGGCCTCTGCTTGAGTAACTGTACATCCTCTTTGGTCGACATTTTCCCCTTCTGGAGTACCGGGGCAATCATCAACATCATTCATCACTAAGTCACCATCATCATCATTTTGTGACTCTGAACATCCTAGCGCATCAACAGATTCACCTTCTGGGGTATTTAGACATTGATCTAGAGAATCTATCACACTATCAAGATCTTCATCATCTTCAACAACCAAAGGACAGCCATCTCCGCCAGTACCGCTGACAACACCTGCTTGGTTTGGGCAAGCATCCGGTTCGTATGCAGGGAAAGCATTGTCTCCCCAGCCATCGCCATCGCTATCATTCCATTGACTTGCCTCATCTGGGAATTTATCGACTACATCGTACCAGCCATCGCCATCTCTATCTGGGCAACCTACTGGGAATTCGGTTGAATTACCCCAAACTAAAGGACAACTATCGATTGAAAGATTCTGTTGATTACTTCCATTGTACATTGCCGTCCAATTATTAGGATAGCCATCCATATCGCTATCATTTGCAGCGGCTGAATTATTGATGAAATGGTCTGGGTTATTGCCGAATTTATTGTCGCCATAACCATCGCCATCTGTATCTGCCCATTGAGTTGAGTCGTTTACGTATGCATCAGCACCATCTTCTTCATCCCAAACTTTTCCATCATAGGTTCCAGGATTGGAATAGCCATCTCCATCACTGTCTGGGCAGCCATTGCGGTCGAGGGAAGAGTTTCCAAACCATTCAACACAGGCATCTCCACTTGAGTGAGATACATTGTCTCCATAGCCATCTCCATCAGAATCCTTCCACTGGTGTTGATTTGTGGGGAATAAGTCTGGGGGGTGGTTTTCAGTATAGTTTGTATCAGGCCAATAGGATACACAACAATCGGGTCCGTTGTTATCTCCTCTTGTATCGCCATCAGAATCTCTTTGTTGTTTCCAGTTGAACATGAATTGGTCTCCACCGACCCAAGTGCCATCATTATTTGACCAACCATCTCTATCGTAATCCTGACAACCGAGGCGATCAAAGTAAGATAACCCCTTTTTACTAGTGCAATCATCGTCCAAGAAAGCAACCATATCTCCATCATAATCTACGCATCCAACTCGGCCAACAATACTAGTTCCAGAAACCGAAATGCAATCATCGTAAGCTGGTCCATCAGGGTTATCTCCAAAACCGTCGCCATCTGAATCCTCCCATTGGCCACTTATCAATGGCATTTCATCAAGACTATCGGGGATTCTATCTCCATCAAAATCAGGCAGTAGACGGAACATTACCAAATCAAGCCCGATTGCTTCTTGGAATACGAGGTGAATCACACCATCAGAAGAAGTAGCAAAGTCGCCATGATTCGTTGAAAGCCCAGCAATTATAGTGTCTAAATTACTGCCAATACCTTGGTCGTTATTTCTGAGAACAATATCTGAGCCCTTAGACATGAGGTGATATTGGCTACCGCTAATCATCAGGCTTCTGCGAATGGAGCTTGACTCCATTTGCGAGTCCATGTTTCTGGAAGCATTGTTTTCTAACCTCACTAAAGTATCGATTCCAGATGTGGAATTTGAACACTGAACTTCTTGAGAAGTCCCACTTCCCATTATTATCAAGGGAGCAGTAGTTGAAGAATTGATGTTCAATTCCCAATCACGCGTCCAATTACTACCATTCAATGCTCTGCTCATTCCGACGCATTCCCCATCGGTCGCATTTTGCCAAGCAATATGCAAGTTATTTCCCACCTCGGTTATCACAAATCTAGCATCTCTATTAGGAGTAATATTCAATGCCTCAGTGCTTAAGGTAGAGCCATCGAGAATACTGAGGTTCAAAGAATCACTTCCATCATCATCAACAATTGAAAGAACTGCAAGACTACCATTTGACAACATCATTGCCGAATGATGGCTACCAACTGCATCACCAGCAGCAACAATTCCATTACTATTCCATGAGGAAAGGGGTCTGTTGTATGCGGTCAATGAATCATCGGCATCATTGGTTAGGATAACCCACTTCTTATTGTCTGAATCGATTATTTGAGTTAGAGGAGCCACCAAATCAATACCACTGCTAATCATTGAATTGGACCAACCCGAAGAACTTGCTCTAGTCCAATAAATTTCAGAAGTATCCACTCTTGCATGAACAATACTTGGATGGCCAAGTTGGTCGATTTCAATATCTGCCCATGCTCCAATATTTCCTGTTGTGATTGTAGTTTGATGGACTAATTGACGGCTACTATGATTCATCAAGTAGAGACCGTCAGAATCATGAACAAGGACCGAAACTGCACCACTAACAGCAGTAGCCATACTTGCATCATTCAAGGAAGTAAAACTGCGTTGTAGCCAATGGCCTTCTGCAGTTCCATCATCCATATGCTGCAATAACAAAGGTGTTGGTCCATCAAGCATAATATTAAGGGCCCCTGAATAAGAAATTCCAATTTCAATATCATCTATCAAGGAGTTATCCACTTCCAAGGAAGTTGTCGACCAATCTCGCTCGGTCAAGGCATGAAGAAAACCATCTCCATTTTGAGTGAAATCATCGAACTCAAGGACCATGACCTCGAGCATTCCATCTCCATCTAAATCTCCCTTAGTAGAAAAGACAGCCCCCATCCAATCACCTTGGGCACTACCTTGGGCTATCGTCTGAGAGGATGTCAAAATACCATTTTCTGAACCTAAATACAGTGATAATTTTCCACTTCTCCCCGCATCTCTTTGAGCGATTAGTAGGTCCTCATAACCATCTTCATTTACATCACCTGCAGATTCGAAGAGTGAACCAAAGTGATCGTTTACCTGAGTACTAAACAAGACAGTTAGGGGTTGTGGAGTTTCTAAGCCTGAAGAGGTTCCGTTGAAAATCCAAATCAAACCAGATTGATAGGCGCTACCATTGAATGGCTCACCAACCAGTAATTCATCGAAACCATTGCCGTCGAGGTCAGCCCAGGCAAGGTGATAACCGAATAATTTTCCTTGTACATCGACCTTTATCGAAGTTTGAGGTTGGTTAGAAATTCCTGTGCTTCCGCCATGGAAAATATGCACTGCACCATATCCAAATGGAGAACTCTTGCTACCTGTCGCAGATATTGCTATGTCAGCATAGCCATCACCATTGACATCCCCACCTCCGGCGATACTCATGCCTAGTTTAGCATCAATTGTTGAGCCGTCTAGAGACCAGTTTGATTGATTGCCCCAAGGCGTTAATGAACCAAGGAACATGTCAACTCTACCTTTTTCAGCATCTACTGCAATAGTATGGTTTGGGGATACTATGAGTAATTCATCATCGCCATCGCCGTCAATATCTCCGGCAGAGGATACCAAAAAGCCAGTCTCTCCTTCAGTTGAATTCAGACTCCAATTCCAAGATTCACTACTATTCAAACCACTTGCCGAACCAGCATGCAAGTATACAATTCCAGTAATATTTGAGTCAGTTTGGTATTGAGGTGTACCGATGACCAAGTCATCAAAACCATCTCCATTAAAATCTCCAGCAGCAATTGATTGGCCATAATTTTCACCAGTTATTCCTGTGAAAATTTGAATATTTGTGGGATTTGAAAAATTATCCCTTTCTGCACTTCCCATGACAACAAGAACTTGATCCGCTGAAGGGTTTGCAAAAACTAGGTCATCTAAGCCATCTGCATTAAAATCTACATTCGATAATAATTGAGGCAAGGAGTTATCATCCAAATCAGTGAGGTTCAAACTAATCATTGGAACAGGTTCAATTCTTCCTATTGCTTGACCAGAAAGGCTACGCAGTAGCATTGCTTCTCCAGTACTTCCTTCAAAGGAAACTTGCGGATTACCGGCGACATCGAGAGTAAATCCCAAGCGAGCTGAAGTTAGGTCGCTTTCTTCTCTAAGCAATACCTTATCCTCTTCGAATGAATCATCGAAACGCAAAAGGCGAACATCTTTTCCTGAAGTATAAACTACATGAATCACTCCACCAGCATCAACTTCCATTTCAACATCCACTCCAACTGGTTCATCCACCAACTGCCTTGAATTCCAGTTTGTACCACTATGACTGGTCAGCCAAAGTGTCGAATCATTTGCAGATTTCCAAACAATACTTGCGTGCATGCCATCAGTGAAGCCAATATTCAATGGCATCTGAACATGGTCACCGATCAATGCTCGAGTCAAAAATGTTCGATTAAAATTCATTGAGCCCTTCTTTGCTTCTCTTGCTAGATGTAATTCTCCAGCATCATCGAGGAAGGTAATGTATAGATTATCTTGGTCATCCATGGCTAATGCACAGCCATCAGATACTGCCGAATCGTTGACTTGTTGACTAGTAATATTGCCATTTACCTCAGTCCTAAACATCCAAAGTCCATTACTGCCTTCGGTCCAGCATCCATGCATTCGGCCCAAATCATCCAAAATAAGTGAATTAGCGGTAATGCTCGAACTATTGCTCATTTGATATTTTGACCATTCATCAAATCCGCGTTCGGCTCGAACCGTCCAATCACTATTGTTTAGGCTTAATATCTCGCCAATTAATTCGTCTCCACTGCCTTCACTGAAGTCAACAGAGTTGGATTGCTTAGAATCAGGATCTACTTCTGATTGGAATTCTAATTGAATCGAAGCGAACGGCGCAATGGCCATAAGAAACACCAAAATCAAAGACCGCAAGGTAGACTGTGACCTACGGTACATGTTGACGAACGACAAACCCACCATTGAAGAAGTCTGTGGAGTTAAGTGCTTGTTCGCCGCTCTATGAGCGGCGTATACCTACGCACGTGTGTAGAGGCCGTAGGCCTCCTCGGCACCCTTACCTTCAAGCACCGCAAGCCTTGTCATCAAGGTTATGGAATCGGCGCTAGTAGTGGCGGCTGGTTTGTGGCCTGATTCTACAATATGGAGACCTCTTGTCAAGGCAGCAGATCTTATTATTGCAGCTGATGGGGGTGCAGGTCTCGCAGCACAGAACCAAGTCGAAGTTGATGTCATCATTGGAGACATGGATTCATTAGCAACATCAGACATTCTAAAGCATCCAAATGCAGAAGTTATTAACATGCAAGGACAAGATGATTCTGACCTTTCAAAGACTCTAAAATGGCTTGCATTAAAAGATGGTTTTAGCAAGCAGACAAGGGTCGATATTATCGGCGCTGAAGGAGGGCGAGTTGACCATGCTTTTGCCGCCTTTACTATTCTCTTCGAAAGCGATGTACCCAAGGCTATTATTTGGCTTGATGGGTGGCAAGTGCAGGCTGTCAAAGAAGAGGTGGAACTGGTCTGTAAAAATGGCCAGATAATCAGTCTTTTTGCATTAGGAAAAGTCGAAGGCCTTTGCATAGAAGGATTGCGCTATAATTGCAATAATGAAATTCTGGAAATAGGTAGTCGAGGTTTGCATAACGAAGGCCTTGGAGGGCTTGCTAAAATCTCTCATAAAAGTGGCAATTTATTGTTAATGAAACAAATCAAATAAGCGATTCACTCGAAGACATGCCACTCAGAACTACCCTCATCAAACCAATCCATTCTACCATCTGGATGCCTCCTCCAAGTTACCCCATCAGCATCAACAGTTGTCGGTAATTCCACGAGTGAAACCACAGCAGGCGCCTGTTCTTCGGTTTGACCCCATTGTTGTTGATAAGCAGCGGCAGGTGTTAATATCTTATTCTGCATCGGCATTGGAGTTTCCATAACCTCTTCTTCTTCTAATTCTTTAGAGCGCATTCCGATGATGACACAGACGAGGAAAATCAGCAATGCTACACTGCCTACACCGTACAATCCGCTTTCTGATTCAGCATTCATATCGCCTCCACTGCGGACTGGCCAAGCCATCGATTGATTTTCCGAAATATTCGAATCAACAACTCCGATTGGAGTTAGGCGAATCAAATTTACACCAGCAGTTGTTCTAATTCCTTGGGCGTTTTTAACCTCAACTCGCACCATGTGGACACCAGGTTGCCATGAGCCACAATCCACCTCCGATACATCCCCAACAGCATGATCTGGAATTGTATCCCAAGTATAGTTCCAATTTTCAGTTGAGTCGAGAGTTTCTGCAGAAATAGAGAGAAGGCATGTACCTCCATATTCTTCACCATCGCCTATGACTACCAACTTGATTGCAGGTGGTGGGCGGTTATTGATGGTCAAATTCAACCATGCTTCGGTGCTTTGACCAAGGCCATTTTGATAGGTCTCATGAAGTGTGTATTCACCTGCAGGCCAAGTACTACAATCTAATTCGGTATCCCATTCATAAGTTGCAAATGGTGTTCCACGTAGGTCTCTTTGACCGATTTTGCCATAACGCTCACCTATTTCATCGACAAAGACACGTTTAATTTCACAAATATCTCCAGTTTCGACCCAACCAGGAGACTTAAGGTCGAATTTCAATGAAGGTGTGGCCAAGGCTGGCGCCATATTCCATTCACCGGCATCAAGGTCTGCTAACAAATTCCCACTCTGGGGGTCGAACATCTGTAATTTCAAGAGATAGATTCCTTCACCCCATGCATCAACTTGAATTGAAGTCTCAATGGCTCCGTTAAGACTGTGGTTAGCCCATAACTCGATTGAACGGCCATCGTGGAATGCCTCTACTAAGATGTTGATATCTGATGATTCAACGGCTTCAGTAATATTCAGTGCAAGCACGATTCTTACAGCATCCAACCTTCCATCTTCATCTGCATCGAAAGTGTCATTTCTCCATGCAAGTACCCTGATTCCGTTGGCAGAAAGGTCCGCATCGGCTTGGTTATCACCGGTAGCGCTTTCGGCGATTGGATTCATTTCATCGGCTGATACTGTTGTCAACGAAGCGAGCAATAACATCAGAACTAGGAAGGTATTACGATTCATTTATTTCACCCCCGTAAGTAGCATCTACGCCTCTTTGCTCATCGGGTTTAGTCATCAATTCGGACTGTGTTTCTGCAATTTCATTAGCAGGGGGAGTTTCTGATTCGGCTTGGCTCCACTTTTTTGTTTCTAATAATTCATCTTCAGGTTTATCTCTGAAAAAGATTCCAACAATAATGCCAAATGCTGCGGCGGCACCTAGTAATGCATAGGTTAACCAAGAGCCTGCTGGGTCATCTGAAAGGCTGGCAAAAGCGGCGTTGAATTCTCCGTAGCCATCAGACCAACCATCGCCATTTGCATCTGGGCAGCCTTGCTTATCCAAAGTCGATGTACCAGCTTCATCAGGGCAGTCATCTCTCTTGTTACCGATTGGAGTATCGCCAAAGCCATCACCATCAGAATCATTCCACTGCATTCTGTCATATGGGAATGCATCTGCATTTCCTTCTGGGCTTGCCCTCCACATCTCATCTGCATCTGAATATCCATCGCTGTCTGAATCTATACAGCCGCGTCGGTCAAGGAAAGAATCACCCTTTTGGTTTGGACAGGCATCACCCTCGTGGCCCTCGCTATCATCTCCCCAACCATCGCCATCACTATCGCGATATTGTGTGGGTTCGTGGTCGAAATGGTCTGCTAGGTCTGACCAGCCATCGCCATCAGTATCTGGACAACCATATCGGTCTCCTCCTTCTTCGGTTCCAAGACTTGTGCCTGGTAAATCAGGACATGCATCTGGGGTTATACCCAGAGGATTACCGCCGTAGCCATCGCCGTCACTATCATTCCATTGGCTGGACTCCATTGGCCAAGTATCCGCCATTCCTGCCGGACTTGCTAACCAAGTCATAGTCGGGTCTGACCAACCATCTTCATCAGTATCAGGACAGCCAAATCTATCTTTCCGAGATACACCTGCTGTAGAGGGGCAAGAGTCACCTTCGTTGGCAAGTGAGAACTTCTCTCCATCCCAGTAGTCTAGATTATCTCCAAAACCATCAGCATCGGTATCATGCCATTGACTCGGCTCATCGGGAAAAGCATCTGCGAAACCCTCTGGATGAGCCGACCAGTCGCCGTCTGGGTTTGACCAACCATCCTTGTCGCTATCTTCACAGCCGTACCGGTCGAACATCGAAATTCGACCCTCATCTACCTGTGCGATTGGAGAATACATACAGGAATCGGGTCTGAATCCACTCTGATTATCGCCATAACCATCCCCATCGTGGTCGGTCCATTGAGTATAATCACTGGTGAAATTGTCAACTTGCCAAGCCCCGAGAGTTTGATTATCACCGTAGCCATCGCGGTCGCTATCTCGCCATTGTGTTGGGTTATCTGGGAAATCGTCTATCAGTTTGGCCATTGGGTCTTGGTTATCTCCCCAGCCATCTCTATCTCTGTCTGCCCATTGACTGGGCTCAAAGGGGAAGGCATCTGCGTTGTTGTCGATAGTCCAGTTGAAATCGGGGTTTGACCAACCATCTGCATCGCTATCGATGCAGCCAAATCTATCTTCGGTACTATTGCCTGCAATCGAAGGACAGAAATCAGGTTGTGTTGCATTATCGACCCATTCACCAAACTGCATGAAATTACCAGAATTATCACTTTGATTCCAAGGAGGAATCTCGCCACTACCATTATCTTCTCCACTATGATTTTGTGGCAGACGCCATTGATCCCAATCAGTATCTCCCCAATTATCGCCAAAGCCATCAGCATCGGTATCATTCCATTGTGTACCATCAATTGGGAATGCATCGCCTCTACCATTGGGGTGTGCGAACCATGCTTCACTACTGTTCAGGCCAAGTGGGTCTGGGTCTGACCAGCCATCGACATCTGAATCTAGGCAGCCAAATCTATCTCTATTTGAGTATCCTTTTTGGTCGATACAATGGTCTCCTTCAAAGCCATCCAACTCATCTCCAAATCCATCGCGGTCAGAATCATGCCATTGAGTTGCCTCGTTTTCAAAGGCGTCTGCAGCGCCATTTGGATGGGCTAACCAAGCAGAGTCAGGGTCAGAATAACCATCGGAATCAGTGTCGGGACAACCAAGGCGGTCATTGGTTGATGTACCTGCCACATCATCACAATCATCTTCATTATCAACGAATCCATCATCATCAGAATCTCGATTATATTTGTCTATACTCGGTGTTAAACTGTAATCAATTCCATCGTTGCACCAAGAATCATCGCTCCTGATTCTTAGATGAATCCAGCCTGAAGAATACACTGGTGTTGAAAGAACCGTGGAGGATGAGGAATCATCAATCGTATTGTCTCCAGCTAGGGTGTTTTCCAATGGATCTGTCAATTTGACCTTGCCCTCATAACCATCGCCCGGACACCACCAAGCAGGGTTGTTCATCGAAGAGGATACTGATACCTGAACAACATCTCCTGTGATGGCGTAGATTTTCCACCAATCAGTGCGGTCTCCGTCATAATCGACATTTCCATTTGCTGTTTGTCCATCAAGCATGATTGAAGAGGAGGCAAGTTCGTTGTCTGCCGAGACAAATGGCGCACTAGTGAGCATTAACATGGCCGCGACCACGATGAACCCAGCATGGCACCGCCCCTCCATGAAATCTCCACCACGCCGACTCCTCCATCAAACCACCGCCTACATAGTAGGCGATGGATTTCGTTTATAGCGAATTTTAGCGCTCATGAACAGTTGTGATGTTTAGTGATGTTCAGTAGTTCACGCTGACCATTCGCATTGCTGCGCAATACTCAGGTTTTAGCGCTCATATGTTGCAATGAAAGTTCCCTTGCCAATTAAGGAGGCGGATTCATTGTAAGCCATTATTGAAAAGACATATCGATGTACCTCGCCTTCTGGTGGGCAAGGCCCTCCCCAGCCCTCATTTCCAAAACCATTCACTGCTTCGACGCCATCCCCATTAGTGCCAGTAGTGACACTTCGTGTTTGGTTTGAGATATCCGAAACGCTCCAGTGAATGAAAGAGCCACTAGGTGCATCTATGTCATCTACTAAAATCGAGAGTGAAGTTGTACCGTTTGGAGGCTCACTCCACATAAGTTGAGGAGATTTATCCGCGCCATCACAAGTGAAATCAATAGGGATTTCACCTCCTGATTCGATATCAATACTTCCCAACTGCATTTCATTCAATTCTCCACGAACGAATTTGATGTAGCGTTGTTCTTCGTCTGCTTCATTGGGATGTTGGCCGACGTTTTGTTGGTATGCAATCCCCATCCAAGTACCATCTGGGCTAACGACTGTTTCAAAGAAGTCATGCAACGCATGGGTGTCTCCACTACTTGCCTCTGCTGCAGTTACATTGTGCAAGGGAGTTGGGTCAGCAATTGAGAATGTCCAGTTATCAAATTGATGTGGCTCTCGAAGTGCACCTGCATAGAGATACCATGGCACTCCCTCTGTATAATTATCAGATAAATCCAAGCCATAGTAAGCAATTGTGACGATATCATCCTCAGTTATACTAACGAATGGATACAGATTCATCCCAGGCCAATTGGGGGTGATATTCCAATTCTCCCAATTTGTACCGTGGTCATATGAGATTGCAAATTGCATCTCCCAAGGGCCAGTATTGCCATTTGGACAATCAGCCCAGACTACCGCAACTGTGCCCTTCTCGTTGTTGTTCACAACTGGGTATCCTTCAGGGCAGTTTCCCTTGCGTGGACCTACAGCAAGTGGCGCATCCCATGTTCCATCACTGATTCCGGTGCCGCGTCCATAATCATCGCTGATTCTAATATGAACTGTGCCGCTGCTTGAATCAGCATTTTCTTGAGCGATGTAGACATATGGGCCATCTCTTTCAGAAGAAAGGGTTGACCAGCCACCAGGAACAGAATAACATTGGCTGAAGGTATTACCACCATTTTCAGAATGATAATACCAATAACGCCCTGAATCAATGGTACATTCAGGTGGCGGGACACCTGAATTACCAAGATAGTGAATTATCCCATCTCCTTGAGCAGCCACCCACGGGCGGTCATCGCCAGCCATGGTGTTCATCCTTTGACAGGTATTCATTTCGTAGGTATTTCCACCATCGGTAAAAACATGCCACCAATTATCCTCAAGAGTAGTATCGAGATAGAATATTCTATCCTCTCCATCGACCGCAATATCGCCTTCATCTCCAAGACATTCTGAACCACCTGCAAGATAATTTGCTGTAATCATATTTCCAGGAGTTGGCTCAAAATCTGCGCCATGCGACCAATTCTTGCCTTCATCATTGGATATCCAAAACCAAGATGCCCAGTAATCCCAAGAGGTTCCTTGACCTTCAGTACAAGCCCACCATAGCCCTGGCTCTCCACCGAATATTGGAGCAGTTGGAGTTCCATCTCCACCCCAACTCAAATCTTTGTGAGCTGTGATGAACATGTTGCCTTCTCCATCGATTGCCAATGATGGCTCATAGCCAATTCCAAAACCCTCGTATCCCTCTTCTTGGCCATTGCTTGGATCGATACATTCACTGTGTCGTGGCATGTAAACAGGTTGGTTCCAAGTAATTGGAACTGTATTTCCAACTGCTCCCTCCATCACTCCATCCCGCTCTGATTCCGTCTCTGGATGAATTCCAAAAGCAGCTGCTAAAATAATGAATACAACTGTGACTGCAAATGTGGAATAAAGTGATAAATTCAAGCCCTTTGCTGCTCGAATACGATCTGCATCTTCGACCAATTCAGCCGCCAGAGCATCAGACATGACGCGAGGCAGAAGGCCCAGCATTTAGAGGGGGATGGTAATTCGTTGCAGTGGCAATGTTCATCAGTGAAACCGCTACTTGCCGACCATGGGTACTGCACACGCCTCCCTTGCTATCAGAGACGACGCTAAGAAAACCACCGTTTCTTCTGGTAATGACGAAGTGACTGCAACACGAAAAGAATTGAAGTTTGGTTCTAGTTCCTTGAAAGTTTCTGATATCGTTGGATTGTATACCGATTCACGGGGAGCAAGCGGACAAGGACACGCAATCTTTGTAGAAAAAGAAAAAGGTAAGGAAGAAGTCATCAGGAGCAGTTCAGAAAAAGACATTTTGCGGTCAGTAGAATTACTCGCTGCAATGTTAAAGGTTAGATTCTCAGAACACACTGGTCGCAGTGTTGAAGCAGATGAACATGGTATGAATGTAGTAGACCAAATCTGCAACTATCCAGAACGTTGGCCTGCAGTACCAAACTTAGACCTACAGATGGTGAAATTCGTTACTATCGGTTCCATCGTCTGTTTCACTATTCCATCTCGTGTTCGAGATGGCGAAAAGTGGAGTTTTTGGGGTGCTGCCTTCATCGGTCTCATCTTGGGTATTCCAGTAGCAACCAATGCCCCGGCAACTGACTCTCCATTGCTCAACATTCTATACTTCCTCGCACCATTATTAGCAGTTATCAGCCTTGCTTACGTTGCAGCGATGAAAACTGGAATGTTTGAATCAAAACATGAAGTTAGACTGACCAAGGAAAAAATCCACGTCATTCCCCATTTCATGGGTATTTTCGGAATGCCATCTCGAAGTTGGCCAATGGAAGATTTCCGAGACATGGATGTTACAGAAGGTGGCAGATTGACCCTGTTGATGGGTGATGAAAGGCTGTACTGCGACATGGATACTCTGGAAGCAGAGTGGGTTTTGGCAGAGATGGCAGAGCGCTTGGAAAAGTTCGGTCTTGCCAACCGCAATTCTGTAGCATCTTCACAAGAAGAGTAAATATTTCTCGCTCACTATAGGTGAGCGATAGCCTTTTGCAGCCGTATGTTTTTTCACCCTTCCACAGTCTGTCAAAGTTATGAGCCGCGTCTCCGTGACCATGAACAAGCCCGAAAACGACCGAAATACCCTGATGGCAAGAGGCATCGTAGCGATGTTACTTCTATCGACATTGGTGCAGATATTGAGCCAAACACTCATCGAAAATCCCGATGATATCAATGAATCAATGGAGCCAACCGAGCAATCACAATCGATGTATGCGCAATCCTATGATGTTGGCAATCAGACTCGTGGTGGCTACCATCTTGTGTCTGGGGATTGGTGGGAACCACCGCGTCCAATCGAAGTCACGACCTCGGATTGGGATGGAGATGGGACTGAGAATTCTCTTGACAGTCATCCACTTGACCCGGCGATTCCTTTCGCGTATGCTTCCACTTGTCTTGTTCCAATGGCAAACTGTACTTCTGATGCACAGGGATTCTTGGCAGATACCTCTCCTACATGGGTAAGTCCAGAATCACTGTATGCTGAAGACCTCGCACTTGGTGATATTGATGGTGATGGTGACCTTGATCTTGTCATTGGATTCATGAACAGTCAATCGTCTGGAGCAAAAGACAAGGTTTACCTGAATAATAATGGTACTTTCTCCGATATTTCCCATTGGTCTTCTCCGTTATCTCACACAACCAAATCTGTGGCCTTAGGAGATGTCGATGCGGATGGAGATCTAGATCTTGCCTTAGGTACGCTGTCCTATAATTACATCTATTTGAATGATGGAAGCAATTTTTCTTCCTCCTATGATTGGAGGAGCCCCTCTTCACAACGAACCTCAGCATTGAAATTCGCAGATATCAACGACGATGGTTATCTTGACCTGGTTGTGGGAAATGGTGACAGTTCGTTTGCACTTGCAAATGAGGTCTTCTTCAACAATAATGGTATCATGTCATCAACAGCAGGATGGACCAGTTCTGATTCACAGAAAACACAGGATATCGCAGTTGCAGATCTGAATGGAAATGGATATCCCGATATTGTAGTTGCGAACAAATATGCTTCGCCTCAAGTGTTTTACAACAGTGCTTCAGGACTGAGTACTACTGCTGACAGCAATTGGTCACCCTCAAGTTCTTCTGCCGGTTCAGTTGCTTTAGGAGATGCCGATGGTGATGGCGACTTGGACATTGCTATCGGACAAAGTGATGTAAACATCTACATCAACTCTGGTAGTGAGATTGCAGACTCACCCGCTTGGTCTTCAGATGAAAGCTCAGGCAGAAACAATGCCCTAGCATGGGGTGATATTGATGGAGATGGAGACTACGATTTAATTGCAGGACATGGTTGCTGCAACATCCCAGAAACTTTGGAGATTTTTGTTAACAACGGGGGAGGGCTTGAAACAACAGCATCTTGGGAGCCTGACAATTATGGAAACACCTACTCTGTAGAACTTGGTGATTTGAATGGAGATGGTCGTTTGGATCTGGTCAGAGCCAACCGTGAAGAACCTGTTGAGATGTATCTGAATCGTGGCGGTACTTTAGAATCGGACCCCACTTGGGAGAGTTCGGATGAACTCGACTCCACAGCGCTTGCATGGGGTGATATGGATGGTGATGGTGATGTGGATCTAGCAGTAGCGAATCTGAATGATAATCTTCAGGTCTTTCTCAACGATGCTGGTACACTTTCATCCTCTGCCGATTGGGAGAGTTCCAGCACAATGAACGCCTATGATATCAAATGGGTGGATGTCGATAATGATGGTGATCTGGATCTTGCAGTTGGAAGAAGCGGCAATAATGAGATATATTTCAACACAGGAAGCAATCTCTCCACCACCTCTGGATGGAGTAGTTCGGACAGCAAAACCTCCTATGCGATAGAATTCGGTGACATAGATAATGATGGTGATCTGGATTTGGTCGTTGGTAATTACAATAGTCAGAATCAGGTATTCTTCAACTCCGGTTCATCGATTTCAACTTCAGCAGGGTGGACCAGTTCTGACACACAATACACACGGGACATTGCGCTGGGGGATGTCAATAATGATGGCAATCTGGACCTTGCGGTGGGGGGTAGTGGCGGTAACAGTGCACAAGAGAAAAGTCAAATTTACTTTGGAACCGGCTCGACATTCTCAACCACGGCTAGTTGGACAAGTTCAACAACACAAAAGACATATTCGATTGAATTAGCCGATTTCGATAGTGATGGAACTCTGGATTTGTTACAAGGAAACTGGCTTCAAAATGATTACATCTTCTTCAACAGTGGAACCGGATTACCGACCTCTTCCAATGATAATTTGGGAGTTTCTGAACGAACACAAGGAACTGCTGTCGCTGATGTCGACGGTGATGGCGACATAGACATAGCAAGAGCCATTAATTCTGCTGAGGATGAGTTATTCATCAATGATGGATCTGGAGAGTTTCATCGTGCTTGGCTCTCCAAATATGCTGAACCCGGTTGGGGAATGGCATTCGCCGATGTCAATAACGATGGCATTATGGATCTTGGAATCGCCAATTATGACGGATGGTCAAGTCCAAATCGAGTATACTTTGGAGTTCTGGATTCTGACCGCGACTGGTACTCAGACGTCGATGATGATCTTGATCAAGACCCAACTCAATACAGCGATGTTGATGGCGATGGCCATGGGGATACTTCCAGTGGATGGAGTGCCGATGGTTGCACTGGTTACTGGGGAGATTCTTGGAGAGACAGGATTGGCTGCCCCGACGAGGACGGCGACGGTCAATCCAATCTCAATGATGACTTCTGGAGAAAGGATACCCAATGGGTGGACACTGATGGAGATGGACGTGGAGACAATTGGGGCAACAGCAGTTGGGATGCTGGCCGCTCGGGTGCATGGCCTGGCCAATACATAGCCAATGCGTATCTGCAGGACCCATCTCCCTTGGATTACGACAATGATGGATTCGAAGAGTCTGCCCTGTCAGGAGCCGTTGCACCATTCGATAACTGTCCCTTTGTCTATGGTCTCTCCACAGAAGACGTGAACGGCTGTCCTGATAGCGACGGAGATGGGTATTCAGACTTGAGTGACAGCCACTCAGGTGACCAGACCCAATGGTCTGACACCGATAATGATGGATATGGCGACAATTGGGGTGACGTAGCCTGGAACCAGTCGCGGGCAGGGGGCCTTGGACAATGGGTGCAAAGTGCATCCAGTCCCGATAATTGTCCTTCGACATGGGGCAATTCAACTGTGGATTACTTCGGTTGTACCGATAATGATGGAGACGGCTACAGCAGTTTGACCGATGTCGATGATAGCGACGGAAATGATTGGAATGACGCAGACAATGATGGCTTTGGAGACAATGCTGATCAATGCCCATTCTCTTGGGGTAACATCACCTCACCTTCAGACAAAGGATGTCCTGATACTGATGCAGATGGCGTGGCTGACCGTTCCGATGACTTGCCGAATGATGCAACACAATGGATAGATAGCGACGATGACGGCTATGGAGATAACATTGCT
>Ga0066376_10000786_pt1 | contig 29992 bp, 33 predicted proteins | sample Knorr_S15_td_Bot_FD_77009 | JGI IMG/M metagenome (GOLD analysis project Ga0066376, IMG submission 77009) | Marine microbial communities from Southern Atlantic Ocean transect - Knorr_S15_td_Bottom_ad_5009_LV_A | ecosystem: Environmental > Aquatic > Marine > Oceanic | place: Southern Atlantic... | reverse complement strand
GCTCTACAGTCTCACACCGGGACCAGCCTGCGCTCAATCCTTCAGCTCTCTCAGTCTCGGTCTTGGCAGTCTCGGTCTTGGCAGTCCCGTTGGGCCGCTCGTGTGGCTGGCTGTCGTGGTCGTCTTGGCCGTAGCTGGCGCCATCGCTTACAAGAGACACTCGGGCCGACCGTGAAGAAGAAACAGAGGCGACAGAAACGACAGCGGGAGGGTGGCGGCCAGGACCAGCCCGGGGACCAGGCCTCCGCCTTCGCTCAACGCGCGACCGGCCTCGGTTTCAAGCTTGGCGAGTCTCGCACGCTAGAGAAAATCGCCACCCGGCTGGTGCCTAAATCGCCGCAGAATCTGCTGACCACCTCAACTGGTCTCGATTACCTGATGGCGGATCTGCAGAAACGCGCTGAGCGCCGCCGCAAAGAGATTGACATGCTCGAGAAACTCCACGCCAGGCTGACGACGCTGCGTCAGCAGGACGTCCACGAGCGCGAATCGATCCGCGTGGAAGCCGATATGCCCATTTGGGTGGTAGAAAAGAAGGATCCATCCCAGGCCGAACTCACCTTGGTGGAGGATGAGGAGGATCTCGAAACGGGTTTCGACAATCTGGAGTCCGTGACCGGCAGGCTCATAGACATAAGTGAGGGCGGCGCGCCATCCGCGTCGATCTGCCGCTGAAGAGCGGAGATCGCCTCAACCTCTGGTCCGCCGACAACCGGATCGTGATTTCGACACTTACCGCGGGCGTGGTCTCGGTCGAGAAGGAGGAGGGCGAATCTTCGGTTTTCCACCTCCATTTCGTCGATCCGGACTTGCGCGAGCTACGCCTTGCCATGGCTGACATCAAGGAGCGCTCCGAGCGCTACTGAGCCTGATATAGACGTCCACATTCCGTTCTGTGAGGTGGCTACTGCTATTATCTGTCTCACGAGGGGGCCAGGCGCAGGCGGTTGGCGGCAAGAGCTTGGAACTTGCGAATACGGCGGGATGTGGGTTACTTACGGCTCTCGCTCTTTACCGCAAGGAGGTCCGACATGCTGTTCAATATCGCTCAACTGGACGTTGCAACCCTCAAGTCCATCCAGTCCCTCGAGCAGGAAATCGGCCAGACTCTGGTCGCATTCCGGGGCATCGAAGCCACTCCGGCGCAGGTGTCGGAGGCCAACCTGGCGCGGATCCGGACGTTGGAGGGAGAGCTCGACGTCGCTCTTGTGGCGGTCGAGGCCTGACCGGATCGCATCTCGCCCGGTCTACTTCAATACGAGGACTCCTGCAAGCAGCAGCCACGCCGCAATGAAGGCCATACCGCCCAGCGGCGTGATGGCACCCAGCCAACGAGTCCCGGTAAGGGCCAGGACATAGAGACTGCCGCTGAACAGGACAATACCGCCCAACATCAGCCAGCCGGCCCACTTCGGCACACCGGCGTCCGGCAGAAGGTATGCCATGAAGGCGACTGCGAACAATCCCAGGGCGTGGTAAAAGTGATACTGTACCGCGGTCTGGTAGATCTCGAGCATCTCGGTCGAAAGGCGCGACTTGAGGGCGTGGGCGCCGAATGCACCCAGAGAAACCGCCAGGGCCGCGTTGACACAACCCAGGATGGCGAAAAGTCTGACGGTCGTCGTAATGCCCATGATCATGGGCTGGCCGCCGCGTGCAGTATTACTTTCACTTCTCCCCAGCCGATTTCCCGCACGGCCGTGCCTTCGCCGTCGCGCACGAGGATCTGGACTTCAAAGAAGTCCGTAGGCCCGAAAGTTCGCAGCTCCAGATTGTCCGCCAGCGTCCCGTCGGGCAGATCGATCTCCACCCACGCGCCCGGCGTGCGCGAATGGTCGTCCAGCATCGCGGTGCGCTCCCCCTCGGGATCGCGCACAGCGCCGGATTCATCCAGCCGGCCCCCAAGATAAGTCCGCACCTGGTAATCGTTGTCCAGGGCCCCGACACGAATTCGCACGCGCTCGAGCGGAAGGACATCCTCCCACTCGAATGCGAGGATGCCTTTCGTGTGCCAGATGAAGGCGCGGGCATCCGGATTCTCCGGCGGCACCTCGCCGTCGCTCAACCACGCCACCTCCCCTTCGTGGGAGTTGTAGGTGGTCGCCCGAGAGACGGCGTCGGGAGAGACGTTCCGGCTCGCCCCAGACGCCTGCGCCCCAGACGACAACGCCCCAGACGACAACGCCCCAGCCACGACGAGCGAGGCTAAGACCAGGGGGAGGACCCTGTCGACCTTCACGGGTGAGGGTTGCCGACAGAGCGGAAGTGTGGTCACGGCGTCAGTACGACCTTGCCGAACTGCACGCCCTGTTCCAACAGGAGGTGTGCTTCACGACCTTCGGCGAGTGGCAATACCCGGTCGATAACGGCAGACAGCTTGCCAGCCCACACCTGCGTCATGACCTGATGGAACTCCTCGGGCGTGCCCATCGTGGACCCGATGATGTGGAGTTGCTTGGAGAAGATAAAGCGAATATCGACTTCCACCTTGGGTCCCGAAGTATTGCCCACCGTCAGCAACCGGCCGCCGCGGCACAGCACCTTCAGGCTGTCCTGGAAGGTGGCTTTGCCGACGTTGTCGACGACGACGTCCACGCCCCTCTTGCGGGTCATCTCCTTGATCCAGGTGGACCAGTCCCCGTCCCGATAGTCGAAGACGTGGTCAGCTCCCAGATTTCGAGCCCTCTCCATCTTCTCCGGGGAGCTGGTCAAGGCGAACACCTCGGCGCCTGCCAGCCTGGCGATCTGGATAGCCGCTGAATTGACCCCCCCGCCAGCACCGACGACGAGGACAGATTCACCCGGCCGCAGCCGCGCCTGGGTGATCAACATTCGCCAGGCCGTCAGGAAGACCAACGGCACCGCCGCGGTCGCCTCGAAGTCAGCGTCCTCCGGCATCTCCATAAGAGCTTCTGAGGGCACCGTCACGTACTCGGCAAAGGTACCGGATCGGCTCTCGCCGAGAATGCTGAATCGAGGGCTCAGAGAGTGCTGACCCCGCCTCGTGAACTCGTCGGCAGCCGTGGCGAAACCAGGACAGATCACCACCCGCGCGCCCTCGGCAAAACCTGTCACCGCCGGCCCTACGGCGCTGATGGTACCGGCGCCGTCAGCGCCGCCGATATGGGGCATGTCTAGCCGCAGACCCGGCCAGCCTCGACGCACCCAGATGTCCAGATGATTGAGCGCCGCCGCGTGCAGCCGCACCTGCACCTCCCCCTCACCGGGATCCGGCCTGGGCAGATCCTCCTCCAGGTGCAGCACATCGGCCTCGCCGTGCTGATGAAAGACCAGTGCCTTCACAGTTTCATCTCGACTGACATTTCTTCTCCTAGGTGTAATGCCCGCGCTTGCTACTTGCTACTTGTATAGCAGAATCAGGTGATTTCGGGCCTGTGTCAAGCCGTGTTATTAGCCGGTGTGGCCTGCGGGAGAATTCGGCGGGAGGGGGAGAGCGGACGGATTGCGAACGAGGGTTACTGCCAATGATGCCAGGATGGTCGGTCGAAGTCGGAAATGCTGTCCGGAGGAAACAACAGTTGATCTACATGGCGCCAGTTGACCGAGTCCCGATACACGGAAATGATGGCCAGGGTCAGGATGACAGCGACGCTCGTAAGTGCCAGGATTATCGTCGTCAGCATCGCCAATTTCCGCCCGTTGGCGCCTGCAGCTTATTGCATGAGCCGCTCGATGGCCGCTTCGGTCTCGCTCGACCAACCGGAGAGAATCCGCTCGATGCGCCCGTCGCCACCGACGATGAAAGAGAGGGGAACCACCAGTTCACCGCCGGAATAAAGCTGCTCAAAACTGCTCTCACGAGTGGTGAAGACGGGATAGGTTATCCCAAGCCGCCTCAGAAAAGATGGGATCTTCGCCCTCGCTCCCGCCACGTCCAGGCTGACGCCGATGAGGTCCACGCCGGCGGCCTCGAGATCGCCGTAGAGTTGCTCCAGGTGCGGCATTTCCTGGAGACAAGGACCACACCAGGTGGCCCAGAGATTGATCAGGTAGCGCCTGCCCGGCGAGCGATAGGCGCCAAACTCCGTCTCGGCCTCTTTACCTCCCGTCACGCCGATGAGAGGAATGCTTGGAAAGAGATCTCCGCGCTTCACCTTCAGCCAGGCCAGCACTTCATCACCACCCCGGAGCGGATCCGGCAGGTCGAAGCGCGTCTCCTGTAGATAGGCCAGGCTGTCGCCGCCCTCGACCACTTCGACTGATGAACCCGCATCAACCGGTCCGAAACGCTGAACTGTCCCGGAGGGCCAGCGCACCTCCAGCCACTCGGCGCCCGGGTCGCCGCCCAGACCGAAGAGGAGACGCGGGTCGCTCTGCGACACAAAGCCACTTCCCCCCGCCTTGATACGGGTCAGAATGCCCTGTGAGGTCTTTATCCGCACCTCGGCGCCATAGGCGTCGCGACCACTCGACGTCCCCTCCAGGGAGACGCGGATGAACCCCTGCTGATGTCCCACGTTGTTGCGGAACAGGTGGTGAACCTGTCCTTGCAGGGACGTGAGGAAGACATCGTAATCCCCGTCATTATCGAAATCCGCGTACGCCGCCCCACGCCCGTCCGTCACCGCATCGAGGCCGGACAGGCCGGAAATATCTACGAAGGTCCCGCCTCGATCATTCAGGTACAGCTTGTCTCGCTCGAAGCCACTGAAAGAGAACCCCTCGTCGAAAATCCTCCCCATGTGGTCGTTCTGGTACTCCTGGGCACCCGCCTTTTCCAGCTTTACCGTCGCCGCCAGCACGTGGCGCCAGAACAGGCTTCACGTGTCCTTCAGCGACTTTCCGGAGATGAATCCGTTGGGCGAGTGGATATCCTGCCAGCCGTCGTTGTCGAAATCCACGAACCCGCCGCCCCAGGCCCAGCCGGAGGCGAGCGGGCCAATCTGGGCGCTCACATCCTCGAACTTGCCGCCCCCCAGATTTCGGAACAGGGTGTTGCCGGCCGCCAGCTTGGTCAATACCTGGGTGCCTTCCAGGTAGTCGCCTTCATCGGGAAACAGCCGCTTCAGGATGCGATTCCCAGCTGTGGACGACATGTTGGTCACGTGGAGATCCAGCAATCCGTCGTTGTCGTAGTCTCCCATGGACACGCCCATGCCGTTGCCGGGATCGAGCATGTCCAGCTCGCGGGCCGAGGCGCGGAAGCTGTCGCCTTCGTTCAGATAAAGGCCGTTCTCGCCAAAATCGTTGGCCACATACAGGTCGACGCGGCCGTCGCCGTTGAGATCGCCAAAGTGGGCGGCGTAGCTCCAGCGACTATCGGCGACGTTCCAGGCAGAGGCGCGCTCCTCGAAACGCCCATCGCCCTGGTTGATGAAAAGCAGATTGGGCGTGCCGTTGCTCGCCAGCGACCAGGAGTCGGGCATGACGCGGCCGTAGCGGTTGTAGGACGCCACGTATACATCCGGGAATCCATCGCCGTTCACGTCGGCGCTCACAGCGCTGAAGCCTTGGGCGGGGCGGTCGACGTTGGCTTCAAAGGAGACATCGACAAAGGCCAGCTGTCCGCTGGGAAGAAGTTGGTTCTCAAACAGCATCTGCATCCCCGTGGCAGAGAGGAAGAGATCGCTGTCACCGTCGTTGTCGTAGTCCAGGAAGAGGGGGCTGGTGGCGCTGGGCGTCGTCTTCAGCCCTGTGGCCTGGGCCCGGTTCTCGAAGGTGCCATCGCCGCGATTGATGTAGAGGAAGTTCTCACCCAGTCCGGTGGTGAAGACGTCGAGCAGGCCGTCGCCGTCGACGTCGTGGACAGCGACGCCGTGAGCCCCGAACTCGGGATTGCCAGGGCTGCCGAAGGGAGGGACGGCGTGGAACACCCCGGCGGACACGGCGACCTCGCTGAACAGGTCGGTGTCGGTGACCCGGCTGTCGAAGGAGGTGAATTCGAATTGGTCAATGCGCCACCCGGTCTGCCCCGACTCCCCGGTCTCCCCCCTGGCACGCGCGGCTCCGACTGCCGCCTTCGCCTCCACCCAGGCCCGTTGGCCTGACTGGTGTTGGCCTGGCTGGTTTCGACCGATGATCGAGAGATAGACCGAAGCGGCAACGCGCAGAGTGTCGGTGTTGGCCGTGAAGTCGGCCTTCTTCACCTTCAGACGCACATCCTCGATCTCGCTGAATCCCGCCAGATAGGCCATCCAGCCTCTCAGGAAATCAAAGCGGCCTACGGCTTCGGCGGTCCAGGCCGATTCCACCGTGGCCACCCACTTGATCAGGCTGTCCTGCTCGCCGCCTGGCGCCGGCCATCCCGTGGCCTGCAGCCCGGGGTCAAAGTGGGCGGCAAGGCCTTCGACATCGCGTTCCTTGATGGCCAGGGAGAGGTCGTGCAGCTGATTGGCGAACTCTTCCGACCAGTCCTCGATTCGATCCAGCTGAATCTGGTCGACGGATGCCTGGCCCCGGTCGACGGATGACCCGTGAACGCTGCAGGCCCACAGGCTCACCACAGCCACAATGGCGAACACAGGTCCTTGATAAAGGCGTGCGATGGTCGGTCTCCTTCTGGTGGGCGCCCTATGGAATCAGCAGTTCTTCACGGTACTTCTCGTCTGCCAGGCCATGCAACTGCCAGTACGGAATCCGCAGTGTTTTCATCAGATGACCACTGTTGCCATCCGAGTCCTGCCAGGCCAGAATCCTGTGGGGATAGGCCTCCTCCACCCACACGGATTTCTCTCGCCCCCCCTCGACTTTCCACTCCCAACGGATGGCGGGAAGGCTCTCGCCGCCCTCGCCGTCGACTCCCTCTCCGCTCTCGCTCCCCGAGCCCTTAATGAGCGTGGCCGAGACCAGATTCCGCTCCTGATGGCCGGTGCGGAGCTGCCAGAGAGCGGGCATCAGGCTGATCTGGCGGCGCTCTCCCGGTTCCATGAACGGCCCTCTCAACTCCCGGATCCGGATGAGTAAATTGTCCTCGCTCTCGAAGTCGGAATCCGGCAGGTCGAGGACGTAATCCCGCTTTCCCTCCCGCTCGAAGTAACTGTTGAGGTCACCCCTCAACTCCCGCCCGACGACCTTCACTTCCTCGAACACGTGACCGCACCACTCCTGGGAGCTCATGGTGACCTTCTTCAACTCGAAGGCACCGTCGCCACCGCTGCCGTCCACGGCGCTGAAAACGGAAGTCATGACCGAATAGTCGTAGATCCCGGTGGTGAACTTCAGCACGCTGTTGAGCTTCAGTGTGTAGATGCGATCCTCAGCCGGCGTCGGCGACTCCACCTTGATGAAGGTCTTCCGGTTGATGTCCTCGGTGACGAACACCAACACACCGTATCCTTCGCGCTGATCGCCGTAACGCGACTGCACGATGCGGTAGCTGGAGACTTCGGCCTTGCCATCTCCCCAATGGGCGTAGAAGTCGGGTGTCTCTCCCCGTACCGCACCCGGAGCGCCCGACGCGGCGATGGCCGCAGCGAGAAGGAGGCATTTCATCGTCATGATTCGCTTTCTGCATGTAAGGCCCAACGGAGCCAGTTGGCTAGCGCTCCGCGGGCTTGCCTGCCCTCACCCACGCCCTGAAGCCGTGGGTCAGGTGTTAGACGGACTGGAAGCCTTTCTGGCGCATGGACTCCAGCGCGCTGACGCTGCGACGACCCGACGCACAGTGCAGGAGATAGGGCACCCCTTTGTCGAGAAGATCCAGTCCCGCTTCGAAGTCTGCGCTCCTGAAGTCGAGGTTCAGGGCACCCACTATATGCCCCTCGGCGAATTCTCCGGGCGTACGCACGTCGAGTACGACAAGCTCTCCTTCGGCCTCCAACAGGGCCTCGGCTACGCTGACTTCGGTGACGCTGGCGGAGGCGGTCGGTCCATCCTCAGACGGTACTGTAGTGTCCCGGTTCCCGCCCGGTGAACATCCGGCGGCGATGACCAGAATCGACATAAGGGCTCGCAGCATGGGCACGATATCGAGTAGGCGGAAGGGTATCCGAATGCGTCTCTTCCGGATGCGTCTAATGGTACGGGTAATCGGCTGCTGCTTCAAATGACGCTCAAGCGCCAGATGGCCCCCTGCACTACGGCCTTAGCCCCAGGATGGGACCCGTCCGCTCTGCCAAACAGGAGCGCTAAACAGTAATGCCAGACAAGAAGCAGCTCACTATGTCGAATCGGAATCGTCGAACAGATCTTGTACCCAGGAGAAGACCGCCACCGTGGAGGGCATACCCAAGGTGCTCGCGCCCAGAGCCACTACCTGTTCCAACTCCTCACGGGATATCCCCATCCCGATGGCTTTGCGCACGTTGGAGTGCACGGCGCCAGTGCGCATCGCCCCTATGGCGACCGCCAGCTTGACGAGTCTGCGCGTACGGTCATCGAGAGGGCCGTCTTCTCCTGCCTCGGTCATATTGTCCCACGCTTCGCCCAGTTTGGGATATCTGGCGATGAATTGCTGGTAGGTCTTGGGTGGCTTATGATCCGATGCCATGCTTTTCTCGATTTGGATATGAGGACATGCTGGGAGGATATGCTGAAGGGAACGGGCGAAAAAATAGGCGCCGAAGTCGTGCAGCGCCAGACGAGCCAGAGCCCGGCAACCAACCGGCTGGGCGGAGACGGGGAAGCAGCGGACTACCGCCAGCAGAAGACAAGAATCACGGGGAGACCGCCCGCGTCTGGTGGTAGATCGACACCGCCAGCGCGAGGGTGATCATCCCCACCACCTGGTGGATCGAGGCCATCCACGCGGGCACGCCCTGGAAAATGACGATCACGCCGACGAGGATCTGGCCGGCGACAAGGTAGGGCGCCCGAAGTGCCGCCCACCGCAGATAGCCATCGAGCTCGACCCGGCGCGCTCGCAAGGGGAGCCAGACCACCGCCGCAAGAACCAGAAAGGCCAACCACCGGTGCTGGAAGTGCACGGTCAACTGATTCTCGAAGATGTTGCGGAGCCACGGCTCCTGCGACCACAACCCGGCCGGAATCCACTGATCGCGCATCTTCGGGAAGCTCGCCGACACCCAGCCCGCTTTGAGACCCGCCATCAGCGCACCGGAAGCGATCTGCACGACCACCGCGGCCAGAAATAGCGCAGCCGGTACCCGCAATGCCGCCGCCGGTGAGGAAGCGAGGGGGCGGCCCAATCGGTAATTCAGCCCCAGCCACAGACAGGCGCCCAACAGCCCCAGCGCCAGCAGCAGATGAGCCGCGAGGCGATACTGACTCACCGCGGGCTCGTTGACGAGTCCGCTCTTGACCATCCACCACCCGAGGACCCCTTGCGCCGCGAACAGGAGACCGATCAGGCCAAAGGCCGGCAGCCTGGCCAGGGGAATGACTCGCCGCGCCAGGAAGAAGAAGAAGGGCACCGCGTAGACGAGGCCGACCGCTCTGCCCAGCACGCGGTGGAGATACTCCATCCAGTATATTGATTTGAACTCGGACAGCGACATGCCCGCGTTGACGATCCTGTATTCGGGAGTATCCCGGTAGACGCCGAAGGCTTGCTCCCATGCCTGGTCCCCGAGGGGGGGGAGCAGACCCGTTATCGGCCGCCACTCAACCATCGACAGCCCCGAGTGGGTCAGACGCACCCAGCCGCCGAAGATGACCAGCGCGGCGATGCCGATGCAGACCAGAAACAGCCAGTTGGCCACCTGCCTGTCCCCCGCCGCCCACGCCCCCCTGTCTGTTTGCGCGCCAATCGCTGTTTCCGCGGGGATCGACATCTGCGTGGGCTACACCGAGCGGGAGAAGGTGGGCTCAGTCCGCGGCTTCTCCCTGAGATAGCGATCGAAGATCAAGCAGACGTTGCGGATAAAGAGCTGTCCCAGAGGAGTCACCTCGATGGCTTCGCCGTCGAGGCTGACGAAGCCGTCTTTTCCCGGGCCCTCGGCCAACTCGGCCAGCTCGACGCTGAAGTAGTCGGCGAAGGAGATTCCGAAGAGGCGCTCCGCCTCCGGTATGTCGAGGTAGAGATTGCACATGAGCTCGGTGATGACGTGGCGGCGAAGGCGGTCGTCGTCGGACAGGGAGTAGCCCTTCTCCACCGGCAGCTCACCGGCGTCCAGAGCGTCGTAGTAGGTGCTGAGCTTCTTCTTGCTCTGGACGTAGGCGCCGCCGACGTCGCCGATGGCGGAGATCCCCAGGCCGATCATGACCGGTGCCCGCTGCACGGTGTATCCCATGAAATTGCGGTGCAGCCTTCTCTCGCCCAGAGCCAGCGAGAGCTCGTCGTCGGGCAGGGCGAAGTGGTCCATGCCGATCTGCCGGTAACCGCTGTCGCCGAAGGCGCGTATGGCGGCGGCGAAGAGCGCAAACTTCTCATCCCGCGTCGGCAGGAGATCCGTGTCCATCCGCTTCTGATGTCCCCTCACCCAGGGGACGTGAGCATAGGAGTACAGCGCCACCCGGTCCGGCCTGAGATCCAGGACCGACTCCAGGTTGGCGGCGAAACCCTCCTCCGATTGCCGCGGCAGGCCGTAGATCAGGTCGAGATTGATGGACTGGAGTTCCTTCTGCCGGCGGCAGTAGTCGAACAGCTCACGCGTTTCCGCCTCTGTCTGGTTGCGGCCGATCTCCTCCTGCACAGCTGGATTGAAATCCTGCACCCCCATGCTCAACCGGTTGAACCCCATCTCCACCAGAGCGTCCACGTGATCGGTGGTCGTCACCCTGGGATCGATCTCCACCGCTACCTCCGCGCTCGGCAGGATATCGAAGCGGGAGGAGACCTTCGCGTGAAGCTCGCGCATCTGGTCGGGGGTGTAGTAGGTGGGAGTCCCTCCTCCCCAATGGTACTGAACCACCTTCAGGTCGGGTGGCAGGCGACGGCGGATCAGATCGATTTCCCGCTCCAGATAATCCAGGTACTTGGCAGCTACATCGCGTTTCTGGGTAATGACGACGTGGCAGCCGCAAAACGTGCAGCGGTGCTCGCAGAACGGCAGATGGAGGTAGAGCGACACCTCCGAGCCCGCCTCCATGCGATCCAGACCCGCGGCGTAGTCGCCGGCGCCAAAATCCTCGCTGAATTCCACCGCCGTCGGGTACGAGGTGTAGCGCGGGGCGGGGCGGTCGTAGCGCAGGAGCAGCTCCGAATCGACAAGGGGCAGATCCCCATTTGCGGGTGTGGTTGATTCCATCAGTTCCTGGTCATCCCTCCTGACTGAAGCTTATCCGCGTTTGGGTTACCGGCCCTATCTCGCCTAGGCCCCCGAGTGGGACCAGGACTCGACTCCGTCTCGGCTCAGGAGCCGCTCGGGTCCAGCGCCCACGGGACCGGCTCGGCAGCGACCGATGCGGCTCGAACCACCACAGCCGGCTATCGAGAACCTACTGGCGGGAGCGAGGTGTGACAAGGCGGCGTTGCGATACAGGCTGTTGGGACCGTAGTTGGTGACGTACAGTGGAAGGGTATGATGGCTGCGTGGACGCTCGCCATCGGACCAGTCCAGCAACCACGCCTGGACGGCAGGTGTCAGGCGAGGTATTATGTCGATCATCTGAAGTTGGCGCGCGGCCAGGAAGTGCAAACGCAGCGGCACAGACGCTATGCGCTCAGTGGACACGTACGTACGGCTTCGTGAACCGGGGATCGTTTCGGTCCTGGTTTTCGGCTGATGTGTAACCGACACGCTCACTGTGCCAGCGGGTCTCCCGTGGGACCACCCAGGATGAAATTCTCGCTTCTCACCGATTACTACCTTCGCAACCGAAGCCGGCGTCGCAACCTGATGCTGCTGCTTCGAGTCGTGGGCTTGTTCGCCGTCGGTGTCGGCGTCTACAGCGTTCTCTTTCACTGGATCATGGGTTACGAGGGGCGGGAATACTCAGCCTTCACCGGCGTGTACTGGTCGCTGACGGTCATGTCAACGCTTGGATTCGGCGACATCACCTTCACTTCGGATGTTGGACGAGCCTTCTCTATGGTTGTGCTGGTGTCGGGCACGACCTTCATGCTCATCATTCTACCCTTTACGTTCATCCAGTTCTTCTGGGCGCCCTGGATGGAGGCACAGCAGGCGGCGCGCACACCGCGCGAGGTGAGGGTTGGCACGCGGGGTCATGTCATTCTCACGCAGTACGACGCGATAACTGCGGCACTCATCCCCAGACTCGCGCAGCGGCACACGCCCTACGTGGTTCTGGTCTCCGATCTCCAAGCGGCGATTGCGCTGAACGACGACGGGGTCGAAGTCGTGGTCGGCGATCTGGACGACCCGGAGTCGTATCGGCGGCTGCGGATCGAGGATGCGGCGCTCGTCGCGGCAACGGGCAGCGATACGATCAACACGCACGTCGCCTATACCGTGCGCGGCGTCGACGACCGCGTCGACATCGTGGCCACCGCTGATGACGGCGCCTCGGTCGACATACTGGAGCTGGCGGGCTGCACGCGTATCATCGAGCTCGGCAACGCGCTGGGGCAGTCGCTGGCCCGCAGGGTCGACGCGCCCGACGCGCGGGCCCATGTCATCGGGGAGTTCGACCAGTTGGTCATCGCCGAGGCCGTGCCGTGGCCGGAGCTCGTGGGGCGCACGCTGCAGGATATCGGTCTGCGCCGTGAGTTGGGGATCAGCGTTGTCGGCACATGGGACCGGGGACGTTTCGAGACCGCCCGACCGCAAGCGCGCATAGGTGAGCACACCGTGCTGGTGATGGCCGGAACGGCTGAGCAGATGACGCGCTTTGACGCCGAGTTCGCGCCGGGGAGAGTGTCTGAGGCGCCCGTGGTCATCATCGGCAGCGGCCGAGTCGGCCGCGCCGTCGCCCGCGGTCTTTCGCAGCGCGGCGTCGATTATCGCATCGTCGAGCGCGACGCCAGTGCTGTCGGGGACGGGGCGAAATGCGTGCTGGGGAACGCGGCCGATCTGGAGGTGTTGGAAAGGGCGGGCATCATGGAGTCGTCGTCGGTGGCGATTACCACGAGCGACGACGACATGAACGTCTACCTGGCGATCTACCTTCGGAGCCTGCGCCCCGATATCCAAATAGTGGCACGTGCTAATCTGGAGCGCAACATACACACCCTGCACCGAGCGGGCACCAACTTCGTGATGAGCTACGCCTCCATGGGGGCCAATACCATCCTCAACGTGCTGGAGCGCAGCAGCACCCTGATGATCGCCGAGGGGCTGGACGTCTTTCGCCGCAATATCCCCCAGGACCTGGTGGGAAAGACCATCGCTGATAGCGGCATTCGGGCGCGCACGGGGTGCACGGTGGTGTCCCTGGAGACCAATGGCGAGACCCAGATTCCACCGGACCCGCGTATTCCGCTGCCGGAGGGCGCTGCCATGGTTCTCATCGGCACCGTCGAGGCGGAGGAGCGGTTTCTGGCGCTGTATGTCGACAGCTGAAGGGAGACCACGTCGGTGCGGGCCGGGGCCGAGGGGCGCACGTAGCCCGGCTCGGATTACCCGAAGCCAAGAGGAGACCTCAATGCCAAAATTGCTGCGCAAGACTGAAATTGACCAGTTCAACCGAGATGGCTACTGCTTCCCCACCCAGATTCTGAGCACCGAGCAGGTTGCAGCCTGCCGAGCGCAGCTCGAAGCCTTCGAGACCGGCCAGGGCCAACCGATCGGCGGGGCGCACCGCAACAAGTCACACCTGCTCTTCAGGTGGGTGGACGACCTCATGCGGAACTCGAAGATCCTCGATGCCGTCGAGGATCTAATCGGCCCCGATCTTCTGTGCTGGAACACCCTCTTTTGGGTCAAGGAAAGCGGCAGCGAGAGCTTTGTTTCATGGCATCAGGACCTGCGCTACTGGGGCCTCGACGCCAGCGATCTGGTCACTGCCTGGCTGGCGCTGTCGCCGGCGACGCAGGAGAGCGGCTGCATGCGGGTTCTGCCCGGTAGTCACAAAGGCGATCTCCTGCCCCACAAGGACGAGTACAAGGCGGATAACCTCCTGACCCGCGGACAGGAAATCGAGGTCGATGTCGATGAATCCAAGACAGTGGCGATGCCGCTGCAACCCGGCGAGATCTCGCTGCACAACGTCCGCCTCGCCCACGCCTCCGGTCCCAACCGTTCATCCGACCGCCGCATCGGCCTCTCCCTGCACTACATGCCAACCCGCAGCAAGCAGATGGTCGGCGAGTGGGACAGCGCCGCCCTGGTTCGCGGCGAGGATACCTTCGGCCATTTCGCCCGAACCCCGCGCCCAGCCCGGGATTTCGATCCAGCAGCGGTCGAGTTTCACGAGAAAGCGACCAATGCCGTGCGCGAGGTTCTGTTCAAGGATGCGGAAAAAGTGCGCAAGACTATCTGATGCTTGATTCCGGGGCTTCCGTCATCAATCGCACCTTCAAGCGGGCCCACCCTTCGGCGACGATGGCCGTGGCGGCAGTAACGGACTTGGGCAACAGCGTGCCTGGCGGCGCCACGGTCAAAAGCGACCGGTAATCTTCCTGTCGCATCCCCAAACTCGCTTCGGGCGTAACCTGCTCGAGCCGTATCGAGTAACCTTCGACGCTCGCACTGGGCCCGACGCCATCGCGTTCCGGCAGGCGCAGCACGAGTTCAGCGCCCTGGGAGCCGACTGGTACGACGGTCAGACGAACCTCGACCTCACCGGCCCGAATACAGTCCGCTTCCTTCGGGCAGCGCGAATCGGTCACCACCTCCCACAGCAGGGACAGTCCGTGCCCATCGGACCACGTGAGTTCGCGCGGCTCATCGAGCCGCAGTTCGGTCATTTGCGGCTGCGCGAGCGCGGCGCTTGCGATCAGCACCAGCCATGCGGCAGATCTCATTTTACTGGCTCCCTTCGATGTCTGCTGTCTACTTCGATGTCGTCCACTGTACACACACCTTGTAACACCTGAGACACGAGAAGGGTCACCGTGATCGGGGAAGATCGTACATGGAGGACAGACGACCATGACAAGAAAACTGCCCGAGCGGGCAATTCTAGTTCAGGCATACCTCACCCTCTCTCGTAGCGCGACCTGGATGTCCTCTGGGTTCAGGCTGGAAAGAAGGCTATGGCTAAAGGATTGTGTGAGGTGAGCTTGGCCCTTCCCGCAGACGTTGCGCTCCCTTGAGCCCTCGGCCACAGGTAGTCGATACACCGACGAAAGTCAACTCGAGAGACCCAGCGTTCTCACGGCATTCCCATGGCTGATTCGCTCCAGTGTATCGGCGTCGACCGACAGCAGTGACCGTTTGACCAGCGCCACCCCCGGATAGGAAAAAGGGATGTGGGTGCCGAAAATCAGATGCTCAGAACCACTTTGACTGGCGAGTAGTTCCAACCCGCCATGGACTTCCGAGAGCGAAAAGTCCACATACCACGACTGGTCTCTGACAGCTTCATTCTGCCACAATGGCAACCTCCCCAGGGCCCCTCGAAGATTCGGGATGTACACCGTCGCTCCCGGAACTGCGATCATCAGATTTGCGATACCATCCGCTTTCACTGTTTGCCCCGGATCCATCCAGTGCCGTTGCCGGGCATCCTCGATGCGACTTGGTATGGAAACGGGAATTCCACGCTCTACACAGGCCTTGAGCACCCGGCGCGCTTCGGGTCCATCCACTGCATAGCCATGGTATATGGGAAACAGTCGAATCCCTTTCATGCCCAGATCTTCTTGACAGAGCCTCAGGTCATCCTCCCACTGGTCATACATGGGGTTGATGGTCCCCATGGGTATCAGCCGCTCGGAAAACGGCCTGTCAGCTCGGCAAGCGACTCGTTTGCCGGATGCACATTGCGATGAAAAATGGCATCGATCAGGGAGACGGCCGCGCCATCGATGCCGGACCGGTCCATCCTCGCGATGAGAGATTGTGGCGTGTTGTCCCTCAGTGTCCGGAAGGGAAAGTTTCCCAGCCAGGCGTTGATATCGAAGATCATGATGGAACACTAGGCCTTTCCCGAAGCGGTCTTCGCCCCTGTGCCGCAAGGAGTCGCGCGGCGTTGCCCCAGAAAATCAGTTCCCTCTCTGCATCCGTTATGGTCGCATCGATTACCTTGCCTACGCCGCCAGCCATGGTGCCATCCGACCCAAAGAGAACACGTTCCACGCCCAGCTCCGCGACCGCGAACTCCACCTGCCCGTCGTCCAGATTGCTCCCACTGATGTCCACATGGATGTTGGGCGATGCGTAGCGCATGGCTCGAAGCGTCCGTTCCCAGTCCCCGCCACCACCGATATGAGCGTGGATAATCACCGCGTCCGGATGGTTGTCTCCCGCCTCCTTGAAGTGTTCACCATGGCTGATGAGCGGCTGTCTTTCCAGGTGCTCGGGTGCCGTGATGTGACCGGCGTGCTCCAGCACCGGAACCTTACGCGCCGCTGCCAGCTCAAGAATCGGCCCCACAACAGGATCACAGATCCGGTACTGGTTGTAGAGCTTGACCCCGATCATGCCAGCATCCAGGCACCGCTCCACCTCCGCCACTGCCTCGCTGATAATATCCCGGAATCACGAAGCACATCCCCTGGATCCTGGTGGGATGCCGCTTCATTGCCGCCAACGTCGTATCGTTGCGCGTCCGGATCTCATCCATAGAGGCGATCCGGCCGCCTACGATCGGCTGTGAACTCCACAATTCCCACACGCCGAGATCGTCGGCGGTCGCCACCAACCGATCACCGGCGTTGTCACGTCCCGCGTGACAGTGGACATCGATCTTTGGATATTGGATCCAGTGCTCCAGGTTCAGACTCACCCATCAACTCCAAGTTTGAGATCGCCGCTGGCAGTTTGCCAGCTTGCCAAGGAGATCACCGAGATTGGGGTCTCGTTTGACCGTGTAGGCGATCCGAATCGGATGCCGACCCGGATCGATCCCGGTCCGTCATGTCAGTCGAGCCATTCCACCTTGTCGGGCGGCGTATTGCTGCACCGAATGCTCTGCGTTATCCCCCCGCTGATCGGAGCGCAGGCCGTATTCGTGGCGCTGACCAGCGCCTCCTTGCGCGTGGTTCCCGAGGCGATGGCGCAGTTCGTGCGTCCGTCGAAGGTGATGCACACCTCACAAGTATGCTGTCGCAATTGCAGGGTCGACAACACCAGCACACCGACGATACCTACGACGACGACGATGCCGATTTTCCTCTCTTTCGTCAGGGCCACGCTTCGATGCCTCCCAAGGTTACAGTTCGGGCGCTAAAGTGTCGGGCTCGGCGCCGTTGAAAATATAGGCAGAGTTGGCCCTGCGGGCCCCGCTGGCGGTCATGCACGGCCTGCTGGAAGGGCTGCCCTTCGCCGGCGACGCCCGTCAGCGCCTGCGCCTGATTGTAGGGGGAGCTGCAGGCGTGGGGTTTCGGCCCTTCGTCTACCGGATGGGCAAAAGAAGCTGGAACTGGCGGGCTGGGTGTACAACTCGAGCCGGGGTGTCGCTGTTGGGGATCTCCTGGGACGGGACCGGCTATGGCCTCGACGGCACGGTGTGGGGCGGTGAGTTCCTGCGTGTGACCAGCGACGGCTTTTCGCGAGCAGCTCACCTGCGTACCTTTCATCCGGCTCTGTTCGATCACGTTCACACGTCGATGAGGCGCCGCCCCTATGAAACCAGCCAATTTCCTCTTCATTCTCTCCGACCAGCACAGTCGAGATGCCCTGGGGTGCTATGGCCATCCGGTCGTGCAGACACCCAACCTGGATCGGCTCGCACAGAGGGGGACGCGGTTCGACAGCGCCAGCACCAACTGTCCGATCTGTGTGCCCGAACGGGCCTCCCTGGCTACGGGGCGCTATGTCCATCAGATCCGCTACTGGGATAATGCCTATCCCTACGACGGCCGCGTGCCCAGCTGGCACCACCGCCTGCGAGAGCAGGGCTTTCAGATAGACTCGATCGGCAAGCTTCACTTCAGCGGACCCGGCAACGACCACGGCTTCACCGATGAAATCGAGCCGCTGCACGTCGTCGAGGGTGTTGGAGATATCCTCGGGTGCATTCGAGACGATGCACCCATTAGGAAGAAGCGGTCCGGTATCACCGATGCCGGACCCGGCGAATCGACCTATCTGCAATACGACAGGCGAAACGCCGACCATGCCTGCCAGTGGCTGGACTCTCATCGGGGCGACGAACGGCCGTGGGCGCTCTTTCTCTCCTTCGTCTGTCCGCACCCGCCCTACATATCACCTGTTGCGTACTACCAACGCTACGCCGCCGCCGACCTCCCCTTCCCGCCGCAGTGGCGCCAGGCGGATTGGCCCCGGCATGCGGCCGTCGACTACTTCCGCACCTTCTTCGACTTTGACCCTCAGTTCAGCGAGGAGGAGATCCGCAACATGATGGCCGCGTATCTGGGCGCCTGCACTTATCTCGACGCGCAGATCGGCCGAGTTCTCGACCAGCTAGACGCCCTCGGGCTGACCGATGAAACTCGCGTCATCTACTCTTCCGACCACGGGGAACACCGCGGGGCTCGCGGCATCTATGGCAAGTTCACCATGTATGAGGAGTCCGCCGGAATTCCGTTCATCGCCGCGGGACCCGGCGTGCCGGCGGGGAACGTCGTTGGGACGCCGGTGTCACTGGTGGACATCTTTCCCACAGCCGTGGAAGCCGTCGGCGCTACCCTCACCGATGAGGACGCGGATCTGCCTGGATCCTCCATCTGGACGATGGCGTCAGAGCCCGACCGCGACCGCACCGTCTTCGGCGAGTACCACGCCGTAGGTTCCCGGCGCGGGATCTACATGCTGCGCGACAGGCGACACAAATACGTGCATTACGTCGACGACTCGCCCCAGCTATTCGATCTGGAGGAAGATCCGGACGAGCTGTGCGACCTCAGCGATGGCAACACCGGACTGATTGATGCCTTTGAGTCTCAACTTCGCCGTCTCCTCGATCCGGATGAAGTCGACGCCCTGGCAAGGCGTGATCAGGCCGCGATGATAAAATCTTTTGGCGGTCGCGAGGCCGTTCTGGGGCGGGGCTCTTTCGACAATTCACCCGTCCCAGGTGAATCCCCGGCGTTCAGAAAACACTGAGCCGACAAGGACCTGCCCCTGTATCAGTAGTAGTCGGTAATGCGGTCGAAGCGGTGACACACTGTGTAGGCATCGACCCTCTCGCCCCCTTTGTAGCCTCGGGACGCTGCCTGCGCCGCCTCGATCCGCTTGTAGCGCACCTCGAGCTCGACCGGCGAATCGAACCGGAACGGGGCGCATCCGCCGCGGTTGGCCGCAGCTGATTTCGCGCCTGCGAAGATCTCCTCGATAGCGCGCTTGGGGTGCTTGCTGACGGCGGCGTTCCACCCTTTCGCCTGCTTGGTCGCGACCGTCTGAATCCCCGGAAAAAAGCGCTCCGCCTCCGCCGTTCCCTTGTCATCGCTGGCGGCGAACACGACCGGGATCCCCATCTCTCCGGCTACAGCCGCGTCGATCGCCATCTCCCCGACCTCGACGCCGTTCACCTTCATATATTGGTAGGTGGCTGAGCTGAAGCTGTGGCACATCACTCCGTCGATCGTGTTGTCCATGGCGTGATAGCCTACAAAGAGGATCCCGTCGAAGGAGTCATCCACCCCGGGCCAACGATGCTCGAATCCCACGCCGAGGGCGATATCACAACGCGAATCCAGCAGATCGTAGCTCAGGTTCAGGCTGCCGTTGTGGTTGTCCCACACGATCACCTGGTCGGCGCCGGCGTCGAACAATCCCCGAGCCGCGGCGTCGGCCTCGCGGGTCGCCTGCAGCTGGGCGAACTCCAGGTCCCTCGAGCTATTGAGCGAACCCGCGGGCGACCCCACCGCGCACGCCACGCCCTCGCAGTCCACACCTATCGCGAATTTCATGATCATACTCCCTGTTTGGGCTCCCTGTTTGGGCTCCCTGTTTGGACTCCCTGTTTTGGAAATATCCGGTTTTGGAGAAGTCCGGTCTTGGAGATATCCGGTTTGGCGTCTTTGAACTCCAGACCCGCGCTCATCTCGCGAATATCGAAGGAGAACATCGCCGACTCAGTACCCACCGGTCAATGGCGGCGACTTCCCGTCTCGCCAGAAATCGCGCCTGGACCGTTGGCTGGACGGCGCCTGACCGGGGCCACAAGAGCCTTTCAGTGACCAAGCCATCGAGCCGTTCCAGTTCTTGCCATCACCGATTCATTCGCGTACGATGCGTATGACGACGCGCTCTGTCGAGGAGGCTCGGCCTGATGATCCGCTGGCTGCGGGCGGTCGGCGGCGCCACTCTCGGCAGCGGAAGCAGGTTCAGGTCGGGCCGCGTTCCACTAAAGAAGTTGCAGGGAGAGTTGATCTGTTGAACCCGCCAGCTACCATCACCACACCGCGCCTGATCCTGCGGTTCCCGGACCTTGCCGCCCCGGACACATTCGCCGCCTACGCAACCGACCCCGAGGTGACCAGGCATCTCCAGTGGCAACCACACCAGGACCTGGAGGAAACCAGGACTTTTCTGCGCGGGCGCATCCAGGCCAACGAGGACGGCGAGGATCTCTACTGGTCCGTGCGCCTGCGCTCCGACGATGGGCTGATCGGCGCTGTCGCCCTTGGTCTGCGGGACTTCAAGGCCCATCTCGGATACGTCATCGCCCGCCGTCACTGGCGGCAGGGATACTGTACGGAAGCGGTGCAAGCTGTCGTTGACTGGGCGCGTCGGCAACCCGAGATCTGGCGGGTGTGGGCGGTCTGCGACCTGGAGAATGCCGCCTCGGCAAGGGTGATGGAGAAGGTGGGTATGGAACGGGAGGGCATCCTGCGTCGATGGATCGAGCACCCCAATGTGAGCGCTAACCCGAGAGACTGCCTCTGCTACTCCTGGGTAAGGGAGGCTGGCTGACCATGAAAGCCGCCGTCTTCGAGGAGTTCGCCGGAGCCATCGCCATCCAGAGCGTGCCCGACCCTGCGTCTTCCAGTCGGGGCGTCGTCATCCGCACCGAAGCTACCGGGATCTGTCGCAGCGACTGGCACGCGTGGATGGGGCACGATCCCGATGTGGCGCTGCCCCATGTCCCGGGCCACGAGTTAGCCGGAGTGGTCGAAGATGTGGGATCGAACGTGACCCAGTGGCAGCGCGGCGACCGAGTGACGCTCCCCTTCATCTGTGGGTGCGGCTCCTGTCCCCAATGTGTCTCCGGCAACCACCAGGTATGCGATCATCAGTTTCAGCCCGGCTTCACCCACTGGGGGTCGTTCGCCCAGTACGTCGCCATCGACTACGCCGATGCGAACCTGGTCCGGCTGCCAGAGAGTATCTCTTCGGTCGCCGCCGCCAGCCTCGGCTGCCGGTTCACCACGTCGTACCGGGCGATCGTCGATCAGGGCCGGCTGTCGGCGGGACAGTGGGTGGCCGTTCACGGCTGCGGAGGGGTTGGCCTGTCGGCGGTGATGATTGCCAGCGCCTTTGGCGCCCGCGTCGTCGCCATCGACATCGCCAGCGAGAAGTTGCGGCTTGCCGCCTCGATCGGAGCCGTGGGAACAGTCAATGCCAGCGAGGTCGGCAACGTCCCGGATGCCGTCATCGAGGCCACGGGTGGCGGCGCCCATCTCTCGGTCGACGCCCTCGGCCACCCCCAGACCTGCTTCAACTCTATCCTCTGCCTCCGCAAGCGAGGACGCCACGTCCAGGTCGGCCTGATGCTTGCCGACCAGTCCCGTCCCCCCGTTCCCATGGATAGAATCGTCGCCTACGAGCTGGAGCTGCTGGGCAGTCACGGCATGCAGGCGCACAGATTTGGCCCCATGCTGGAGATGATCGGCCGCGGCCAGCTGCATCCGGAACAGCTCATCGGGGATACCATCAGCCTGGACGAGTCGCCGCGGGTACTCACCAACATGGATTCGTTTAGTGGCAGCGGAATAACGGTAATCGACACCTTCTGAAGAGGGATGAGGCTGTCCGCGTATCCGGGCTACATCCAATCCAGTACCGCCGCTAGCGTCTTTGCAGCCTCGCCGTTCCAACAGACCTCCTCGGTCGCTGCGCCTCAACGAAAGTGCGGATTCCGGCTGCCGAAGACCGAGTTCCTAACCAGCCGCCACACCACACCAGGAAATGACCATGGCGAACCAGATCCCCCTTGCCGGCTTCACCGAGCTTCCGCCCGCGCAGATGTGCCACCGGGCGGCCACCTTCTATGCCGACGTGCGCCGTCGCCGCTCGGTGCGGGAATTTGCCGATCGACCCGTGCCGAAAGCGGTGATCGAGGACTGCCTGCGCGCGGCGGGGACGGCGCCCAGCGGCGCCAACCTGCAACCGTGGCACTTCGCCGTTGTCGGGAATGCGGTATTGAAGAAGCGCATCCGCGTTGCCGCGGAGGCGGAGGAACGGGAGTTCTACCAGCAGCGGGCACCGGCAGCGTGGCTGCGCGTGCTGGAACCGCTGGGTACCGACTCATCCAAGCCCTTCCTGGAGATCGCCCCCTGGTTGATCGGCATCTTCACACAGCGGTGGGGAAATGACGCCGCCGGCGAGCGCATGAAGCACTACTACGCCCACGAATCGGTTGGCATCGCCACGGGAGTGCTGATCACCGCGCTGCACAACGCCGGACTGGCCTGCCTGACTCACACGCCCAGTCCTATGGGGTTTCTCGCCGAACTTCTGGGGCGTCCCGAGAACGAGCGCCCCTTCCTGCTCCTCGTCGTCGGCTATCCGGCGGCAGGGGCACGAGTGCCCGACATCGAGCGCAAGCCCCTGGATCAGATCGCCAGCTTTCTGTGACCTTGCACTTTCTGTAACTCGCACCGATCCGCGTGCACCGGTCGATTCAGAAAGTCAGCGCCCAATTCCTCACAGGGCAGGCCATGGTATTGACGTCTCCTTGGGAATTCCAATAATCATCTTCGGCCCGTTCTTTGAGTGCGTGATGGCAACATGAGCCCCTCAGGCAGCGACGACACAAAGGCTCGGATCTCGTCGCGCACCCGCCGGTAGGGCGCCAGTGCCTCTTCTTCTGTCTCCGCTCCGGCCGCGAGCTTCGGCGGATCGTCGAAGGCGTGGTGGATGACGCGGGTGGTCCCGCGGAATATGGGGCAACTGTCGGCGGCGCGATTGCAGACGGTGACCACGACATCGAGTTCGACATCGGCAAATTCGTCGATATGCTGGGAACTCTGCGCGCTGATGTCGACGCCGGCTTCGGCCATCACCCGCACCGCGCGAGCATTGAGACCGCGAGTTTCGATACCGGCGGAGAAAGCCTCGATCTCGCCCGCCTTCAGGTGCCGAGCCCAGCCCTCGGCCATCTGGCTGCGGCAGGAGTTCCCCGTGCACAGGAACAGCACGCGTGGCGCTGGCGGCGTCATCGGCCGCTCGCCGCGGCTGACACTCGCTGTGCCCGCGTGCCAACGGCCAGGGGCTTGCCGCTGACGCAGATCTCGCCGCAGTCGCACAGCTCCCGCAGGCGTTCCAGGTCGCAGCAGGAGACTTCGTGGGCGCGTGCTTCGCCTTTGAGGTAAGCGATCAGACGCCGGGTCAGTGGCGTCGACTCCCCACTCCCACTCCCACGCAATGAATAGTGGATCCATGTTCCCCGGCGCTCGTCTTCGACCAACCCCGCCCGCCGCAGCACCGCCAGATGACGCGACACCTTGCCCTGGGGCATGTCGAGGACGTCGACGATCTCGCACACACACAACTGGCCCTGGCCCAGCAACACCAGGATGCGCAGACGCGTCTCGTCGGCGCAGGCTTTGAAGATCTCCAGATCGTGGTTCATCACACAATCCTCCCGGTCACTGTAGTTGGCGTAGTGTCGAGCCCGTTAGCCGCCCGGCAGGAGCGCCGGGCGTCATCGACTCACGCCCCCGGCTTATGGGCCAGGGGTTTGCGGGCACTCACGGACAGGCTGGTGACGAAGTCGGCCGGTGTCGTGTCCGGTGGCAGATGCTCGACGATCTGCGCGTAAAGCGGATCCTGCCAGTCCTCCATGGCCGCTATGTAGCCATCGCGTGGTTCCAGCTGCAGGTCGGTGAGACCGGCGTCCCGGACCATCACCTCGGTATCGCTCACCAGCACGGCGCCGGCGACACAGCCTACCAGGGCCTCCACCATATCGCGCACCTGCACGGGGAGCTCGCGCTTGAGGGCCAGATCGGAGACCGCCACGCGCCCACCCGGTTTCAGGACCCGGGCGATCTCGCGCCACACCTGGGCTTTGTGGGGCGACAGATTGATGACGCAGTTGGAGATGACGACGTCGACGCTGGCGTCGGCCAGGGGCAGATGCTCGATCTCACCCAGACGGAACTCGACATTGTCGAGGCCCGTGCGCTGGTGGTAGACGCTGATGCCGGCGCGCGCTCTTTCGATCATGTCGGCGGTCATGTCGACGCCGATGGCACGGCCCTCGGTACCCACCCTTTCCCCGGCGATGAAGATGTCAAAACCGCCGCCGGCGCCAAGATCGACGACGCTCTCCCCCGCCTTCAGTTCGGCCAGGGCCGTTGGATTGCCGCAGGACAGACCCATGTTGGCGCCCTCGGGCAGCCGGGCCAGGTCCGCCTCGTCATAACCCACGGCGGCGGCGAGATTGCCGGCGCCGCCGCCACGCGTCCGTGACCCGCAGCAGCTGGCGCTTTCACCGCGGGCGATCTGGCCATATCCCTCGCGGACGGTGCGGCGAAGATCCTCCGGCGTTTCGGTTAGGGGCGTGGCGGTGGTTGCCAGCTCCCGCGCACCGCCATTCGGGGTGCAGCAGGATCTCTCTTCGGTTGTTGCTACTTCGACGGCGAATGTGGTCGACATTGGTTCGCCTCCTGTTTCGGGTGTATATCTTTATATACGTATTGACGTATATATGGCAAACCGGATATAGGAGTCCTGCTGGGGGTTGGTGACGATTTCCGAGCGCAGGTGATGTCGGTCAGCTGTGACCCCCATGTGGTGTACCGGGCTGCTGAGCCTGATTACCATGCAACGATCGACCTGGGCGCCATCCACCAGTCAGTTCAGCCGGCGCTCTTCCACACGCGCGAGAAACTCCTCGAGCCAGGCATCCTCCCCACCGTGACGCGCGAACCTGCGGTCGATGTCTGCATCGGTGTGACTGTCGGACCCCCCCGTGGAAAAGAGACCGTGCTCAACGCAGTAGGCGCGATAGATGGACCTGAATTGGGCAGGCACGCTCTTGTGGGCACACTCGATGCCGTCCAGCATACACTCCTGCCGCAGGGTGTCCATGCGACCTGGATCGGCCTGGGCGAAGTAGCCGTGAGGATGGGCGATAGCGACGACGACTCCCAGCTCCTTGACGGCCGGAATGACGAAATCGACTCCCGGGTACAGAGGCGTGCTGACCTGTTCCCGCGCCCGCTGCAGAACGGCCCGGTATTCGTCGGCCTTCTCGATAAAGCCCCGTTCCACGAAATAATCGCGCTGTACGCCGTTGCTCACGTGGGTGTACCCCTGCACATTGAGGGTAGGTTGGGGACGGTAGGATTTTAGTAACTCACCGCGATGGGCGTCGGTGTAGTCGTGGCCCAGAGCCTGCATGCCGGCGCAGATGGCGGCGCCGGTCTCCTGCTGCCACCCATGATAGGCGTCGAGCACCCGCCGCAGGGATGTCGGGATATCAACGGGGAAACCATAGCAGAGCAGATCCACGGCGCCGATGCTGGTGGTCACCGTCAATTCGGCTGACGGGATCACACACACGTTGGGGTACTTCGCGCTCGCCGCCACGACATCCGGCAGCGAGTCGAGGATGTGGTGATCGGTGATGGCCAGGCAGCGTACGCCTGTGGCGACGGCGCGCTCGAAGTGGTTCTCGAGCTTCGCCGAGGCATCGTAGCTCCAGTAGGTATGCAGGTGGAGGTCGTACGGGGCGTAGTCTGGCTCAGCTTCGCTCATGTGGAACTCCTTTCAACGGGCGATCTCTCTTTGCCGGGTTCACCGTGTCTCACTACTATAAGGCGGGTTCAGCGTTACAACCACACCCCACCCGAGAATATGGCTAGTTCGCCAGGAGATAGCTTGCTTGAGCCATACGGCGCCACAACGATGGAATCATCAAGTGGGAGGGAAAGATGAGACGGGAAAAAACCAAGCTGTACGAAGGACGGGTCAGCCGCTTCCTCAGCCGCCTGGAGGGCGGCCTCGCCTTCGCCGAGCGCGTGCCTCTGGCCGCCACGTACTCCCGCACCGAGGACCCGGTACCCTTCGCCGGACGCCTCGACGGTAAGTTTGGCGAAATCACCCAGGGGCAAAGCTGGGGTCAGACCTCCTTTCAGGTACACTATGGACCCTCTAAGATGTCCAAGAAAACCCTAGGCCGCTCTAGAAGAGGACTCTATACTGTCGTTGCCCCGACTGTTGCAGGCTTTGGCTTTGCCTCGACTCCCAGGGAGGGCCAGCAGTAAACCAGAGTAGACCAGCGGCCCTTGACTTGGGGTCGATCGAGTTCTACTTGTTCACGTGCGGCCCGGGCCCGGTTGAGTGCGCTAATGGAAAGCGTTACAGGTCGCCTCCCAAACCTCCATTTAATCTGACTGTCAAATTCGCAGATGCACTTGGGGAGGGTGCTATCCGGATCTTTTCGTGCGAAAGTGCTGGACATGGTTAAGACCCCACCGCACAACGATGTTGCGTTGCGCGATTCCTTCCAGACTCACGGCCTCCTCATCACGGCAGCCGAAAGGGGGGATCTCGAGGAGGTCCGTCGCATCCTAGCGTCGTCGCCCGAACTAGCCCGTCAGGACTCTGCAGGCAACGATGAGCACCAGGCGCTGCACTATGCGATCTACGGCAATCAGCTGGAAGTCGTGAAAGTCCTTCTCAAGGCCGGCGCGGACCCGCTCAAGGGGATCTACCCCCACCGCGAAGCTACGTCGCCGCGCGCGATGGCCTTCGATCGCGGCCTAATCGCTATCGTCCACGCCATCGACTCGCACCTTGCCGACCAGCGCGGTACCAGCGACACCGGCCGTGATTTGGGAGAGGCAGCTGCCCGCGGAGACGATATAGGTGTGGCGGCCATCCTAGATGGAGGAGCCGAGATCGACGCACGTGATGATCGAGGACGGACCGCATTGCACCGGGCTGTGGGGGGAGCATTCCTGGACCTGGTAGAAATGCTAGTGAACCGGGGCGCGGAAGTGGACGCTGAAGACGCTGACGGCCGTCGCCCTTTGGAAATGGCGTTGCACCATCTTTGGAAAGTGCCCGACGACGAATACCTGACCTACACGGCCATGGCACGACTTCTGATCGCGCGGGGCGCACGGTGTGACCTTTGGGTCTCCGTTGGCATGGGAGATATTGCCGACGTGCGCCAGCGTCTCGCGGTGGGTGAATCAGTCGATGGGGCCGTCGGCAAGGATGCGCCCCTCACCGTTGCTGCGTTCCGCGGCCATGCGGAGGTCGTGCGGGTGCTGCTCGAGGCGGGTGCGGATCCGGATGCCACCTTCATGATCGATGTGGCCGGTGAACAGATCGAGCAGAAGGGAGAACCGATCTGGTTGGCCGCCAACCGCGGACACCTGGCCGTCGTCAAGGCGCTATTGACTGGCGGGGCACGGGCTAAGGTTAGCATCTACGCATCCGGCAGCGCCATCGAGCAATCCCTGCTGCACGGCCACCGAGATGTGGCGGACCTTCTCTTCCTGCATGGTGCGGTGGGCGATCCGCTGACCTACTGTGTCACAAACAACCTCGCGGCGTTGGCAGAACACCTCCGATCGAACCCGGAAGCGCGCGAGGGACTGTTGTGGGCCGCCATACTGGCCGGCAACGAGATCGTCGTCAGGCACGAGCTGAGCCAAGGAGCGGCTGTGCCACCGCAGCGTCAGTTTAACCTGCTGGAGCAGGCGATTCGTGGCTGGCGCATCGGCAACCTAAAAATTGGCAACGACGGCTGGGATCGGCGAAGCTACGTGCGCATCCTGAAGGCTCTCGTTGATGCGGGATTTAACCTGAAGGCGCGTAACTCTGACCGTGGCGGTGCGTTACGAGCCGACTTCACAATCCTGCACCACCTGGCGGCACGTTCTTGCAATCCGGTCAACTACGGTCACACGGTGGAGGAGATCGTCGCCTTCGCGCAGATCCTGGTGGATGGGGGCGCCGAAGTGAACGTCCTCGAATCACAACTACACAGCACGCCGCTGGGGTGGGCGGCACGTTATGGGCAGTTAGAACTGTGCCGTTTCCTGTTGAGCTGCGGCGCGCACCCCGACAAGGCGGACTTCGATTGGGCCCGGCCCCTGGCTTGGGCTGGGCGCTACGGCCACCTTGAGATCATGACATTGCTAAAGGTGGCCGGAGGGGTGCCTTAGCTGATTGTTACGGTTGAAGGGGTTGTTTGAGGCTATCGCGGTACTGCTGAAAGACGCGGTTCAGGGTGCCGTTGTAGAGGGCACAACGCAGGGCCAGGATGGCATTGCTATTTTCCTCGTACCACCAGGTGCCGGAGCGTTTGAGGCGGACATGGCCGATGAAGCGATGCGCGGACTCGATAGCCCCCGAGCCGATGGGATAGCCGCCCTTGCGATGACTGCCGTAGTCGATCTGGTGCAGCCGTTTTTTCAGGTACTTGAGGGCACTGTCGACGGCCACTTCGGCGTCCTTAGAGGTTGGCTTCATGCGCTGCAGTCCCCATACCACACCGGCTCCCTCGTCGCGGAACAGACGGGCAAGGGTCGCTTCCAGCCAATGAGTGGCGAGCGTCGGATCATCGCCGTACTGAGCGTCGGCCACCGCGTGCAGGTAGCTGTTACAGTGGTAGTAGTCGAGGATCTGACGGGCGCTCGGAAACAGCTCCTCCACCCACTTCCAGATCCACGCTGCCCCGTCGCCGATGGCACACAATCGCACCTGGTCTTCGGGGATCAGCCCGGCGTCCTTGACCTGGCGCAAAGCCGCGCCGAACGCCTCTTCGTCGCCCACCTGGTGCCAGGAGATCAGCTGCACGATGCGGTCGTCGTCCACCAGGTAGAAGCGGAAGCCCTTGGCTTCGTGGTATTCGCCTTTCCAGCGTCGTCGGTGGGCGCGGCTCTTCTTGCGCCCCGGTCGGGTGCCCTTGGCCGTCTCTGGACGACTGGGCACATCGGCCGCATCGACGGCCAAGACCACGATGGGCTTCCACTTGCGGCCGGCGGCGGCTGCCGCAATGCGGTCGTGGATCTCCTCGGCGCCAGGACATACCTGCAGCACGTCCAACTGCCCCATCCGCTGGACGACTTCGTTGGATCACACAGTCGCTCATCGACGCGTCGGTCAGCTCCTCCAGCAGCATCGACGCCCGTTCGTGCGGCATCTCCAACGCCAGCTTGACGCCGGCGTGCTGGCCTCTCTCGGCGACCTGGTAGCAGGAGTGGCTCACGAGATGAATACGCCGATCGGCACGGCCACCAGTGCTGGCGATGTCTCCGTTCGATGTGTGGAGAGACTGGAGACCATGCTGCGCGAGGCGGAATCGATCGATGCGATGAGAGCGTCGGATCAGCTGCCAAAAGTCCTGAGGATCTTGAAGGACAGCGTTCGCGTTTCGCGAGACGCCGGAGACCGGATCGGCGCCATCGTGCAGAGCCTCAAAAATTTCGCTCGACTGGACGAGGCCGAGTATCAGGAAGCCGATATCCACGAGGGCATCGACAGCACCCTCACCCTCATGAATGCGGAGCTGCTGGAGCGCGTGACCGTCAACAGGAATTATGGCGAGATTCCGAAAAAATCGCCTGCAATCCCGGACAGCTGAACCAGGTCTTTCTCAACCTGCTGAAAAATGCGGCCAACGCCATAGAGACTTCGGGAACCATCGACGTCACCACCTTCGAGAAGGATGGCCAGGTGCACGTAGAGATATCCGACACCGGCAGGGGCATACCTCGCCACAGACTGGACCGACTGTTTGACTTTGGCTTCGCTGCCGCCGGCACCCGGGTGAAGATGAGCTCGGGACTGTCCACCGCTTACAGCATCATCCAGAAGCACGACGGAGAGATCGACATCGACAGCGAAGAGGGCAAGGGGACAAGGGTCACTCTGATCCTGCCGGTAAACAGAAGCTGACCTGGGCCGCCGCGTAGGCGGGCAGAGCGCAGGTGGACGAACGAGCGCCTACAGGAAAGGAAATATGGACGACG
>Ga0066376_10000785_pt1 | contig 30025 bp, 28 predicted proteins | sample Knorr_S15_td_Bot_FD_77009 | JGI IMG/M metagenome (GOLD analysis project Ga0066376, IMG submission 77009) | Marine microbial communities from Southern Atlantic Ocean transect - Knorr_S15_td_Bottom_ad_5009_LV_A | ecosystem: Environmental > Aquatic > Marine > Oceanic | place: Southern Atlantic... | reverse complement strand
CTAATTGTGGTTGGTTAAATATGAATTTATCCAACAAAGATATTTTTATATGTAAGAAATGCAATGTAAAAATAGATAGAGATACGAATGGTGCAAGAAATATTCTATTAAAAGAATTGGCTGGTTACGAGTCAAAAGACCACTCAGAATTTATCTATGATAAATTTTGAGTAAGGTTAATGTAATGGTTCAAACAATACAGAACTTAGTAATAAAGAACTTAATGGACTATTTACTACGTTGGTGGCGAAAGGTGAGGAGTTAAATGCTGATTTAACTCGCATTAAAGGTAAAGGGGGATGTACAAACATTTGCAGATGACGCTGCAACAACAGTCACGGAACGGAAACAAGACGTTGGTAAAAAATCTGTCAGAAAACATAAAGGTATAATACAAACTGGTGGTAATTCTGGAAGATTAAGAAAAGGGTATAGATATACTGGTAAAAAATTAAAAAATGGTAAAACAGAGATTGTAAAATGTAAATGAAAGATTTAACCAAATTATAAATATATCGGACGAACATACATTTAAATAATAAAAAAAATGTTCTATTTTTTTATAATAAGTATATAATAAAAAAATAGAATATCATAAAAATTTTCAGCGATAGTTAAAGATAAGTTAAATAATAATAATGTTCTGGATAAATCAAAAACTGAGAATGTATATATTATTCTAGAATTAGACGCATGATACTTTGCTATAAATAAAAAACTAATTACAACTAAAAAAAAATCCTCTAATATATTAATATAGTATCAAAATGATTCAAAAAATAATTCATCAAATTTGGTTTCAAGGATTTGAAAATATTCCAGAGAAATATCCAGATCATTCAAAAAGTTGGAAGAAATTAAATCCAGATTATAAATATATTGAATGGGATGGCAAGAAGATGCGAAAATTGATAAAGGATAAATATTCGTGGTTTTTAAAAAGATACGATGAATATCCAAATATGATTCAGAGAATAGATACAGCAAAATATTTCATATTATATGAATATGGGGGATTATTGCCGGATGTAGATTGTGAATGTATTCGACCTATAGCACCATTAATAAAAGGTAAAAAATTTTTAGCAGTTGATTTTGGATATAATATGTTTGAACAACTTGTATGTATTACATCATTAGAACAAATGAAATGGACATTTTTTCAAAATGGTTTACTTGGAAGTATTAAAGGGCATCCGTGTTGGAGAGTGTTACATAAAAATCTTTTAAAAGAGGATTTAAAACAAGAATGGCATGAAAGTCGTCTAAAATATATTTTTAGGACGGTTGGTCCTAATATATATACGCGTTCAATTTATGAATATGGTATAGATAAGATTGATATAATTGAAAAGAAATTAGCAGATCCGACGAAATGGTGTGATTTTAAGGGTGACTGTCATACAGCTCAGCGATGTAGAATACAATTTCCAGAAGCATATACGATACATCATTATGGTACAAGAAATCCGGAAATAACATGGTTAAATTTAACTTGGACGAGTTTAGCTGGAATATTATTTTGTAAATATCAGGATAGAATAATGGCGGTAACATCTTTTATAATTTTGGGTATATTAGCATATATACGAAATAGTGGTGAATGTGGTTTTACGAATTTATCGTGTTTAATAAGTAAAACGAATGATAATTTTGTGATAATTTTACTAACAACAATAGTATATTTTTCATTTTTGCATTAAATAAATTAAATAAAATTTAAAATTTAAAATTTTTAATAAAACTATAATGATATTTTATTAAAAATATAATGATATCTTTTAAAATTCAAAAAAATTTATTATTAGAAAGGGATTGTAATAAACGGATAAGTGTATATAATTTTGACAATTTATTTGGTAATTTAGAAAATAAATTAAATAAAACGAAATCTTGTCAAGATTTATATTTTGAAAATAATGATTTTGTAAGAATAAAATCATCATATGATATTTTTAAAAAGATGAAATACAAACTAGCAAAACAAACGAATGCTCAGAATATTTCAAATGCTTGGTTAAAAGTATATGAATTAATTCATCAATTTAATTTAATAAAATTAGATAAAAAAACATTAGTTCATTTTGATAATGCGTCATTTCCAGGTTCTTTTATTTTAGGAACGAATCATTATATCAAAACGATGACTGAAGTAAAGAGATATGAATGGTATGGTAGTTCTTGGATAGAGTATGATAATAACCCGAGAACGGGTAAGCTTTTAGAAGATAAATATAATTTATACAGAGATTATCCAAAATATTGGTTAATGAATGAGAAATATGATGGTAATGTAAATACTATAGAAAATCAATTTTATTGGAAACGGCAATTAAAAAATTCGGTTGATTTATATACATCAGATTTAGGTTTTGAATTTGGCGAAAATAATGATTATTCAAAACAAGAAATGTCTCATGTTCAACCTAATATGGGACAAATATTAGCAGGATTATTAACATTAAAAAAGGGTGGTAATTTAGTAACAAAACAATATACATATTTCAATAGTTTAAATATATCGATATATGCTATTTTAACAAATCTTTTTGAAGAAGTTTATATATGTAAACCAATAACATCGCGTCCACCGAATTCTGAAACGTATGTAGTATGTAAAGGATTTTTAGGTCCATTTAATTCAAATAGTGTAGAAAGTGAATTAGTAAAATTGATAATAAATAAAATAAAGAAGTTTGATAATAAACCGTTAATAAATAAGGAATGTTTATCTAAAGAATTTTTAGATTCAATAACAGAATCTTTAACATATTTTGTTGAAAGACAAATATCATATATAAATAAGAGGTTAGAATGGTATAATTCAATAAAGAGATTACCGAAATATATAAAACAAAAGATTGGTGAAAAAAAATTAAAAGATTGGAAAATGGTAATAATAGTAAACTGGAGTAAAGATAATCCTGTTTATAAATTAAAAAATTATCAAAAAATAAAAAATAGAGAAATGATTAAGTATTGCTACATTTAGTTAACTAAAAGTAGCTTATACAATATAAAATCTAAAATTGAATAAATAAAAAATTTATTATAACAATTTATTATGCCTTTTGTTCAGGATTTAAAATTAGGAAAAAAATATGAAAATATATCATTAGAATATTTAAAATATGATGATATAATTTTCCAACCAGAAAAAAAGTTTAAAGAATATGATTTTGGAATCATAATTAATAAAAAAAAATTATATTTTGAAAGTAAGTGTGATAGACTTGCTCATAATACTGGTAATCTAGCTATAGAGTTTGAATGTAATAAAAAGCCGTCTGGGATTACGACAACAAAAGCACATTATTATATGTATCATATAATAAATAATAACGAGTGTTATAAAATTCCAACTAGAATATTACGTAAAATGATAAAAAATGAAGAATATCATAGAGAAGTTTTAGGTGGGGATGGTTGGAGAAGTCGTATGTATTTAATAAAAGTAACAAAATTTAAAAAATATAAAGTAACAAAATTTAAAAAACATAAAGTAGCAAAATTTAAAAAATATAAAGTAAAAATAAACCATTGAGTGTCCGTTAATATTAACAATATATTAGCAGGTAATATATACATACTTAGCATAAAAATATGTCGATTGATTTTCAGAAAGAAATTTGTATCAAACAATTCATAATTAATTGTGGAACTATGGCATTACAATTTAACAAATCATTAGAAATTATTTGGGAAAGTGTTGAATTTAAAAGGCATTTTTCTGATAATAGTTTAATTCTTCAAGATTATTTTGTATTTAATGAATCGTTTGAAAAAATTTCTAAAAAAATAAAAAATTGCGACAAAATCCATGGGCAAATGCTAACAAGTCACAATCAAGAATATTTTTATCTTTCAACATTAATGATAGTTAATACTGGAAGACATTTTGTTTCATTGCGGAAACTTAGAGAAGAAATCGGAATAATTAATCATTTAGATGTTATAAAACAACTTGAAACCGAAATTGAAAAAACGGAGGAATTTTCTAAAAATAGTTTTAAATTTTTGGCAAATATGAGTCATGAAATACGAACACCGATAAATGGTATTATTGGTATGCTTTCACTTTTAAGTGATACAGTTTTAAATGTTCAACAAATTGATTATGTTGAAACTGCAAATGATTGTTGTAATAATTTATTAGGTATAATAAATGATATTTTAGATTTTACAAAATTAGAAGTAAATAAAGTTAAAATTATAAATAAGAAATTTAGTTTAAGAGATTGTATTGATTCAAGTATAAATGTTGTAAATTTTAAGGCAAATCAGAAAGGTTTAATCATAAATTTAGATATAGATAGTAATGTTCCATCTTTTGTAATTTCTGATTACAAAAGATTGAGACAAATTTTAATAAATTTATTATCAAATGCAGTTAAATTTACGAATATTGGTAATATTCACATAATAATTTGTTCAAAACTTATAAATGCGGAATACAATCTACATGATATTGTATTTACGATTCGTGATACCGGAATTGGAATTCAAAAGGAACATATTGAACAAATTTTTACAAGTTATAGTCAATCAGATGTAACTGCTAGTGGAACTGGATTAGGTCTTGCAATAAGTAATAAATTGTGTACATTACTTGATGGTAGTATTACATGTACGAGTATATTAGGAAAAGGTTCAACATTCAAATTCAATATTAAAGTTAAATGTATAAAATTAACAAATATAGTCTATCCAAAAAAAAAAATTTTTATAGGTAAAAAAATACTCATAGTTGATGATAATGAAATGAATCGTCTTTTATTAATGACAACTATTTTAAAATGGTCATCACAAATAATTCCAGTATGTTGTTCTTCTGGCGAAGAAGCATTAAAATATATTAAGGAAATGAAATTTGATATTGCATTAATAGACATAATTATGCCCAATATGAATGGTTTTGAATTAGGTAAGAATATAAGAAAAATAGATAAAAAAATACCATTAATAGCACTATCGTCATTAAACGAACAAGATATTCTTGAAATCGATAATAAAATATTTGACACGATTTTATTTAAACCAGTAAATGAAAAAAGATTATTTAAACTGTGTAATACTATATTTGATAAATCAAATAATATAGATAATAAAATTCAAAAGATAAAAAATGCAAATTTATCAAAAATAATAATAGCTGAAGATATAATTGAAAATCAAAAAGTTTTACAAGGATATTTAACAAATTTTGGATATACTGATATTACTTTATGTAAAAATGGATTAGAAGCTTTGGATATAATTCGTACAAATGAATATGACATATTATTTTTGGATATAAAAATGCCGATAATGGGCGGTGTAGAATTATGTAAGATATTACATCAAAGTAAAACAATAAATAAAATTCCATATATAATAGCATTAACAGCTAATGTTATGGAAGATAAATATTATTATTTAAATGAATGTAAAATGAATAATTATCTAACAAAACCAATTGAAAAAGTAAAGTTATATGAATTACTTAAAATATATCACAATCCAATTCATGTAATTTAAGAAAATATAAGATTAAGTATTTTACATATAATAGATATTTAAAAATGAATGTTCAATATATAATCATAGAACATTTTCTTTTATAAAAGTAGTTTATAATGTCTAATCATCTTAAAATAAATAAAATTAGTAAAACTCTAAGTTATATTTTACGACATGGAGCTATAAAATATAATATAGATATAGATAAATATGGTTATGTAAAAATAGATGATATTTTAAATTTATCACAATTTAAAGAATTAGAATTAATACTTGATGATATATTTGAAATAGTATATAATGATAGTAGAGGAAGATATACAATTAAAGAAAGTTTAGATACTTTTTATATAAAGGCAAATCATGGGCATTCAATTTTAATGCCAAATTATGGAATAAAAGACATATCAGAACCGGATAAATACAAAATAGTAACTTATAATACTACATATAATGAATGGTTATTTATAAAGCAAAATAGAGGACTAAAAAAGGGAAATGGAAACTATATTGAATTACATATTTCTGGAAATTGCGATAATAATTATCGCCAATCACGATATAATAATCCAGTAACTATTTATATAAATTTGGAAAAAGCAATGGAAAATGGAATTAAATTCAAAATATCTTCAAATAATAAAATATTAACACATGGATTGAATGGATTTTTATCAATTGATTTTTTTGTAAAAGTATATAATATAAATAATGATTCATTTTTTGTTTTCTAAAACACATTATACATTAAATATATGTAATAAATAAATTGACAAACAATATTATGTCATTAAAGTTAACTTTAAAAAAATTACCATTTGAAGTAATGGTAACTGGTGAAAAAAAAATTGAATATCGTTTTCCATCTAAATGGATAGAAAGTCGATTATTTGATAAAGATAATAATAATAGATATTATAAATTTATAGAATTTACTAATGGATATGGAAAAACTAGACCATATTTTAAAGCTATATTTAATGGATTTATTATATCTAATAATATAGATACAATATATTCAAATGGATTAAAAATTATAAGAAATGAAAAAACTTATTGTATAAAAATTGGAAATATCGTAGATATTAAAAATTATCAAAACTGATACTTACACACAAATTTTAAAAATATCTATATTTTTAAAATTTACTACATATTCTATCGTAATTTTTTATAAATACTAAAAAACTATTTTTATCTAAATATATTTTACTTAATATTCATTTATATATAAATATGATTTTACTTATTATAATTACATCCACATAATCTCATTCTAATTTATTTTTATAATTATAATAAAATATTAGATATAAATATCTAATATAAAAATTGAGAATTATTTTATAAATTATAAAATATTATATATAAATATCTAATAATGTCTTATAACATAAAACCTACTGCACCACCATTAGACATAAATCATTACGATTCTCGTAATGAAGGAGAAACAGTTGATGATTTATCTAATAAAAAAATAAATAATAATTCACAATCAGTTCAACGACAAGTAGTATCAATTCCCGAACAACAAATAATATATACACCATATCGACAACAACAACAACCAAAATATCAAGATACATCTACCTATGATCAACCAAATACACTTCCACCACAACAACCACCACCACAATATCAACCACCACAACAACAACTACTTCCACCACCACAACAACAACCACTTCCATCACAATATCAATCACCACCACAATATCAAACAAAAGCTACCTATGGCCAACCAAATATATCTAGCCAACAACAATTTGTATATCAATCAAGTATTCCTTCCCAACAACCATCGGTATATCCATATTCAACAAAAATAAAATATATGCCAAAATACAATCAATATCAAGCAAAAAATCCGGAAATATCACAATATACATATACATCTTTTCCACATTCAATGAATCGTTCTCAAAGTTCTCCTTCTATTTTAAGATTACCATTATCATCACAAATATTTTTTACTAGTAAAAGTGGTATAAATTGTGTTTGTACTTATTGTTATCATTATCAAACAACAAATGTAAAACTTAAACGTAATTTTATATCATATTTTTATTGCTTTGTTTTAACAATGGTTGGTTGTTGTTGTATTTATCCTTGTATTGGGAATGATCATAAAGATAGGTATCATTATTGTTCTAATTGTTTTAAATTATTAGGCCATTCATAAATTTGATTTTATATCAGTTATAAAACCATTCGTTTTAGCCATTACATTAACCTTACTCAAAATTTATTTGTAAATTGGATTAAAAAGTATATAACTAAAATTATTTTACATATTGATATATGCAATATACAAAATAATTTTATAGACGTATATATTTTTTTTTACAATCAATATATTTTTCTATCTATAATTAATCTATCTAAAAATTAATTTCTATTATTAAATTGATTTAAAAATATTATATTATATATAAATATATTTACATATATTATGACCAATTCAAAAAATCAAAATATTTTAAATATATGTTTTAACCAAGATACATCTTGTTTCGCATATTCAGGAAATAATGGTTTTACTGTATATAGTTGCGATCCATTCCGTCAATCTATTAAACGTATTTTTAATGGAGGAATTGGTATAGTCTCAATGTTATTTCGCTGTAATGTAATGGCTATTGTTGGTGGTGGTGAAAATCCAGAATTTTCACCAAACAAAGTTATAATATGGGATGATCATAGTCAAAAAAAAATTGGAGAACTGGCATTTCGAACACATATAAAAAGTGTAAAATTAAGAAGAGAAAGTATTATTATTGCTTTAGAACATAGAACATATATATATAATTTTTCAGATTTAAAATTACGAAATACAATCGATACTAGAAGTAATCCAAATGGAATTGTTTCTATTTCAATTATTTCAAATTCAAGTGTTGTTGCGACATTAGGAATGAATAAAGGAATAATTCGTATTGAACATTATCAATTAAATAAAACGCATATACTTGAAGCTCACGATTCTGAAATTTGTTGTTTAAATTTATCAGATAATGGTAAATATTTAGCAACTGCATCAATTCTTGGAACTATTATTAGAATATGGGATACATATACCGGTGAAAAAATTCAAGAATTAAGAAGAGGAACTGAACTTGCAACTATTTATAGTTTAGCATTTTCACAAGATAATAAATATCTTGCTTGTTCATCAAATACTGGGACAATACATGTATTTAAATTAAAAACAGATAAAGATAGAGATAGATATAGTGAATTACATAATCTATCTGAAATTAAAGATACCGTTAATAATTCGAAATCTTCATTCTCGATTATAAAAGGATATTTACCTGCTTATTTTAGTTCTGAATGGAGTTTCGTTCAATATAGAACGAAACATACTAAATTATTTGTTTCATTTACGAATGAAAATAACAAACTATTGATTATAACAGATGATGGATTCTTTTATAAAATATCTATAGAATTTGAAAATAATGTATGCCAATGTACTGAAGAAGAACATTATAAATTTTCCTAAAATTTACATTAACAAAATAGAAGAATACGAATCTTTTCACGATTTATACCAAAACTTTTTCTATTATTAAATATATTTCGTTTTTCTAATTCTTGTTTTGATGGTCGTATAAATAACTTATGATTTAATATATTAATTATTTTCCATTTATTTAATTTATCAATTCTATTATGAATTCTAGGAGAAATATTTTCATTATGATGAATTATATTTTCTTTTAATAAATGTTTAGAATTTAATTTAAATTCTAATTTAGATTTAATAATATTACATTTTTGATTGAAATTCATATATTATAATTAAGTATAATATTTTTTATTAAGTATATATTATGTATAATCGTTAAATATAATCATAAATTGAATTAAAATTTAAACTATATTTATGATTATATATTTTACAATATTAATGAATACCGAATTATCAATTACCGCTCTTTTTTATCTTACATATCAATTTATTTTTATACTATCATCAAAATTTTTAAAATTATCTAAACGAAATAATATTCATGTTGCATCAAAAATTAATAGCTGTATTAATGCTAGTTTTGCTGTATATTATTCAGTTTCATATTTATGTGGCTTCAATAAAATAGAAGATATGGAACAATATGTTTTAATATTACGAGGATATCTCATTTATGATTTAATCAATATTTCCTATAATTACCAACATTTTGATTGGGCAACTACCTTAGTTCATCATATAAGTCTATTTGGAGCAAGTTATGTTAATCTATATGATAATTCTAATACATATTATTTCGCACGAGGAATGATAGGCGAATTAACTAACTTTTTCCTATATTTTGGATGGTTTTTATTAAAATTTAATATGGATAAAACAAAAATTTTTAAAACAAATGCTTATGTACTTATTATATTATTTTTTATTGTACGAGCATCTAATTACACTCTATTATTATGCGAAATAATTCAAAGTGAAACACTTTTAATAATTTTACCAGTATTAATATTATCATCTCTAAATAATTATTGGTTTTATAAATTAGTTCAAAAAGGGTTCGAAATGAAAACTACTAATCAAATTACTTTTTCTACAGAAGAAAGATATTAATTATAATATTATTTATGAAAATTCTTAATTATTTTTCAATATTTGAAAAAAATCTTGTAAAACAATTATTTATACTCAATAACAGAAATCAATATATTTGCCATGAAAATACTTAAAATATTACATTATCTTAATTTACTTTTTTATTTTATTTACTTTATTTTTAAAATTTCTGGCATTCCATTTTTTAATCTTTTACCAGAATATTTATATCCTTTTCTCAATCTACCTGTATTGCCACCAATTTGGATAATTCCTCTATGTTTTCTTGTTTTCTTAGATTTCTTTTTACCTCCAGTTGTTGCTGTTTGTGGTTGTGAGTTGGTTGATGGTTGTGAGTTGGTTGGTGGTGGTGGTGGTTGTGAGTTGGTTGATGATGTTTGTGGTTGTGAGTTGGTTGATGGTTGTGAGTTGGTTGGTGGTGGTGGTGGTTGTGAGTTGGTTGATGATGTTTGTGGTTGTGAGTTGGTTGATGGTTGTGAGTTGGTTGGTGGTTGTGAGTTGGTTGATGATGTTGGTGGTTGTGAGTTGGATTTCTTGCCCCAATGGACCTTTCCGTATTTGTTTACGCTTTTGTCCCAGCCTCCCGGTGTTGCTGGTGCTGCTGTTGCTGCTGGTTGTGAGTTGGTTGGTGGTTTTGGTGGTCCCGTTAAGATGGGTGCTTGTAAGTTGGATACCATATTATAAAGTTCATCATATAATAAATCTTTGTTATTAAATTCTGTGTTATTTTTGATTTTTATAATCCAATTATTTTTTCTATCTTTTATATCAAATTTCATTGGAAATAAATCCTCATCATTAGAAATTAAATCTTTTAATCTTTTTAACTCCTCCTCATAAAACGTTTTATACCACTTTGTATTTTCGATTTTTTTTAACTGAAGCGCCTTTAAATTAGCTTTCTTTGTAGTATATAATATGTATTTTTTATTTTCATATGAAATCTCTGGACTAATTTCTGTAATTTCAGATGTATTTTTGAAAATATCAGCTATTTTTATTCCATTATCATTTATATAAAAAGACTTTATATTTTTATCGATTAAAATTTTATGTAAATCGCTATCATAATCATTTCCTCCAATTTGTTTTTTGTTTTTTTTTTTATTAATTCTCACAAGTAATGCATATGTTTTTTTATTATATGTTTTTTTATTATATGTTTTTTTAACCATTTTCTATTATATATACATATATTAGAAAATTATAATTATTTAAAATTTTTAAATTAAATTAAATTTTTAAAATTTTTGGTAATCCATTTTTAAGTTGTTTTCCACAAAATTTATATCCTTTTCTTAATCTCCCAGAATTACAACCAGTTTGAATAATACCTTTATGTTTTCTTATATATTTTTTTATATGTTTTTTTCCCCCGGTTGTATGAATTGGTGTCAATACACCAATTATATCATCAATTGGTGTCAATATACCAATTATATCAGGTGCAAAAATAAATTCATCATTATTATCTTTATTACGAAGATATCTTTTTGTTATATTCTTTTGCAAAATATCATAATCTTCTTTTGTATCAATAGTATATGTATCAAAATCTAAAATTTTATTATTTTCATTTTTAAGAATAGGATATACTGGGCTATATTTTAAATTTTTTTTAATTTTATTAAAATCTTTTTTAAGAATTAAAAACATATTTGAATATTTTTGTGGAATATCAAATTTACTATCGGAATCTAATTTAATTTTAGTTCCATTTAAAATATTAGGAATATTTTTTAATGTCATTATATTAAAAATTCTATTTATATAATAACTATAGATAAAAATTTGTATACCATAATTTAGGTTGTATATCCTGGAATAAGAGAAGGTAAGGAATTTTTAACAAAAAAGTCAGCAAATACAAGAGAAATAATAGCCATTAATTTCATTAAAATATTTAAAGCGGGACCCGATGTATCTTTAAGTGGATCTCCAACTGTATCACCAGTAATAGCTGCTGCGTGTGCTTCTGACCCTTTTCCTCCATAATTTCCTTTTTCTATATATTTTTTAGCATTATCCCACGCTCCTCCAGTATTAGAAGATGATATAGCCATTTGTACTCCTGAAATTAAAGAACCGGTTAATAAACCAGATAATGCCTTAATCCCAAAAAAGAATCCAAATCCAATTGGGGTAAAAATTACTAAAATACCAGGAAGTATCATTTCTTTTAATGATGCTTGTGTTGAAATTTCAACGCAACGAGCATAATCTGGTTTAACATCTCCTGTCATAATACCTGGATTTTCTCTAAATTGTCTTCTAACTTCTTCAACCATTTCTTGAGCAGCTTTTCCGACAGATTTCATTGTCATAGCAGAAAATACATAAGGAAGCATTGCTCCAATTAATAATCCGAAAAAGGTAAATGAATCTAAAATATTAATTCCTTGATATCCTAATCCAGCTCGTGAAACGAAAGCACCAAAAAGAGCAAAAGAAACTAATGCCGCAGAACCAATTGCAAATCCTTTTCCAATTGCAGCAGTAGTATTTCCAGCAGCATCTAATGCATCTGTTCGTTGTCTAACAGACTCATCAAATCCAACCATTTGAGCAATACCGCCAGCATTATCTGAAATTGGACCATAAACATCAATAGTTAAACCAATAGTTAAGGTAGATAACATACCAAGAGCAGCAAGCGCGATTCCATACATATTTGCTAATTGGAAACTAACTAAAATCGTAATAGCTAAACAGATAACAGGAACAACTGTGGAAAAATTTCCAAGTGCAAGACCATAAATAATATTTACAGCAGCACCTTTATCGCAAACACTTGCTAATTCTCTAACTGGGCTATGACTATGACTAGTCATGTATTCAGTAAAATATCCAATAATTAACCCAGCCCATAATCCACAAATAATTGAAATAAAAGCACCAGTATTAGTAGTTTTGTGTAAACACCAAGATGGCATTTCATCATCCCAGATAAAATCAGAATCACTAATATTATTAGATAATTCAACACAAAATTTTGATGGTAAAAATAAATATGAAATTAGCGCGATGAATGGTGTAGTCAATAATGTCGATACAATTAATTGAATTTTTAATGATTTTTCAACATCTTCTTCCTTTTTCACTTTATACCAAATTGGTATTAAAGCAGTAAAAAAACCACTAATAATTCCGATACTTGTAATCAATAGTGGAAATAATAATGAACTCCAGTATTGATTTAAATCTGGGCTCATAGAAGCTAGAATTAAAGCAGCACATGTTGCTTCCGCAAACGAACCAAAAAGATCCGCTCCCATTCCAGCAACATCCCCAACATTATCTCCAACATTATCAGCAATAACAGCTGGATTTCTTGGGTCATCTTCGGGGATACCTTGTTCTACTTTACCAACTAAATCAGCACCAACATCTGCCGCCTTTGTATAAATACCTCCACCTACACGACCAAATAATGCAATTGCTGATCCTCCTAAACCATATCCAGCAATACATTCAAATAAAGATTGACCATTTCCTAAAATACTTAAATCCCAATTCAAATGATATAAATTAATAATTCCATATAAAATTAATAAACCTAATGAACAAAGACTAAATCCCATTACTGCCCCACCACTAAAAGCTGTATTAAATGCCATACCCCATCCAATTTGAGCACTAATAGTTGTTCGAGCATTAGTATAAACTGCGATTCTCATTCCAATATATCCAGCTAACATTGAAGTAAGACCACCAACTGCAAAAGATGCAGCAGTTAATCCTCCACGCATCCAACAAGAACCATCAGTTGATTGAATCATACCATCAATAATTTTAGATTTACCACAATTTCCAGCACTTCCAATTAAAACAATAATTATTCCTGAAAATAAAAGAATAAATATATACATGTATTTAAACTCTTCTCTTAAAAATGCAGAAGCACCTTCAGATATTGCTTCATATACAGAAATTAATTTATTTCTATCAAATGAATTACCTTCTTCTAATGGATGATATACTTCATCTTCATAAATTTTAATCTTTCGAATTTTCAAATATTGATACAATGCAAAAAATAATCCAATTATACCAGATGTAAAAATCAATCCAGTTACATATTTTTCTCCAAGAATTGGAGGAATTGGAGAATAATCAGTTGTGTTCATTTTTAATATTTAATATTTTATTATCTTTAATCAGTTTTAATTATTTTTAATTACTTTTAATTACTTTTTACGAAAACAATATATAAATTTTAATTATCTTTAATCAATTTTTATTTTTTTTTAAAACAATATACAGAATATAATTTTTTATTATTTCTCATTTCAATAAATTCTTTCGGTATTTTCTTAAAATTACATTTATTAAAATATTTTTTAAATAAATTCATATCAATTTGATATTTTTTTTCCCAATTTCTCATAAGACTATTATCTATCTTTAATAAAAATATACCATTTTTATTTAATAAATTATAAACTGACTTAATATATTTTCTCTGTATATGTTTATTAAATTTATAATATCCTAATACTCCAAAAGAGAAAATTACATTAAAATAAGATTTTTTATCTGGATATATTTTTAAAACTTTCATTAAATCTGTTTCTAAATAACCATTTTTTTTAGATAAAATATTGGAAATATTATATTTACTTTTTATGTCTAATATCCAATAATTGATTTGTTTATTAAACATGTAATAATCAAATATATTATAAATATCCATACCAATATTTAAAATTTTACTATTTATGTTAACTTGATTTCCAATTATTTAATAAAATTCTATCAGGCAATGACCACATTATTATATACATGATTAATAAAATGATAAGTATAGCTAAAATATATGTTATAATCATTTATTATTATACAATAAATTTTTTTTAATAAAAACTTTATTATATATAATAAATGATAAAGATAAAAATTTAATTCTCTTAAATTATCAAAAAATTTTCTATTATTTCATTTATTTTTGGAATATTTATTCTAAAATTTTTGTCACGATTACGATAAATATTTCCTAAATCTACATCATGAATTCCATCATTTTCGAATTGATGAATATGTATATCTAATCTTTCCAAATATTTTTTATATATTGTCGGAAAATCATAAATAAAAGAAAAACCATTTGGATTTATTATTAAACATCTTGATTTACAAGGTATAAAAAAAGATGATATAACTCCTGCTCCATGAGAAGAAATAAATAATGATACATTATTCAATAAATTTAATTCATCTTTTAAATTATAATTCTCAAATTTAATTAATTCTACATTATTATAACGCATATTTAAATTATTAAATAATTCTTTTTCATTTTTCACTCTTCGGTGTTTAGCTCCATCTCTTGATAAAAGTACGATTTTATTTGGATTTTTATTTTCTGAAATATTATAAAATTTTAAATACATTTTTTTTATTAATTTAACAAAATTTTTATTAATTGTTTCATCAATTGTTTCATAATTTTCATATTTATGCCAATTTGAAAAAGAAATTGCCTGACCTATTCCTAATGTACTTATAATAATATTCTTAAATAACGTTCCAGTTGGATAATCGGATAAAAATTTAATTTTATGTTTGGTAAATGGTAATAAATATTCCCGATATTTATCCCGAATTGTTTGATTATAATCAGATTCATCGTGTGCTCTTAAAAATATTATATAATTATCACGATTTATATTAGATATAGAATTTTGTAAAATCTTTTGATCTATAAATATCATTTTAATTATTGGAATTAAATTATCTATAAAAAAATGTCCAATATTATCTAATGACATTACTTTATATAAATAAACTTTTTTGGTTATTGTGTTATTTATAATGGATTGCGTTCTATCTTCTTCAAAAAGAATTTTACAATCATTTGGAATTTTACATTGTTCATTTTTATAAAGAAATTTTTCTTTTACAATTTCTTGATTATTATATCTATTTAATTTTAGTTTCATATTAATTTCTTTATATAAAATATTTTCAAAATTATAAATATTTATAGGATTTCTTCGTATTTCATACGGAATACTTTCAGAATTTAATATAGAATATATTGTTTGATAACTAGCCATATTTATTTAGTATATATAATTATATATACTAAATAAATAAACATATGAATATAATTGAAATACCTATAAAAATTTTATATGGAAAAATTGTTTGTAAATCGGATTCAATAAATAATCAATTTGGTCAATATCCCAGAATTGGTTGGGTTGATATAAACAATAAAACAGTAAATAAAAAAAATATAAAATATAAAATAATAAAATTAGAAGAATCACCACAATATCACTTTTTATGTAATAATAAAAATTATTATAAAGAATATATGAATGTAAATGGATGGATTAGTGGATATGGAAAAGAAAGAAAAAATGCAGTAAAAAATTTTGAAAATTTAATATTAAATTTTGATGAAACAAAAATGACACAAATTGACTGTGTTATAGAAGAAGATAAATATGTTTTAGTCGATGGATTACATAGATGTTCAATAATGTTTTATAAAAATAAAGATAAATTTATAAAAATAAATATTATAAAATGTAAAGATTTTACATCATTACCGCGTAAATAAATACAATTGTCTTCCATGATTACTTGGATCATCATAAGAATGTTTACTTATTTTTTTAACATTTTTATATAATGTATTTAATAATTCTATTTGAGGAATTGCTTCAAATTCATTATTTGCTTCGTAAAACATTGTATCTGATAATTTAGAAGCATATGTATATAATCTTTTCCATTTTTTTACCCAAGAACCCATAGATAATACAATTACAGCATCAATTTTATTTTCATTATGAATGTAATTATCAACAATATTAATATCATCTCTGTCAAAATCACAAACATAAAAAATTAAATTATATTTATTATAATTATTTAAAGCATTTGCACAATTTATACAACGTGGATCATAATCTAGTCCTATACCTGAATTTATAGTTTTACCAAGTTCCATCAATAATCCGCCAGTATTACAACCAAAATCAATTATATTTTTATTATTAAAATCAAAATGTTTCTTCATTATTTCATAACGAATCTCATTATTTCTTTGTCCTTGTATTTTGTATGTTCCAAAATTCAAAGTATGATAAGCAGAAGCAAATGCTTCACCATTTGGAAAATTACCTCTTGCATATGATTTTTTTGTATTTTGGCATAAAGTCTGTATCTTTTTACAATTTTCGGAAGAAAACATTTATTATTTTTATAAAATATATTATATATTTAATTATACCGAATGTATTAAATATATATGATATTTAATATAGAATTATGTCAAAAGAAAAAATAAGAATTATAACATATAAAAATGATGAAGTATATAATATTTTAGATAAAATACCATTATTTAATGGATTAAGAAAACATAAAAGGGGGGAAATTGTAAGATTAAAAAACAATGCATTAGCTCAAATTATAAATAAAAAAAAAAGTAATAGAAAAGCATTAGTATTTATAAGTTCTAAAAATGTATCGAATTTAACAAAATTAATATTTCATCAAAGAATGAAATACATTGATTGGCCAAAACTAACTGATAAAAAATTTAGTTCTAAAATAAAAAAAAATTTTGAAATTTTAAATTATACTGCTCCAACTGATAACTTTGTAAATAAAGAAGCATGTAATGCAACTTATGGAAAAATTAAATTAGGATATTATCAAAAAATTGTAAGTTCTTATTTAATATATGGTCCATATAGAGGATTATTAGCATGGCATGGATTAGGTTCAGGAAAAACTTGTACTTCAATTGATGTATTAAATTCTTTTATATTAAAAGTACATTTTAATAATGAATTTTCATATAAAATTTTATCAAATAAAAATAAAGATGAATTAGATATTCCTACATCACCAAAAAAAATATATGTAGTAATACCACCAGTGAAATCACTTGAAGAAAATTATAGAATGGAAATATCTAAAACATGCCCATCAATAATTAAAGATTTCGTTGAAAACTCACAATTAAATAAAGATGGCTCAAAACCAAAAAAAGACCCAACCAATAAAATTATTAATAAATATGTTAAAATTATTTCCTATGTTTCATTATCTAATAGAGTTAAAAAAGGAATAATAAAATTAGATGATTCACTTTTCATATTAGATGAATCACATAATTTATTATATCCACCATCAAGATATAAAAAAGAATATGATTATTTAGTTACTAAATTAAAAAGTGCTAAAAATGTTAAAATATTACTATTAACCGCTACACCAATATTTAAATCTATAACTGATTTACCACGCCTTATAAACATTATGAAATATAAAGATGAAAAACAACTACCTGAATCAGAAGAAGAATTTTATAAACAATATTACAATATTTTTGGAAAATTAAATAAATTGAAATTATCGAATGATGTAAAAGGATATATTAGTTTTTTTGATATTGAAGATGATATTTCTCTATTTGCTAAAAAAAAATTTATGAAACCATATATTACAAAAATAGATGATGAACATTATACTCGTTGGCAAAATACACATAAAAATGAAAATCAAAAATATGAAATTGTTAAAACATCTGATATTAATGATAAACACTTTAAAAATGAAAAATTTACTAATTCTGTATCCGGTTATTATAAAAAATCTTCCGCAATGAGTAACCTTCCTTCTGTATATTCACGAAAAGGTATATATACAGAAAAATTCCATCGCCTATTAAAAAATATTGAAAAATATGAAAAAGAAAAACATTTTATTATATCTCGTCATAAAGCATCTGGGGCAAATAGTATTGGATTTTTTCTAGAATCAAAAGAATGGACAAGATTAAGTAATAATAAAAATGATCATGGAACAAAAAAACCAATAACTAAAGTTCAAATTGCTACACAATTAACTGAATTAGATGAAAAATTAAAATTAAATACTATTACTCAAAATTATTACAATAAACAAAGAAAACAACTTTTTGAAAACTTTAAAGGAAATCCTTATAAAAGCTTTTTAATATTTAATAGTTCAAGTACCGCAAAAGCAATTAGTCAAGGAAGAAATTTCTTCAATGTAAAAGAAAATGTTGATGGAAAATATGCTCGTATTTTTATTGGTGATGAAAAATTTTCAGAAGGCGTATCTTTAAGTGATACACTACATGTCCATTTATTTGAACCTTTCTATTCCAAACAAGGTGAAAAACAAGCAATTGCTCGTGCTGTTAGAAAATGTTCTCATAAACGTCTCCCATATGAAAATAGAGTTGTAAAAATTCATAAATATTATAATAAAACTAAAAATAATGAAAATTTGACAGATAATATTATTGAAAAATATTCTTCGAAAAAACAAGAAGTTTTACAAGAAATTATTAATAGTACTATTTCTGGAGCGTTAGAAAATTAAAAGAAAAAGACTTAATCCAAAATATAGTATAATGGATAAAAAACTTTTGATTAATCTTATTAACAAAATTGATAAACTTCAAAATAGTGTAGATAAATTACAACAAGAAATGGAAAAAATTACTATAAATCAATGTGATTTATCCAAAAAATGTGACAAAATGTCACAACATATTGATTTTATAGATAATGTATATGAAAAAGTAAGACAACCATTAGGATATGTATGCAATAAAATTTCTTCTATTATCGGCAATGAAATTGAAAACCCGAATACTTTACCAAGTATTCAAAATTAAAAACTACTCGTAATATCTTTTTTTGCTAATTTACCATTATAATTAATTAATTCCATAATTTCAATTGGAGAATTTATATCATTTTCATGTTTAATTAAACTACACTTTAATTTATCATACGTTTTAAATAATTTTGTATCAATTTTATAAGTTTCATTATAAAAATTTGATAACATATTTTCTATAATAGATGATATTTCTGTTATTTTTTTAGGATTTTTAATATTTATATTTGATGCTTTTATTTCAATATCATTAAATTTTTTATTTATTTTTTCCAAATATTTTTTTAATATTAATAAATATTTTAATCCTTTTTTATAATATTTAATTTTATTTGTTAAATCATAACTATTGGTATTAGATAATTCTTTTACTTTATCAATTGTATCATAATAAATGTCCTCTGTTATATCATAATCTATTAATTTAGGTTGAAAATTATTAATATCTTCAACAATATGACTATATATATTTAATTCATCATATATATCTTCATATATTTTTAAAAATATATTAGAATATATATTTGTTTCTTGTAATTTATCTAAATTTTTTTTTATAAAAATTTTTTTTTTTATAGTACAAATATTTTTATAATCTTTTTTCTTAGATTTTTGTTTTATTTTATTTAATTTTTTATAAAACATATCTAATTTATTTTTTTCTTTTTCCTTTCTTTTATTTTTATCAATAATTATTGAACTATCTGTAATATTTAAAAATTTAAAATCAATTGAACCATCTTCAAATATTAATGAACAAATTTCACCTTCTAATTGTTTTGCTTCTTTAATAGAAGTTATTTCTTTATCTTTAAAAAAAATTGTAGAATATTGTGAAATATCAAAAGATTTTAATTTCTGTTTTTCTCTTTCTATTTTAGAACTAATTATATGTTCTAAAAAACGATGATTTAATCTATATTCTTTATTAATATCAATCGCAGGACTTTTTAAGAAATGCCTACTTTTAATATCATTTATATTATTTTTAACTCTTTGTATTATATTTTGTTTTAAATAATTTAAACTTTTAGATAATTGTATTATATTATCACAAATCTTCTTTTTATCTTGTGTTATAATTTCCCCAGCTGCTGTTGGAGTTGGAGCAACTTTATCAGCTACAAAATCACATAATGTTGTATCTCGTTGATGTCCAATCGCACTAATTATCGGGATTTTAGAATTAAACACGCCTTCTATAACTTTTTCACTATTAAATCCCCATAAATCCTCAATAGAACCTCCTCCTCGTGTAATAATAATTATATCCAAATTTTTATATTTATTTAAATCATCTATTGCATTTTTTATATCATTTTCACAATCAACTCCTTGAACTTTTGTATTTCGTATAATTAAACTATTACCATAACTTCTTCTTTTAATCACAGAAATAATGTCTGTAATAGCAGCACCTTGCATTGCTGTAATTACCCCGATTCTTTTATTATCTTTTGTAATTTTCTTTTTATTATTATCATCAAAATATCCTAATTTTTCATACTTTGTTTCTAATTTTTTATATTGAATGTAAAAATTGCTTTCTTCTTTTTTACATATTTTCATATTTTGTACTAATAATGAAATTGTATTTTTAGATTCATAATGTGTTATTTTACAAATTATTTTTATTATATCACCATTCTTTATTTTTGGAAAAACTTTCCACGTAGTATACCAAGACATACAACTAATTGTTGTATTATCTTCTTCATCTCTTAAATCAAAATATAAATTTCCATTAAATTTTGGATTACGATAATTAGTTACTTCACCTTTTATAAAAAATAAATTTTGATGACATGGTCGTAATAAATTTGAGATTTCTTGAGTTATTTGAGAAATTGATTTATATTGATTTTTTTTAGAAATACTCATTATAATATTATAAATTAGTTTCAAATTATTATTTAATTTTAAACCAATTAAACTTTTATATTATCTAATACATCTTTTATGACAGTTAATACATAATAAATTTTTTAATATATTTATCTTAATAAAAAAATTTTAAAAACGATTTATTTTAATCTTAATCAATTATTATTATGAATAATACTACATCACATTATGTTTTTTATTTAGTTGGAGCCGCAGGAGTAGGTAAAACAAGTTATTTACATCGTCTTACTACTGGCAATTTTCTTCAACCACAACAGTATTCTAATCAAATTAATAATCAAATTAATAATCAAAATATTGAACCAGGTTTAATATATGATGCTAATTTTGATACGAATTATGGTCGTAAACATATTACATTTGTAGAATTAAATAACATCAATAATCTTGATTGCAATGGTATTATATTTATGTTTGATAAAACTAATATGAATACATTAAATACTGTTAGTAGATTAATGGAAAATCATTCATCACATATTAATAATTTCGTTTTATGTGGTAATAAATCAGATTTAAGAAATACACAACTATCTCTAGAAAATTATCTTCCAAATATTCAAAATAGACGAATCAATTATTATGATATATCTGTTAATTCATTATATAATTTTGAAAAACCAATTATATCACTTTTACAACAAATACTAAATGTTAATAATCTAGTTTTTATACCAAATAATGAAAATGCAGTTGATTTTTAATACAAACAAATTTATAATAAAAATAAACTAAAATATTTATGGACTCGTTTTTACTTATTGATATCTACCATACTTTAAAATATCTATGACAAAAATTTATACGGATAGTTTTTCACTAATTCTTAATTCAGCTTCATCATTTCGTTCTTTCATTATTTTTTCAAATAATTTATTAACATCAGTTATATTTTCTTTTTTTTTCTTTAATTCAATGCCATACCAATAATTACCATCTTTATAACGTTTTTTACTTAATTTTAAACTTTTTAATACAATTGGTAATAATTGCTTAATTTCTTTTTTTTCTTGAATTTTATCTTCTTTTAATAACATTACTTCTATTATTTGATTAAATAATATTGTAAATTTAATTTTATCTTGTAATTTATCATTTAAATTATAATTTTTTTTTATAAATTTCTTCAACTTTTGTTGTGTCATTTTCTTATCTTTAACGTTATAATATTTTACAAATACTTCTAATTGTTCAATATTAAAAAAGAAATTATGTTCTAAAGCTTCTTTCAAATTTTCGATATCATCTTTTGCCCCATCAATTGTATTAATATATTTCAACTCTGGAAAAATATCTAAATCAATATTTTTATCTAATGTAATTACATTATTGTAATGTTTATTGTAATATATGAAACATGAATTTTTTTCTTTTACAATAGAATATAAATTACCTAATGATATATCGTTATATGATAATAATTCTTTATTATATGAACCTGAATCTAAATCTATTAGATTATTGTCTTCTTTAATTTGTATTTTTCCTTCTAAAAAACTATTTGCATTCCATATACTCGGTAATTTACGAAATTCCATATTTTTACTTAATGGATCTCCTAAACGTGTAGAAATATTTGTTTTATTACTTATATCTGCAAAGCCTTTGTCTTTGTCTTTGTCTTTGTCTTTATCTTTATTTGTAATATCTATTTTAAAATAAGATTGAAATGAACTTAATGAACTATTTAAATTATTTAGTATTTGTTTTAATTTATCTAAATCTTCTAAATTTTGATAAAATCCATTATTTTCTTCATTTTGTATATTGCTTTCTATAAATTGTTTTGTATATTGTGAAATATCATTAATCGACCATAATATATTATAATCTTTATATATCAAATCGTGTAAATCTTTTATTATATCAGACTTTTTATTAGATATAATAAATTTAAATTCTTCATCGATTTCTATTAAATAAGCATTATTTGCATTATTTTCATTTATTCCATGAATTCCAAACATTTTAATATGTATGATGTATAGTACTATACATCTTTATAAATCGTTATTCCAAACACACTTGGTATACATCATATCTAACAATGTGTATTCAAAATTTTATATATTTGAGCTAAATTTTCATTTAAAGGAACTTGCACATTATTGTTTAATATTTGCCTTTGTGAAATAAATTCATTATAAAATTTATAATTACAAGACTTGCGTATTATTAAAATTTTACCCTCGATTGATAAACCAATATATAATCCTTTACTTTTTGAATAACTATACATTGGCTCTATTCCCTGAGTTGTTAAACCTATTGCAACTTCAGCATCTCTTCCAACTGGTCCAACAGATATTGAAACCTCTCCTCCTAATGTAATTTGATTATTTTTCATAAATTGTTGAACAGCTCTATTTGTATTTAATACAATTATTATATCTACTTTTCCTAATCCAAATCGCAATCCAAAACTTAATCCACATGTGCCAACTGCTGAAGGACCTGACCATTGTTCTCTTCCTTGAGAAGAATTACCCTGTTTGATTATAATTATACCTGTTCCTATAGAACCATTCAACATAAATCCAGTTTTAACAATTGTTAATATAACTATGCCTTTAGCATTTTTTAATATTTGTTTAGGTATCTGTTTATCTATCTTAATTAATGTAGGATTGATATATTCTTCTAATGATTGACGAGATTGTTTTAAAATTCCATCCATACTAATTCTAGTTACAAATGACGATAACACACCATTAATATTCATATTATCCTTTAATAACTTAATATTAAAGAATATTTAATTTTATTTTATTCAATTTATATCAACATTAATATAAATATTGTTAATGAGTCTTATACATCAAAAACTTGTACCAATTGTGGTTGGTTAAATATGAATTTATCCAACAAAGATATTTTTATATGTAAGAAATGCAATGTAAAAATAGATGGAGATACGAATGGTGCAAGAAATATTCTATTAAAAGAATTGGCTGGTTACGAGTCAAAAGACCACTCAACATTTATCATAGATAAATGTTGAGTAAGGTTAATGTAACGTTTACTGATTTTTTTCAAAATTAAAAAAATAAAATTGATTTTAAACAATTTTAATCATTTAAAACAATTTTATTTTTACATGACAACTATGAATTCTAAATATATTTCAATATCTGTAGAAAACTTTCAACGGAATAATAGATTATGTACTATATCATTAGTTCATAAATTATCCGATATTTTATCCGGTATTTTTTTATTTAAAATTGAACACGATAGTGTAATTACAACAATTGTTAATAAATTAACTGATTTTGAGGTAAACTATTACTTTGAATGTGAAAAAAATAATACAAATAGTTTTAGATTTATTACAAATCATATTGAAAGTCAAATTTGTAATAATATTTTTGAAAATATTCAAAAAGCAAATCAAGAATTTATTACAAAACGAAAAAATAAATCTACTGAATTAATTGTTTCTGTTAATAAATCTACTCAAACAACAAATTCAGTAGATTTATCAAATGAATTATTTATTACACATAATAAACTAATTCCGTCAGTTCCATGTAATTCTCCTATTGCAGTTAACAATTTTCAAAAAAATTTAACAAAATTTAAAAATCCAAAAAGTTTTAATACAGTAGAAAATATGAAATTTTTAGGAACTTTTCTACAAAAAATGGAAAATCATAATATTACATCAAATAGTAATGAAAGTGAAACTGATAGTGGAACTCATAGTGAAACTGATATTGATAGTGACAGTGACAGTGATAGTGATAGTGATAGTGATAGTGATTGTTATACGACTATCCATAGTAAAAGAAAACGAAAATTTTTTAAACAAGGGAAAAAAGAAAAAAATATATGTATTGTTGAATCAAACGATAGCGAAAGCGAAAGCGAAAGCGAAAGCGAAAGCGAAAGTGAAAAAGAAGAGAGAAAAAAGAAGATAGAAAAAGAAGATAGACTAATAAATATAGATTAACAAAGAATGTTAAACAAAAACATGTCTTATAAATATTTTGTGTAAATAAAAATTATATTTTAATTTTTATTGGACTGGATAAAAAATAAAAAATTGAATATTAAAATTAGAATATATAATAAATTTATTTTATAATGCTTAGGAATAATAATTACAATCAAATTGAGGATAATATTGCCGAAAATACTTTTACAATTGTTGAAAAATACAAAAAAATTCTTCATATATCGTTAATTATTGGTAGTATGGTAATATTAGTATTAATAATAGCTTTAATATTTACTTCTATAAAACATACAGATGAATGTAAAGATTGTGATAAAAATTATATTGATACTGTTTATCTTGACGATGAAATGAAAAAAAATATTTTAGGAAAAATAAATAATAATATTGATCCTTGTGACGATTTTTATGAATATGCCTGTAGTAATTTAGAATTACCAAAAGGAATGGAACATAATAGTATATGGGAATCTATGGCTAACGATATACAAACTAAACAATTTGATATTTTATCTAAACATTTTGAATTTATTTCACCATATTATAATGAATGTTTATCAACAACTTCAAAAGATATAAACATTTTTTTTGAAAATTATATATTAAAGATAGATAATATAAATGACATAAATTCATTTTTATCAACATTAGGAGATTTAAGAAAATCTCAAATGGAAAACAATATACTTTTTAGTTCATATATTATGGGTGATTTTGAATATGAAGATAAATATATGTTATATTTATTGCCACAAGAATTATTTTTAGATACATTAACAATCGAAGAAATACTTTTAAATTGGGGTATTGAAAAAACAATAATCGATAATGTTCTTTTATTGAATGAAGATTTAGAAAAAATTTCTAAATCGTATTATAATATAAAACAAATTATAAATGATACAGATAGAATAAGTATTGATGATTTTTATAATACAACAAATCTTCAAATTACGAATTTTTTGAATACATATGCTACTAATATTAGTAGTGATATTCAAAATATAAAAGAATTAAATGTAGTTAATTTAGAATATTTTACAAATTTAAGTAAAATATTAGTAAAAACAAATATAAAAACTTTACAAACATATTTAATCTTAAATTTAATTATACAATTTCCATTTAATATTAACGAATTTAATGACAAAAATTATTGTTTAAAATTAACAGTTAATGAATTTTCAGATTATTTCTCACATAAATTTATTATAGAAACATTTCCACCACGTGATAAAATTTTTGCTGAAGATTTAGTTAATACTATTTATAAACAAATGGGTATTCGTTTACAAAATGTAAATTGGTTAGACGAAGATACAAGAAAAGAAGCTATCAATAAATGGGCATACATTCAAAAAAATATTGCCTATGTTAATAAATGGTTAGATTATAGTGATATAAAATTAACAAATGATTTTTTTGAAAATTTTATTAATGTAAATCAATTTCAAAATTCTATATTAGTTTCAAAAATTGGAGAAGCTATCAATAGAAATGAAATGAATAATGATATGATATTAAATGCTGCTTATAATCCAACACAAAATTCAATCAATTTATATGCTGGTCTTATGAGAAAACCATTATTTTCACCAAATATTCCTTTTATTTTAAATTTAGCTGCTTATGGTTCAGTTATTGGTCATGAAATTACTCATGGATTTGATAATAGTGGAAGAATGTTTGGTAAAAATGGTTCTTATAATGATTGGTGGACTAATAAATCAGAAAGTGAATTTATTAAACATTCACAATGTCTAATAGATCAATATAATGAATATACTTTTTGTGAAATGTTTCCGAATAATAAGAATTGTGATATTAAATTAAATGTAAATGGTGAAAAAACACTCGGAGAAAATATTGCAGATTTGGGTGGAGTAAATCTTGCATTTAATTCATACAAAGAATACGAATCAAAATATGTTCAAAAAGATGAAATTTTACCCGGATATTCTAATGATAAATTATTTTTTATTTATTTCGCACAAGTTTGGTGTGAAAAACAAACAATGGATTATGCTATTGAATCTAAAAGTTTTCAAAACGAACATTCTCCTAATAAATTTAGAGTTAACGGTGTTGTATCTAACATGCCCGAATTCGCAAATTCATTTCAATGTTCGAATACATCTAAAATGGGAAAATCATTAACTAAAAAAAGATGTGAAGTATGGTAAATATTATAATCAAGACTATAATATACGCGTTGATATTGTACATTCTAATGAATTAATTTTATTTAAAATATCATCTTTTAAATTTGTATCTAATTCAATTATTGTAAAACCAATATCTTTATGCGTAGATAAAACTTGATTACTTATATTTATACCTTTTAATATATTATTTATAGATTTTAAAGATCCCGGTTCATTTTTATGAATATTAACAAATCTAGTTCGTCCAGATACTGGTAAATTAACTTCTGGAAAATTTACAGAACCTAGAGTAGTACCATATTCTATATAATTAATTATTTTATTAGCCACATCAATACCAATACCAATTTGTGCTTCCTCAGTCGAACCCCCCATATGCGGTGTTAAAATTGTATTAGGACAATTTTGTAAACAATTTATAAAATGTTTTGTATTTTTTGTAGGTTCTTCTGGATAAACGTCAAATGCAGCACCACCTAAATGCCCTTTTTTTAATGCTTCTGATACAATTTCTATATCAATAACCTTACCCCGAGATGCATTAATTAAATATGAACCCTTTTTCATCATCATTATATTATTCTTATTTATCATATTTTTTGTTAAATTTGTTATTGGAACATGAAATGATACAAAATCTGATTTTGCAAGTAATTCATTAAATGTATTTACTCGTTTAGCATTATTATATCGTAATTTTGGAACAATATCATAAAATATTACTTTCATTCCCATAATGTCTGCTAATTGAGATAATTGTGTTCCAATAGAACCATATCCAACAATACCTAATGTTTTTTCTCTCAATTCGTTACAATTATTTGAAGTTTTATTCCAAAAACCATTATGCATTTCATTGTTTTTATCCCCAATCTTTCTAGATAACATTATCATATAACCAATCACTAATTCAGCTACACTACGAGTATTTTCGTATGGTGAATTAAATACTGGAATACCTAATCTATTTGCACAATCTAAATCTGTTTGATCTGTTCCTATACAAAAATGTCCAATAGCTAATAACTTATTAGCATTTTCTAATATTTCTTTAGTTAAATTTGTTTTACTTCTTATGCCTATTACATGAATATCTTTAATTTTTTCTTTTAATACATCTGGATTTAGTTGATTAATTTCTTCTACATCATATCCTTTTTCTTTTAAAATGTTTGATGCAATATTTGAAATTTTATTTAATAATAAAATTCGTTTCATATTATGATAATGTAATAAGTTATAAAATATATTTATTTTAATATTATAATTAAAATAAATATAAAATGACAATCACTTTTATTCGACATTGCGAATCATTATTTAATCATTATTTAATCATTCTAAAGAACAAAATCTAAACGGTTATATTGAAGATTACAATTTAAATTATTACTTTGAAAATCCGTTATATTAACCGATAATTTAATAATTTCATCAATTTTTATAAATGTATCTATTATAAATATAATATTTTACTCAAAAAACCATAGAAAGAAATTAATAATAACACTATCAAAAAAATTATTAAAAATAATGATGATGATGTTACTTTCCAATTAGTACTTTGTAATTCATTTTCATAATTTTTTTCTAATTCATTTAATTTAGTTTTATCGATTGATTTTAACAATAATGTTAAATTTTTATCTCTTTTCATAAATTCATCTAAAGAGAATCCTTGTCTATTTTTTTTTAAATGTCCGTGTATATATTTGTTTAGAACTAGGTCATGAACTTTTTTATTTATGTTCATTTTAATATAATATCTCATAAATAAATAAAAATATAAAATTTCAAAAATTGTCATTACAGAGATAACTATTGTTAATCCATGTAAATTTGACCATACATCTAAATTCCCCATTATTATATAATATATAATAATATATAATAATATATAATATTATTATATAATAATATGAAATTATTTGGTTTTGATTTATTTAGTTTAGGAATTTGTTTATTAACAATTGGAATATTTATAGGTTTTATAATAATATTTACACAAATGGTTGGTTTAACAACAAATAAAATGGTTGTTTATAGAATTCTAGATAAATACAAAAAAGATTTGAAACTATTTAGTTGCAATAATACTAGTAAATTAATTAATTTACTTAGCAAAGTAAAAAAAGAAAATTTCAAACAAATAAACAAAAATAATATTAAAGAAAAATTCACAAATAATGTAATCGAAGAATTAAAAGAAAAAAATGAAATCAAAAATGAAAT
>Ga0066376_10000784_pt1 | contig 30048 bp, 24 predicted proteins | sample Knorr_S15_td_Bot_FD_77009 | JGI IMG/M metagenome (GOLD analysis project Ga0066376, IMG submission 77009) | Marine microbial communities from Southern Atlantic Ocean transect - Knorr_S15_td_Bottom_ad_5009_LV_A | ecosystem: Environmental > Aquatic > Marine > Oceanic | place: Southern Atlantic... | reverse complement strand
TGTTGGCCGTACTGTGGTCACCCCATGCTCTTGTGCTTGCCTGTTGTCTGTGACATGGATTATGTTCCATCCAGCTTTCGATAAACCATTGTGCCTTCTCAAGATAGGTGGTATTGCTTGTCGATTCATATGCGTTCATCAAGAAACTAACCATTCGTAAACTGTGGAAATAAAATACCCATGTATCGTCATCATAGGGATCTTCAGACCAGTCCAATTCGTCTTCATCATATACAAACGGTTCCCAATATTTGAAGAGATAAATTTCATCGTTATCGACTAATTTTTCAGCAATTTCGACCGATTGAGTGTTTGGTTTAGTTCGTTTCACATAGTTATGGTCATTGTATTGGTTCCAAATCTGGTTAACTTCATCAACGTCATATTCAACAAATTGATGGTTATTACAAGACAGGTAGAACGACATGTAGAACGGACTTAAAATTGATAATATAACTAAACCCAGCACCACAATATTTCTCCTAGGTCTCATGATAAATCCCCGCTTCATTTCTCTTTATTCATTCAATTTAGTGAGTTCCCTTAACATAATAATCTCATCGTGTTGGTCCAATCATTCTTCTTCGTCGGTGTCTTCGCTATCAGCATCCTTCTTTCTGCCAGCCTCACGGCTACGCTGCCCAGCCCACAATAACAACAGCAGCGGCATCCAAATCACCCAAGCCTGCAAAACATTGGAGGAATACGGCTCAAACACCTCCTCAATCGTAAAAATCCGCAACTCAGAACCACCATCGCCAGTCTCCTGCAACCACGCAATGTGGTCCTTCAGCACCAGCGGAGAGGTCTGATTTAGCGAATCTTCGCTGTGAAGTTGGTAGGACTGATTATCCGCGATGACATGATATCTCACATCCCAATCGAGCGAATCTTCTGTCGGGTTTATTGAGTCCAAGAATTGTTGATGCTGCCAAGCGACGTAGCCGTGGGCGATGCTTGGAGATGCTACCGGAAACATCGCATCGCCGAGCAGATGTTGTTCTCCTGTGTTGAGGTTTATCAGAACTAATCGGTCAACAGCGGACATATTTATTTGAACGACCATCATGTTTTCATCAATGGTAACCGCCTTGATGGTCGCGTTTTCGTAGTCAACTATTGTTCCAGTCAATCGTTCAACTTCCAAATCCTGAATCTCACTTATTGACGCGTTTACCTCGATTATTTGTGAAGTTTGGATTTCCCCGAGGTCTTCTAAATGCACCACCGTGCCATCATCCGCTTCCACCCACCAAATTACTCCTGAGGATGCACCGGCCAACTCAACCGGCCCTTCGGGACCATTTTGTAACTCGTGTGGCACTCCGTCCGACCACGGTAAAACGTGTAGCGATTCAGAAGTATTCAGATGTGATTCGCTCTCCTTTCCAACAAAAACATATTCGCCAGAATCGGTGTGAGTAATTGCTGCGCTAACGTATAACGGCCCAGATAACCAAGAGCGTTCCCAAAGCGATGGTCGCTCGCTCTCCATGTCGTAGAACTCAAACTCATAGCCATGCCTGATGACAACCAGCGAGCCTGAAACTAGCATTTCGACATCAAATTCCCCCCATTGGTCGGAAAAGGTGAGGTTTTTTGCTACTAGTGTCATTTTTTGTGTGGCCATTTCCCAAGCGATGATTGACCATTCTCCTTGCTCGTTTTCTTCTATCGCGAATAGCCAACCTTCCGCTCCGCTCGCTTGGTCTGGCCAAGTCACACCTTGTGCTGGAAAATCTTGATGGGTAGCGTCGTAGAGCAAAACGACTCCAGTCATCAACGACGCTACTATCATCACCGCGAAGGTTTGGCGGCTGCCGGCTCTTCCCATCCATGCTGCTGCGGACCTTGCTAGTTCCTTTGCTTCTGAAAATGGTCGTCGCCAATCCGCCAGCAACCAAGCGAATCTCAGCACGAAAACTCGCTCGTCGAACCAACGCCAAACCCAGCCTTGAGTTTTCGAGCAAAGTTTGACTGCTACAAAAGCGATGATAATACCGCCAATTATGTCAACAATCCAATGTATTCCGAGATACAATATGGCAAAGGCGGTCAAAATGATATAACACAGTAAGAAAATACGGAAGCGCTTCCACCTGCCATCGTCATCATAGCGAGAATACGTCAACCAGATGGCAGTTGGCAACCCAATATGCAAACTCGGCATCCCATTAGTAAACGGATCAATTCGGGTGAACCAAGTCTGAATTTCCGGAGTGAGATGATATGCTAACGCCTGCATTTCCGGGATGTGGTCACCGGTTACTCTTACGTTGAAAAATAGGTAGAACGGGACTGCTAATGCGTAGACGTAAAACATCGAGAGTGAGACTCTATCAGCCATGTGCCTATCATCGAAATATATGCAATAAATGAATGACGAGAAAACTACTGTCATGTATCCTGCGACGTAAAAATGCGTCATGGTAAAAGTTAGCCAATCGTTGAGAAATGTTTGTTGGACCCAGAGTACTAAATCACCTTCAATCGCGTAGACAAACGGGGTCATGTCCAAGCGGGTATTTGCCATCAACGTGCGGTCAATCTGGTCAAAGATATCTTTCCAAATGTAGATGCTGAAGGTCAGAATCATGTGCGCCCAATAGCGACGGAACATGTCCTGAAATCCGTTGAGAGTTATCTTTGCCCACGGCGGTTTGAAAACGTACATCAACGAAATTGACAGGATTATTGAGCCGGTCACCCAAGTGATGTAAACACCCGTTCCCCCTGCCATTTCCTCTCCCCTGCAAAGTGGACAGTGCTGGAGTAGCCATGAGGGTTACCCTGAATTCGGCGGCTTTGGTCGCCGAATTATATTCAAATGATTTTTGGCGTGTCTTGTTTGCCTTCTGCGAGAATTTTGAATAGATTTTCAACTACGATTTTGAATGCTTTGGCGACTTCGCCGTCAGGTTCTGCTATGATTCGGTGGACGCCGTCGTCGCCGCCGCGAACAACTCCGGGGTCAAATGGTAATGCTCCAAGGAATGGAACATCCATTTCTTTTGCGGCCTCTGCGCCGCCACCTCGCTTGAATAAATCCAATCGCACCGACCAATTTCCGTCTTCATCCGCGGTCGTTTTAAGCGGCAAACCCTTCGGGCCGATGACCGACACTTCGCTTCCAGCATCGGCCGTTCCACGCAAGGTATAGCCGCTCATATTCTCAACAACGCCAAGCACGGGCACCTTGACCGTCTTGGCGAAATTAATTGACTTTCGAGAATCGAGTAACGCAACTTCTTGCGGAGTAGTAACGATAACCACGCCGTCAATATTTGGCAGCGACTGAGCAACGGTTAGCGGCTCATCGCTGGTGCCCGGAGGGAAGTCAATAATCAGTGCATCCAACTCACCCCAAGCAACATCTCCAATGAATTGCTGAATTGCACCCAACTTAATCGGACCACGCCAGATAACCGGCTTATCGGGGTCATCTAACAAAAATGCCATCGAAATTACCTTCACTCCGTGCGGACCTATTGCAGGATGAATTTGACCGTCCTCAACGTGCAGGTCAATCTCCTCAAGTCCGAGCATCTTCGGGATGTTAGGGCCGGTGATGTCAATGTCTAGCAGTCCAACCTTTTTACCCTGTCTTGCTAGGCTTAATGCAAGCCCGACAGCGACGGTGGATTTCCCAACTCCACCTTTGCCGGACAGAACCATGATTTTGTGTTTGACATCTTCTGCAAGACGCGTCATTCGCAATTTCCGACGCATTTGGGAGTAGGCCTGCTCCATCTGCGCCTTCTGGTCGGCCGTTCCGCCCTCTGGTGCTGCGCCGCCTGCTTCTGCGCCTCCTGCTCCTGCTGAGTCGCCGCCACCAACCGCTTGGTCAGGAGGCATTACCGGGCCCGAGCCTTCACCTGAGCCATCCTTGGTATCTACAGAATCACCCTTCGCGGACGATTTGTCATCGTCCTTGCTAGGGTCGTGATGTGAAATCGGGCTATCAGCCATCTGAATCGAATCAGCCGTGCTGCCCCCCGTACTTCAAGGCGTGGTCGTCTCTATGAGACGAATAGAACCTCATTCTTCCTCGGCATCCCCTTCAACGTAGGCCTTACCGCCCCACCAATTGGCAACGTTCAACGGTTCGGGAAGTAGGAAAGGATAGACGAAAAGTGAGGAAATCGGTGAGAATAAGCCCGCTATCCAAAATGAGGAGGTCATCACCTGCCCATTATATCCCCACAACCATGACACTGCGAGCACATATCCTAGCACGCTTGACGTATACCAAGCCGCCACCGCCTGCTGATCCAAAAACCGTAGACCGGAGGTCCAGACTACCCACATCGGGAAGGAGAATGCGATTAAACCGATGAACCACGAAATGAAAGTTGCAGAATTGTGCCAACCGGCAACGTGTAGCGCGATATGACTGGCGAATCCGACGGCGAAAATTGCCAAAACCGTGACAATTCCTCGTAACGCCGTGCCTTCACGTAATGCCTGCATCGTGCTGCGCTTTTGCTATTTGCAAATGAGGGCAGCGGTCAGAATGTTGCTTATTGGGCTGTTCTTGCAGCCATGGGTGCGGCCCGGCTGATGCGGGAATTATTCGCATCTAAGTGAGTGACCGACGCTTAGAAAAAGGGGCGAACGATGGCCGCATCGCCGCGAGCGTAGTGTAGTGGTTATCACCGGGCGTTGCCAACGCCTGAACCCGAGTTCAAATCTCGGCGCTCGCATCTTCAATAGCTACCTTGAAACTCAATAGAGAGAGGTGCGACCTGCACAATCCATTCAAGATGACAACCCGTCTCGGATGATTGTGGATGAGCGAAAAGCACTGATGGATGAAAGTGAAGCGCTAGTTGCGAAAGATAAGTCACAAATGAGGAAGAAATACTTCTGGTTAGTTGTTATCGGTATTATTGGGCTCGTAATATGGAATTTATTGGCCAGTTCTGCAGCAGTACGAAACACTGGAATCGGTACGTGTTGTTGTTGCCTTGCCGGACTCTTTGGGTTTGCCTATTTTGGTGAGACCTTGGGAGATTTGAATTGGTTGGATGATGGAATTACAGGTAGAACAAAAGTAAACAAACGAGTGAGAGAAATTGAAATCGAGAGACAGGAATATGAAAAGCAATTAGAGGATGAGAAGAAATAATCATTGATTATTCAATGGATGAGTGCATGAAGTGAGAAGAGGAAGAGTAATCCAAAGCATTTGAAAATCATTTGAAATCTTTTGATAGCGAACATAATGCGGCTGTTCCTCAACCAGCTTCTATGCCAATCGAAGGAAACATCGGATGTGGACTTTTATTTTTTTGTCTATGCTTTATTTCTATACCCATCTTCTTTGCATTCCTCGACCTCGCTTCGGATGCGGCTGATGCAAATTCAACAGCCATATATCGGTTCTTAATGCGCTTTGATAAGCCGATAAGGAGTATTGATAGGCGCATTCGTAAATGGAGAGGGCTGCCACCAGATCGCCCAATTCCAGAGCCACCTCCATTTAATGGGTTAAATTCCTACCTTGAATTACCACCCGGGGGAAGATACGTACAGGAGCCCGGTTGCACTTGGTATGTAGATGCAAGGGATAATTGGTGGCTAATGGGTGACCCCGCCCATAAATGGCACCAAAAGTGGACCCCGGAATCATGGCATAGGAAGTATCGGTCCACTGAAAGAAAAAATTCGATGGACTTTACCGTAGCTGATATCAAGGCCGAGGAAAAAACTGATTGGTGGCGCACGGTGGGCATCATTGCTGCGTTTCTCGTCCTCATTTTTGGTGCCAGCGGAATCGAAGAGTTGCAATTGTCCTGGTGGTGGTTAGTTCCTGTGCTCCTCACGAGCATCGTCTGTATTGTTCTCCCTCGCGTGATGCAGATGAGCGCTGGAATCAAGTCAACTGCCGACGCGCGAGCGAGCAAACTTGAGGCTCTGTCCTTGCCAATGCAGGCCTCCATCAAGGCTGAGGAGGAAGCAGACAATCAGCGGCTATGGCTCGGCTTTGCTGCGTGTGTCGTCCTCACGGTGGGTAGCCTCGGAATCGCAGCGTACGAATTGTCCCTATGGTGGTTAGTTCCTGTATTCGTCATCGTCATCGCCTGTCTTGTTCTCCCTTACGTGATGCCCAAATAATAAAAAAGAATAGACATAGTTTCCTTATTCGTCCTTTGCGAGGAGGGAATTGATGTCCCATAGTCCCCTCACTAGAATAAGTTAGCAAGCAAGCTAAGCGGCGTGCTTCTTCAGTAGATGTCTGTTGTAACGCTGTTAACCACTATGGCCATCATTGTCGTCGCTTGCTTCAAGAGTGCCGTCAAGGCGGCCTTCAAGCCCGCCACCACGCATCATTATGACTACTACGGTGACTGCTCCGGCCAACAAGAAAATTCCAATCACTATCAGAATCACAAACGCTGAACCTGCAAACTCAAACAACGCCTCACCGCCTCCGCCACCAGTACCGGGATTTTTCAAGTCAAAAGTGAAGTCGCGGTCCAGCGTCCCTGTTTGCGCCAAATGCACGTCTATGCCGCGAATTTCAACCATTGCCACGCCTTCCGGCAGGCCCTCGCGCACCTCGATTGCTATCGTATAGATGCCATCGCCTGCTACCGCGTCAGCACCGGTTCCATCGTCCACCATAGTGAACCAAGTCCCACCCTCCCCTGGTGGTCCTAACATGCCTAATTTTGCCTGTACTACCGTGATGGAGTCCGCATCGGTTACTACCGCTGTCATCACCAATGAGATTGAGCCGGCGCCTTCTTTTGGTAAGGTGATGAATTCTAGGACTTCTTCGCCGTCCCAAATTGTTGCGTTGGATACGCTGGGTCCTTCGTTGAGAATATGTAATTCAGGCATCGGCTCGGTCCAAGTTACCCCAGTTGCGAAAATGTCGCTTGCATCTGCAACTGTAATCATCGTAGTATGACCTGAGCCGTTGTCATTATCTGCCAGCCAAACCGGTAATCGTACGTCACCGGGCTGTAGTCCGTTTGGAATCAGAACCTCGCCGGTGAATTGGTTACCATTTCTTGTCAACAAGGTCAGATTACCGCCCCATTCTGAAGTATCAATTCCAACTTCATTCATTCCTGATGTATCAACAGCTGTTGCCGTAACGCTGACTGTATCACCGCGGCTAACAGCAGTTGGAGAAAATGAAATATCCAATAAACGAGGCATTCGGTTCAGCACTAATACCGACTGATTATTGTCCTGAACCGTCGAAAAGGTGTCCTCCAAAGTGACCGAAATAGGCACATCCCCAGAAATCGTGCCAAGGTAAGCGAGCGAGGCTGTGAATATGTCATCGTGGATGATGTTGTCTCCATCCAAACCGATATCATTCAGCACAACGACGCCCAACCCGAGCGAAGATAGGTCTGCGGTCACCGCTTGAATATTCCAATCCGGGTCATACACCTCCACTTCTATGTGCGCGAGGCCGCCATTTTCGTTGGTAATCGCTCCCTCTTGGAATCGGACTTCAACGACGCTCGGCGGGGTGTTTTCGCTAGCGATAATCATACTCGGGGAAATCACTCTCTCCAGCGATTGAGCTTCCATGAAATCAAGTGATTCTCCTTCCTCATCAAAATCAATGCTTACGTTGCGAGTAACTTCTCCAAGCAGTCCGGACAAAACGCCCTCGTTGACCACTGACCCTACCGCATCTCCACCTTCCCCATAGGTTCCAACCCACTCGGTAACCGGAATTATGTGGCCGTCGCGGTTGAGCACATTTGTGCCGGTAGCAGTAAGCGTCAGGTGCATTAAGTCTGAATCAAGCAGAGCAATCGTGTCACCAACTTCGAGGTTAGCGGGTGCTACACCAGTTTCTCGGGTGATGTCAACGTCGCCGATGGCATTCTCTACTTCTGGCAATTCCATCGGCTGGTAAATCGGCGAACGTTCAGGATACTCATCGCCGGAGGAAGTCTCTCCACCTTCTTGCGAATCCCACCTCAGGCGGATGGTTCGGTTTTCCCAGTGCTCTTGTGGAACATCGTATTCCCACGTATTATTGTGAACCGCTTCTAAGTCGAATGGATTACCTGCAACTGCGCTGGTATTCAGCCAAGATTCGGTATGAATCACGTTGACCATGAAGGTAGCACCGGTGGCATTAGATTGCGGGCCGGTCTCAATGATTTCACGCATAATTCCGAAGTCGCCGGTAATATCTCCCGAATAATCTCCATCAACGTGCAGAGAATCAATGGTTGTATTGCCGTTCTCAGATTGTGTTTCCAAATTGATTACGGTAGCATTGACAATCAATGTCTGGTTTTCTTCCGATTCTTGGAAATCAAAAGTTCCCTCTCCTTGCATACGACTGAACGAAGATTCTAACTCACCATTCACCCATCGCTCACGGACAGTCAACTCATTGAGGTCAATGTCCATGTAGTAATTTTCGCCGCTGGCTATCATGTTTGCACTCGCTTCAATCTCAGTGTTCTCAAGCAAGCGAGTGCCGTCTAAATCGTGAGTCTCAACCAGCAAAAGCGAGAGTATACCGGTGATAGAGATGCTGTCATTTCCTCCAGATTCCTGCATGCTGATATTGCCACTGGCTTCTAAGCGCAGCTTTTCTTCAATGACACCTTGCACCCAGGCGCGCGTGATGTAGGAATTGACGACATTTGCGTAGATTTCGGTATCAAACCCGTCCTCACTCGATATGATTTGTAGCGAGCCATTGCCATACATTTCAAAGACTTGAGTTTGCAGAATAGCACCGAGAGTTGACTCGTTCAGCCAAACCGTATCCAGATAGAGCATGATTCCGATGGTACCGCCCTCGATGCTTTCATTGATTGACAACATGCCGCTTCCCAATTCATTTGCTTCAAGCAAATCGCCGGTTCGCTTTTGCCAGCCCTGTCCAACGAAAAATAGGTCCCAGTCTTGGCTTTCTGAACCGTTGACTGTGTTATGATTCAGGGTCCATGTGGTGATACGGGTTATCTCGTGGTCGGACAACGGTTCGTTCCAAAGAGTTCCAATCACAGACCTGCTGCCAACTGTTGCCCCACCACTTCCCAAGCCATCATCAACGATGACCGAGATATCAATCTCGTCTTTCCAGGTGGGAGCGGCATCCAAAATAATCTGATAGCGGGTGGCATTAATGCCGGTCATTGAATCGTTGCCACCCCAAGAAAACGCTGGGGATTGCAGAATAGTGGAATTTACATCACGATGCTCAACATCAATGACGGTTCCATTCAGTTCATCAACGGTTAATGCGCGACTGAATTCGATGATGTAGCCATGACTGATATTGCCGGTTCCATCATCGGTCCAATTAACCAAAACCGTCGCGGTGAGCGCTTCTTCGCCATCGGCAGAAACTAACGGCGAAAGCGCGGTGAAAACAAATAATGCTGCAATAAAAAATTCTCTAATAGAAATACGGCGGCTACTCATAGGGTTCCCTCAAGGTGGGTAAGGATAGGTTCGGCACCTAATTCAATCCATTGACTCCCCGTCTTGACTCCATAGTTTGACTGCGCCACGGTGGCGCAGTCGGACATCAAAACAGCGGTTCTTCGTAATCATCATCAGAAAGCGTCCGCCACAACCCATCTGGCACGTCGTCGTAAACCCCTGCATATGGGTCATCCTCGAGGTTACCACCCTTGTTTGGACGGGCAATTGCGTTCTTAACCTCAGGCTTGAACTTCCAATAGTGAATTCGCCATTCGCGGCCATCCCAAAGCGTGGTTTCCTCACTTTCGGTGGTGAGAAGGTCGTAGTCTTGGAACATGTAGAACAGGTTGCGGTCCGTCGGTTCTAACGCGTTGTCAATGATGCGGTCATAAAAACCGAAGAAGCCAAGCGCGTGCTCGGCCATTCCTTCAGCTGTGACGATTTCCATTTCTGTGTCAATGTGCTTGCGGATTGCCTCCGCGAGCGATGCAAGTGTCATTCCCATAATTTTCACTCCAATCCAAGTTTCCAATGCTGACTAGCGAAATCCTACTCGGGTGATGCTACTCTTTGTACTCCGTCGTATATCAACAATGTGCGGAATCCGTCACCTTTTGTCGGGAAATCGGGGATTTCGTCACGATTAAACGGCGCCGGCCCGGGGTAGCGATGAGTGAGCAGCGTGTCCGAGGGCAATGAGAAGCAAAGTGCGGATGAAAATACAGACTCTAACGGCAACTTCCTCGGACTTCCCGAAGACCCAAATGCGACTCCAGATGTGGCAATTCTTTCGGTCCCATACGAGTTGACTACTTCCTATGGTCAAGGCACTGAAAATGGTCCCGCTGCGACAATAGTTGCCAGCGCTCAAGTGGAGTTATTCGATGCACTACTGCCCGAAGATCTGCCCTGTGGATTCAATATTCGCACCGTGGAAGCATGGGATGGCAATGGCGATTCACTGGCTCAACAGCAGGCTGGAATCGAGGCCTACCTCAGCCCTTGGTTGGATGGCTCGTCATTCCCACTAGTACTCGGTGGTGAGCACGGACTACTTCCGGCGGAGATGCGTGCACTAGTTGGGCACCCCGCTTTAGCCGATGGTGCGGGTGAGAATCCAATCGCTGGGCTTGCAAACTTGACATTGGTGCAGATTGATGCCCACGGCGACCTGCGCGATGAGATGGATGGCGAGCCATTCAGTCATGCTTGTGCTGCTCGCCGTGCCCTTGACCTTGGAGTGGGCCGCATTATCCAAATTGGAGTGAGGGCATTCAGTCGGGAGGAGGCACAATTCATCACCGATGATGAGCGGGTGGATTGCTTCCTTGCAAGGGACCTACTTTCGGTATGCGGAGGGGAGGCACATTGGGCATCTTTGCTAGACACTCTCGCCGAATTATCAGGCCCGGTCTGGCTCACCCTTGACCTTGATGGACTGGATGGATCGCTGGTTCCCAATACCGGCACACCCGTCCCCGGAGGTCTTGCATATTGGCAGGCGGTTGACATCATTGAGACACTGCTGGGTGCTCCTGATGCACTGGTGCTCGGGGCGGATATTGTTGAGATTGTTCCGGGCACTGAGAGCCCGTTGACAGAATTTACTGCGGCGAATCTCGCCGCCAAAATTATCGCTGCTCATCTAGCGGCGAAACTTGGAGCGGAGGTGGAAGCATGAGTGCGCAGGGCAAGCAAGTTACTCTGGATTACATCGGTTGGCAAAGCCCTGAGCAAGACGAAACCGCTTGGATTCTTGCGGTTCTTCGCCGGGCTGTCCAACAATCAGGCGCGCGTGAGGTGCACGCGCATGCGGAGACATTTGATGGGACAATTTCACCTCCCGGATTCGCTGCGATTGTGTTGATTGATGAGAGCCATGTCAGCGCGCATTGTTACTCGCAGCGAGGACTGCTTGCAGTTGATGCCTTCACCTGCGGAGATACCGATGCGGACCAAATCGCCGACCTGATTCACGCCGATATCATCGCGGCGATTCCCAGTATCAAGTTAGTCAAACGAAACTCTGTGGAGCGGTTCGTCAACGGTGAGTGACTCCGATGTCCTCAATTCAAGACTTCATTGAACAGCACTACCTGCACTTCAATGCGGGTGAGTTGGCAAAAACCGCATCATCACTCGCGTCATTTCTGAACTCCGGCGGCCGCCTGATGATTACCCTCGCCGGAGCGATGTCTACCGCTGAAATCGGCCGCTCGCTCGCACCTGCTATCCGGGCAGGACTGATTCACGCCATCACCTGCACCGGAGCCAATCTTGAGGAAGACCTGTTCAATCTGGTCGCTCACTCAAAATTTCAAACGATTGACGATTGGAGGTCGCTGTCAGCAAGTGAAGAATCCCAATTGGAAAACCGAATTACCAATAGGATTCTTCCCGAGTCGGCAATCCGGCTGGCCGAATCGCATTTGACACCGCGCTGGGCTACTGGCCCACCACGACTGCCGCACGCAGATTTCTACGACCTGCTTCGCTCAAGCGACCTTGAATATGAGGCAAATCCAGCCGATTCATGGCTGCTCGCAGCAGCAGAAGCCGATCTGCCGATTTTTGTTCCCGGTTGGGAGGACTCGACGCTTGGCAACATATTCGCCGCACGAGTCCTTGACGGAACAATTCCGGGCGACACCATGCTTGGCGGAACTCACTACATGACCAACCTAGCCGATTGGTATCGGAAGAACTCAAGCGAATCTCCGGTCGGCTTGCTTCAGGTCGGAGGAGGAATCGCCGGCGACTTCCCAATTTGTGTAGTGCCGATGCTGCGCCAAGACCTCGGTGAGCAAGTCCCATTGTGGTCATGGTTCGCGCAGATCTCAGAATCCCGTCCATCATATGGCGGCTATTCGGGCGCTCCACCCAACGAGAAAATCAGTTGGGAAAAACTAGGAGTAAACACACCACGCTTCGTTATTGAGTCTGATGCAACCATCGTGCTGCCGCTCATCCTCGCCTACTTGATGGATGCCGCCTAAGTTGATGATAACAACCTGAGCTGCCTCAATCCAATCTAGTTACATCACAGGCATAGGCTCAAATCGGGGACACTTTACTCCTGCCTCATAGAGGCAGACATGTACCCGAGAAAGTTGCCCCCGACCCTCGCCGTCCTGCTCTGCCTCGTGCTTGCTGGCTTCTCTCCAATTGCTCCGACCGTCTCGGCCCAGGGCCAACCGGATATCATTCAGGAACACTGGTACCACTCTTATGCCACCCTGACTGCAGACCTCCACGATTTGATGGTCTCATACCCTGAAATCGTATCATTGACCAGCGCAGGAGAGACTGTTCTCGGCCGCGACCAATGGGTCGTAGTCATCACCAATGAATCGAGTAACAGCAAGCCCGACGGCTCACCCAAAGAGAAAGTGTACATTGACGGGGGCCACCACGGAGGGGAACATTTGGGGACTGAGTTGGCTTTCTTGGTCGCTGAGTTTTACATTGAGGGATGGGCTGCCGGGGACCCGGAGGCTGTGGAGGTCATCGAGAATACTGAATTGCATATCATGGTCATGCTGAATGCTGACGGTAACGACTTTGACACCCGCTGGAATACCAATCAAGTTGACTTGAACCGCAATTATGATCACCACTGGTCGGAAGAAGAAACTCGTTCTGGAAGCGGTCCCTTCAGCGAGCCAGAGACCAGAAATAACGCTGACTACATGGCTGAATTCGCTGCTGATGCCGACCTCTATGTGACGATGCATACCGGCACGTGGATACTGGCTTACCCTTGGGGATTTACCGGCGATATGCCTAGTGATTGGGAATTGTATGAGCACATTCGCGACACTATTCACGACGAGATTGACGCCGATTTGCCGGTGAGGAATGCCAATGCGGGAATTTACCCGACCCATGGAACTAGCCGAGACTACGGTTACGGAGTGATGGGGTATCCGACCTTCACTTTCGAGACTGATGATGAACAATTTTTGCTTGGAACTGTGCAATCACTCTCTGACCGATTGTCTGTTGAACTCGAGGTTATGCGCTACCTAATCTCCAATGTTTGGTATTGGCGGGCGCGACTGAATGTGACTGAAATTACCGTCGCGCCCGGCGAAGAAGTTGTGCTAGAGGTGGCGAATTTAGGCCATGCTAGCACTGAAAATGCCAGCCTGCAATATGTGTTTGAAGACACGATGGAAGTGCTGTGGCAATCAGAAAATTTCACAGTAAATGCCAGCAATCATACCCACGTCGTACTCGACGCGACTAACCTTTCGCTGAAACCCGGAGGCACCTTCGCGTTGCACTATCAAAAACGAGTGATTGACGCCTCTCAGGTTGTTCATCAGCCGGTTCCGATGGATGATGTTGTATTTCGGGAAGATGATGATGGCGGCTGGCTCCCGGCGTTCTCGCCGCTGACTACTATCATCGCATTAGGTGCAGCCGCCTTGACTGGCCGGCGGCGAAAGTTGTGATTTTGCCAATTACGCTGAATTGTGCTTTTTTCAGCGATTTTCATGGCAATAACCGCCGAGCAAACACAAGAAAGTCATCCAAAAGTGTGATTTTACTGCGCAATCCTTTGTATAGGGTGACCGAATCGCCGAGTTCAGGCGATTTTTGATGCAAGCGAGTGTAAGTCAATACGGAGAAGTCGGAGATATACTGATATTACCCCTATTCAAGGGCGTAGAAAAGGCACCAAATAACGCATTGAGCGGCCTTGCCCGTACTCAACGTAGTTTGGTGAATGACGCAATCGCATCCGATTCATTCACCGGCAAAGCCGGCAAATCGCTGACAGTTTGGACTCCAGGCTGTCAAGTCGCGCTAGTAGGAATGGGTGATGCTTCTTCCTTCTCCGACAAATCCGCCCGCGACACCGGAGCAAAGGTCCTAGCAAGCCTATCCAAAGACGGCGGGACCGCCATTACAGCCCGATTCACAACCGGTTGGAAAACCGACCAAATGGTATTATTCGCGGAGGGCATGATGCTACGCGATTACACCTTTGACAAGTACCAGCAAAAAGACGACGACGAGGACCACGGCGATTGGACCCTAAACTGCCAAGCCAGTCCTCGCCACATCACCAACCTGACTTCAGGCGTCGCCAAGTCAAGCGCAATATCCGAAGGAGTCCACCTAGCAAGAGACCTCGGGAATGAGCCTGCCAACTACCTCTACCCAATGGAATACGCAGACCGCGCGCAAGCATGGGCGAAGGGAAAGTCCAACGTAAAACTCGAGGTTTACGACTATGAACGACTGCAAAAAGAGGGCATGGGGGGCCTAATCAACGTCGGAAAAGGCAGTGTGCAGAAACCCTGTATGGTGCTATTCACCCTCAACCCCGACGCAGATTCTGGCAAACGGGTGCCCTGCATTGTAGGCAAGGGAATCACCTTTGACACCGGAGGAATTTCGTTGAAACCGGGTGCTGGCATGGACGAAATGAAGTACGATATGCATGGGGCAGCGACCGTTCAGGGGCTGATGTACGCGCTGCACGCTACCGGCCACAAGGGTCGGGTGAACGCAATTGCGTGTTTGGCAGAGAATATGCCAAGTGCGGATGCGTATCGTCCCGGTGATGTGATTCCAACATATTCTGGCAAGACCATTGAGGTGTTGAATACCGATGCCGAGGGCCGCAACGTGTTAGCGGATGGATTGTGGAAGGCTGGCGAGTTTGACCCTGAATACATCATTGACCTCGCCACCCTTACCGGCGCGTGTGTTGTGGCACTTGGACACGAAGCGAGTGGGTTGTGGTCTAATGACGACGATTTACGGGCGCGTATACACAAAGCGGGTAACTGTGAGGATGAAATCGCTTGGCCGATGCCGTTGTTGCCTGCTTTTGAGAAAGAGATGACCGGCTCAAAAATTGCTGATGTTCAAAATCTCGGCACCGGTCGCTGGGGTGGCGCAAATACCGCTGCTGCCTTCCTCAAACAATTCGTTCCAGACCGACCCAATGGTGATGATTCACAAGGTTCAGGAAAGACCGAAACCTCCGACAAAAGTGGACAAAACTCCAATGAGTCAAGCAAAGGCGAGCAGATTCCGTGGGCTCACTTGGACATCGCTGGAACCGCTTGGGGTGCGAAGTCAAATGCTACTGTCGCGCATGGCGCAACCGGAATCCACGTCCGAACTTTGCACCGTTTGATTTCACAACAGTGATGTGGCAGCGGTAGATGGGCAACCATGCCAAAGGATGCTGAGTCGCAACTTGTGTTGCCTTTCAAGCCGCCGTTTCTTGTGTTGATTTTAGTAGTATTAGGCTGCATTATTCAGTTCATTTATCCGATAGAAATCTGGGACCAAACCATCCCGCGCATCGCCATCGGATCAGTTTTGATGATGCTCGGCGGCGCGCTGATGGGTGCTTCCTCAAAGGCATTCAAGGTACAAGGAGAGCATTTTTCTCACGCGGAAGAAACCTCTGCTGTTGTCAATACCGGACCGTTCCGCTTCAGCCGTAATCCGGTTTATCTCGCCATGATGATTATCATCGCTGGGCTGGCAATTGCATCTAACATCGCTTGGATTCTCATCACTTTCCACCTCATCGGGGTACTCGCACTCCACTTCTTAGTGGTGCTTCCCGAGGAAAAATACCTGCGCAGCACCCTCGGTAGCGACTACGATGAATACTGCAACGAGGTCCGCCGCTGGCTCTGAGCCTCAAGCCAACAATAACGAAAAACACCACATTATCAATCAACGCTATCGGAATACAATCTCGCTTATCCGAGGTTAATAATTGGTATCAATAGATAGAGATAACCTGCCATTCACCAGACTCGTAACTGACAAAGAATGAAAGAATATCATCGTTGGTGAAAAAGGAGTTTTGGCCATCCCTGACTATTCTACCAACAAACATGTAATCATAGTCATCATAGAATTCTTCTAGATATGAGCCAGCCAAATTGAACTCGACAATGAATTCATCATATGATTTCACTACTGGCTCGTAAACCTGTAAATAATAAGTCATATTGTAATCAGTATAGTTATTGCAACCTTGACAATTCTCGCCTCCAAAGGCAAGGTGGGTTTCAAAAGTCAAGTTATCACGCGGGTAGGTCTCATTGCTTTCCATAGAGTACATTGTCACTGCAAGCAGGCCTAGATAGGCTTGGAAATCACCCGAAAAATAGGTATCAATCACTGCAAGAGAGAAATTGTAAGCCTCACCCTCTGGGTCTTCAATGATTTTTTCATTGTCATCGGTGCGGAGGCCTTGTCCAAGGCAACCCGCGAATGGGACGCACAGCATCATCAGTATCAGCAATACAACTACAATTCTGCTCATAGTAATCGGTTGGTCTACACATTTATTATTCTTCTTTAAGAAACTCAGTCGTCTTCTACCTAATCCTACTGAAAGCAAATATTCCAACCTCATCCTTAGTGAGGACAGCAGTCCCATACATCCTGAAATCGTTTTATTACAGGGAAGTTTTTGATGACTACTGAGAATCAAACGTAGCGAGATCGATAACAATCGGGATAAATCCTCACCGCGAACAGCGGCGAGTTTCGACCATAGTCAAGCGAATGTCGCGGCCTGAGAGCCGCGACTAATCTCAGTTGTCGTCCTCGACCACTTCAAAGTCTGCATCGACGACGTCACCGTTACCATTTCCGTTACCATCGTCGTCGTCATAGCCGGTATGGTCACCGCCATTGTCGGAAGCAGCCTGCTCCTCAGCCATCGCCGCAGCCGCAGCCTCGTACAACTTCGCGGAGATGGCGTGCATTGATTCCTCCAGTTCAGATACTTTGGCTTGAATCGCAGCCTCGTCGAGGTCGTCATCATCAATCGGGCCATCATCGGTCTGAATCAGTGCCTCGAGTTCTGCCAACTTTTCCTCAACCGGGGCCTTGTCATCATCACTGATTTTGTCTTCTGCATCTTTCAGGGTGCGTCGGGTCTGGTAAACGATTCCATCGGCCTGATTTCGCAATTCTACGCGCCCTTGTCTGCGCTCGTCTTCCTCTGCGAATTCCTCAGCCTCAGAAATCTTCTGTTGAATTTCGTCTTCAGAAAGACTGGTCGCGCTTTCGATGCGGATTGACTGTTCTTTGCCGGTGCCCATATCCTTTGCAGACACACTGGCGATTCCATTCGCATCAATGTCAAACGTTACTTCAACTTGTGGCATTCCACGTGGAGCTGCTGGGATTCCAATCAAGTGGAATTTACCGAGCGTAACATTGTCGCGAGCAAACTTACGCTCGCCTTGTAATACGTGAACTTCAACAGCAGGTTGGTTGTCCGACGCGGTGCTAAACACCTCACTGCGTCGGGTCGGAATTGTTGTATTTCTCTCAATCATTGATGTGGTCACCCCACCAAGAGTCTCGATTCCAAGCGATAGTGGCGTGACATCAAGCAACAAAATATCCGTAACACCTTCATCGCCCACGATGATACCAGCCTGCAACGCAGCACCAATAGCAACCGCCTCATCGGGATTGATTCCCTTAAACGGCGACTTGCCCAACTCCTTCTCAATCGCGCTCTGCACTGCCGGAATCCGGGTGCTGCCGCCAACGAGCAGAATCTTGTCAATCTCTTTGCCAGTCACGCCAGAATCCTTCATCGCGCGACGCGTGGGCTGCATCGTATCCTCAATCAAATCAGCAATCATATCCTCGAACTGAGCCCGAGACAAGTTGAGGTCAAGGTGCTCTGGATTACCATCCTTCATGGTGATAAAAGGCAGGTTTATGTGCGAAGTTTGGGTTCCCGACAACTCGATTTTCGCCTTCTCAGACGCCTCTTTCAAACGACTCATCGCTTGTGAATCCTTAGCCAAGTCTATGCCACTGGATTTCTTGAATTCGTCAACACACCACTCCATGATGCGCTCGTCGAAATCGTCGCCGCCAAGCCGATTATTACCGGCGGTGGCTTTTACCTCGATTTGTGGCTGTCCATCAACCTGATAGATTTCCAACACGGATACGTCAAAGGTACCGCCGCCCAAATCGTAGACCATGATAGTCTGGTCATCGTCCTTGTCAACACCAAATGCAAGCGCGGCGGCGGTAGGCTCATTGATAATTCTAAGAACCTCAAGACCGGCAATTCTGCCAGCATCTTTCGTCGCCTTTCGCTGCGCGTCAGTGAAGTAGGCAGGACAGGTGACAACAGCCTGAGTTACCTCGTGGCCTAGATATGCTTCCGCGTCTGCCTTCAACTTCTGCAGAATGAAAGCACTGATTTCCTGCGGGGTGTAATTCTTGCCGTCAACCGTCTTTTTCCACTTGGTTCCCATCTCTCGCTTGACCGAAAGGAAGGTCCGCTCAGAGTTGGTAACCGCTTGTCGCTTCGCGGTGACACCGACTAATCTCTCGCCGTCTTTTGCAAAGGCGACTACGCTTGGTGTCGTCCTCGCTCCTTCTGCGTTCGCGATGACGATCGCTTCGCCGCCCTCGATGGTTGCTACGCAACTATTCGTCGTTCCTAGGTCAATTCCAATTACTGCACTTTTTCCCATAATTATTTCCTCCTATTTGTTAATCTCACTCGCTCGCCGAAGTTTCCGGCTCACGAAGGGTGAGGGTGATGTCTAAAATCCCGTTATTCAATTCCCAAGCCTCAATCGCATCGGCGTTTTGGGGAAGGGTGTAGGATTTGAAAGGCTGCAACTTGCTGAATTCGCTTAGTTCAAGGGTGGAGCCGCTACTCGTTAAATTTAGTTCTAAGTCAGATGAATCTATGTTTGCATGACTCGAAATGTCAATGGTGATGCTCATCGAATTATCGTCAATATACACATCTGCGGACGGGATGACAACAACTGTCGTCGCCGCATCCTCATCCTCCGGTGCTTCAACTATTGTGGGTTCTTCGGGTTCTTCTTCGCCACCCATGCGGACGTCAACCCCCATGTTGGATAGCATTTCAGAGAGGTTTAGTCCGCCTTCACCAAACAGTTTGGAGAGGTCGCCGAAATCTGATTGTAGATTGATTTTCACGTCGCCTGACGCAATCTTTTCTGGGTCAATTCCCATCTTTTCGAATTGCGACTGGATTTGTTCCATCATTAAGCGCAAATCTTTGGCGTTTACTTCAAGACCCATATTCTTGAACATTTCAACCATTTGCGCAAGGACTTGCTTCTCCCAATCATCGCTTTCCGTCACTTAAATCACCACTACTTAACCGTCAGTTGTATAGTGGGAGGGTCTAGCCATATATTAACCAAACTACTCTGTTCACACTCATACCCAATAGCGCAACACCCTATTTCTGACAGCTTTTGGCATATTCCAACTCATCGTCGGGTTCAAGGCGAGGTGTAGGGTCGCCGCACCGATTCAGATGGTACAACAGGACGGCGAAAGCATCCTAAAAGACACCGAGCGGACTACTGGCAGGTCCGCGCTGCGCAATAATGTGGCTGCTGCAGTCGCGCTTGCTGGCGCGGTCCGTAGCACGCTAGGACCAAAAGGACTGGACAAATTACTCGTTGATTCCGATGGTACCGCCATCGTCACCAACGACGGAGTAACTGTGCTGAAATCTGCGCTCGTCGAGCATCCAACCGCAAAAATGCTGATTTCCGCCTCCACCGCGCAGGACGAAGAAGCAAAAGACGGCACCACGACAACTGTCCTACTAATCGCTGAACTTTTGGTAAACGCCCTCGAACTGATTGACAGGGGAGTCCACCCCACCATAGTCGCCAACGGATACCGCATGTGTGTGCCATTTACTGAGCAGGCGCTGGAATCTATCACAGTCAAAGCCGATGCAAAGGCCCGCATGGAAGCCACCATGACCGCGCTGGCCGGAAAGGGCGATGAAGCACTCCGAGCGCGGTTGTCTGAACTTGCTGTGCAGGCGAGTGAAGCCATTGTGCGCGTGAGAGATAATGGGGAAATTGTGTGTGATTCTCGCTTTGTGAAAATTGTCACCGATCGGGCTGGAGTGATTAATGACAGTTATCTGGTCAACGGTTTGGTATTAGCGAAACAGCGGGTACATCGCGAGATGCCGAAAACTCTTGATGGTGGAACAATATTGATTCTTGATGGAGGAATCGAGCGTCGTAAACCGAGTATTGATGCCACGCTGCGCATTACTAATACCGGTGCTCTTGAACAATTTCACGCCCGCGAGCGCGAGGCATTACGCGAACAGGTTGATGCTCTGAAACAAGCCGGAGTTGACCTGCTAATCGTTCGCGATGGCATTGAGGATGAGGCTCATCAAATGCTTGCCGACGCCGGAATCGTTGCATATCGCCGCGTTGAACGAGACGAGTTTGAGTTGGTTGCGCGTGCTACCGGAGCAAAACCGGTTGGAAGTGTGGAACGGATTCGTCAGCAAGACCTCGGAACATTTGCCTCGTTGCGTGAGGAAAAATGGCATGGGACTGAACAGATGATTCTGGAGGGTAGTTTGACACAAGGACTGACGCTAGTTCTGCGTGGCTCTACTGATACACGACTCGAGGAGGCTGCACGCTGTGCTCACGATGCTTTGGGTGTTGCGTGTCAATTGATGGAAGATGCGAGTATTCTTCCTGGTGGTGGGGCGACGCATGTTGCTCTTTCACGACGACTGCGCCGCCACGCTGAAACTATTCCCGGCCGCGAACAGATGGCGATAGAAGCCTTCGCGGCCTCTCTTGAAGCGATTCCAAGAATCCTTGCTGAAAACGCTGGCCTTAACCCGATTGACCAACTTTTGTCAATAAATGCCGCTCAGGCAGCGGCCGACGACGACTGGATTGGTCTGGACATTCACACTTCTGAGATTTGTAATATGGCTGATGCTGGAATCGTAGAGCCGCTCCGCATTACTCGTCACGCAATTGGCGGAGCGACCGAATCTGCAATCTCTGTGCTCAGGATAGATGATGTTCTGTGGGCAAAGCAAGACGCACAGGAACCGGATTGGCAGAATGATGAAGTTTGAGGGCCTAATATGGACCTTGAACGCATCCGCTCGGCTGCAATCAAACTGATGGCTCGTGACCATGTTGCAGATGTCACCCGCTTGGACTCACTTCTCGCCAAAGGTGAAACTGCAACTCTATCTACAGAAGTCCCACCAAATCCCTACGTCGGAAATCCTGCGGCTGTCACTCCCAATTCGTGTATTGCGGTAATGGGCATCAATCCCGCGCTGAATATGAAACGTGATGGATTCATTCGTAACGAAATTGACACACCGCTTGCATGTAAACGCCAATACGAAAAAACAACAGAAAAATCCTCATTCGATCCTTGGTTGGAAAAAATTCACGGTTATTATCAGGGTGACGCCTACAGTAAAGCATACTTCGCCGGCCTCGGAGGAAAAATTGCTGCCGCTTGGTTCGCCGAACAGGCTGGAAATGACCCCAAAGACGCGACGATAAGGCAAATCCTGCACAATAATGTCGTCAAGTTTGACACCATTCCCTACTACTCAGCAAAAGCAGGTGGGCTGGCCAAAGACTGCGTCGTTTACCGACTGGAAAACGACCCCGCGCTGAAGTGCCATCTAAACTGCATCACTGCGCTGGTTGAGGAGACCCGGCCACGTCTGCTATTGGTCAATGGCAAGGGTATTCCGGGTGCCGTTGCAAGAGAGATTTTTGCAGTAAAAGATACTATGGAAACACTGCAACCGGGAGCCAGCGTAAGAACACGATTTGATGTCGGGGGATGTAGAATCGGCAAACATGAGATGCCGATGATGATTGTCAGATTCCTCACTGGGGAATGGTGTCCAAGCATGGAACACTGGATTGAAATTCACCTTGAATTTGAAAAGTGGTTGCAAACTCAGTCATGATTTATTTTTTGAGATTGGTGACCATTTCCGTAACTAATTCCCTCAATCCGAAACGCGGCTTCCAACCCCAATCGGCCCGCGCCGGCGAATCATCAACATCATCCGGCCAAGAATCTGCATATTTTTGTCGGACATCCGGCGAAAACTCACAAACAAAACCGGGCACCTGCGCCGCAATCGCCTCCGCCAACTCCCCGGCACTGAACGATACTCCGGCGAGGTTGTAGCCAGCACGTGCCTCACCGAGCGAATCTGCTGGAGCATCCATCAATTCAAGCGTCGCGCGAATCGCGTCATCCATGTACATCATCGGTAGGCATGTATCCTCCGCAATATAACAACTGAAACTTCCGCTTTCAATCGCCGCGTGAAAAATCTCCACCGCATAATCTGTCGTGCCTCCACCGGCCGGAGCCTTCCACGAAATCAGCCCAGGATACCGCAATCCCCGCACGTCAACCCCATGCACATCGTGGTAATAATCGGCCATCAATTCCCCTGCCACTTTGGTTACCCCATACACCGTAGTTGGGTGCAATTCGGCGTCTTGCGGAGCCATTTTTGGACAGTCAGGGCCGAAAACCGCGATGGATGAAGGTGCGAATACCCGCAATTTATGCTCGCGCGCAAGGTCGAGCACGTTTGAGAGACCACCGATGTTGATTTTTTGGCATAAGGCCGGATTTTCTTCGCCAACTGCTGAGAGAATTGCTGCTAAATGGTAGATTGTATCCACACCCTCACCGGTGATGATTTCCTCCATCGCATCCTTGTCTAATACATCCAATATTCTGAACGGGCCGCCTTCTACTGACGCTTGACCTGCAATTTCCCTGATGTCTGATGCTACCACTCCATTCGTTCCTAGGCGTGCGCGAAGCGCGTGAACTAACTCAGTTCCAATTTGGCCAAGCGCACCGGTGACGAGTATCCTGCCTGCGCTTGAGGAGGCCATGTGCGCCGCTATTATCGGTCGCTACTTGAACATGAAGGAGCGGTTGGCAACTCAGATTGATAGGAATTATTGGTGGCAACCTTGATATGCTTCGCATCGGGGGTTCAGACCCCGTTGAGTGCGATGAAATACGTCGTGGTGAGCGGGGGCGTCCTGTCCGGTTTGGGTAAGGGAGTGACAGCCAGCAGCGTTGGAGTATTGCTGAAATCACTTGGATATCGGGTGACTGCAATCAAGATTGACCCGTATCTAAATACCGATGCTGGAACCATGTCTCCGTTCGAGCATGGCGAGGTCTTCGTGCTGGATGATGGTGGTGAGGTTGACCTTGACCTCGGTAATTACGAGCGATTTCTTGACATTACCTTGTCACGGGCAAATAATCTGACTACTGGAAAAATTTACGCCGCGGTTATTGAGCGAGAACGTCGCGGCGATTATCTTGGCAAAACGGTGCAGGTTGTTCCGCATATTACCAATGAGATTCAGGAGCAAATTGAGCGGGTTGCACGGGTTCCAGTAGATGGTAATGGCGCGGAACCCGACATCTGTGTCATCGAGTTGGGTGGAACTGTTGGTGATATTGAATCCGCGCCCTTTGTTGAGGCCTTGCGACAATTTCAGTTTAGAGTCGGGCGCGAAAACGTCTGCTTCTTCCACGTTTCTTTGGTGCCTGTCATCGGCGTGGTCGGTGAACAGAAAACCAAGCCGACCCAACATACGGTCAAGGAATTGCGAGCCTCTGGAATCGTGGCTGATTTCCTCGTTTGTCGCTCGAGTGAGCCACTGTTGCCAGAAGTGAAAAGCAAACTTTCCTCATTTTGTCACGTGCCTGAAGATCATGTATTCAGCGCCCACGATGTGTCAAACATCTACCATGTGCCAATGATGTTGGAATCGCAAGGTGCAACCAAATTGATTGCAGATAGGCTTGGATTGAAGATTCCAAACAAGCGACCGCTGCTTGACGCTTGGCGCGATATGGCGAAGCGGGTTGACAGCCTTGACAAGGAGTTGAATATCGCGATGGTCGGCAAATATACCGGCCTTTCTGATTCCTACTTGAGCGTCATCAAAGCGTTGCAACACGCTGCCTTCGCTGCCGGTTCAAAAATGAATATTGATTGGGTTGAAGCCGAACATTTAGAAGAACACAACGAGGCTGAAAAACCTGAGAAATACGCATCCGCTTGGAAGTTGGTCAAATCTGCGGATGGAATCTTGGTTCCTGGCGGCTTCGGAAATCGTGGAATCGAAGGAAAAATCCGTGCCGCCAACTACGCGCGTGAAAACAACAAACCATATCTCGGCATCTGCCTCGGACTACAAGTTGCAGTCATCGAATTCGCGCGAAACGTCCTCGGCAAGGCCGGCGCGAACAGCACCGAATTTGACGAGACCACGCCGCATCCTGCTGTCATCTTCATGCCGGAGGGAAGTCGCACCCACATGGGAGGAACCATGCGATTGGGTAGTCGTCAGACCAATCTCCAAACCGAAGACTGCGCGGCAAATCGCCTGTATGGAGGAGTTAGTGAGATTCACGAACGTCATCGTCATCGTTACGAGGTGAATCCCGATATGGTGAATGAGTTGGAAGGCGCGGGAATGAAGTTCGTGGGTGTGGATACCGAGGGACAGCGCATGGAAATTATCGAGTTGGATGGACACCCCTACTTCTTTGGCACCCAATATCATCCAGAATTCAAGAGCCGCCCGTACCGACCGAGCCCACCATTCGTCGGACTGATTGAGGCGTCACTTGCCGCCCAAGGCTGACTCAGAAGCCGGGCTCGCCTTCGTCTTCGTCTTCGTTATTCTTTTTGTTGAGATGGAATAACAGTCCGGCTATGCCGGTAGGCAACAAAATGCTCGAACATGTGCCTAATATCATTTGACGAAATGCCATGAATCCCGAATCAAATCCATAATACATTTCGCCAAGTAGAAGCGAGAGGACAAAATTGAGGAATTGCCCTACAACATAGAGGCCAATCAGCACTAACATCGCGATGCCAAACTTGTTCTTAGGTGATTTAGGGGCAGATGGCGTTTGTGGGGCAAATGTTCCCGGAACGCTGTATCCACCCATTGGCGCTCCCATCTGTTGCTGTGGCTGTGATTGGTCTAAACCCGGTGGAAAAGGCACGCCTTCAATTGCCGCGATGCGTTCTTTCAACTCATCCAACTCATCTGTCATAGTCCGAGATGGTTGTTTACCTCATCAATGCTGTGCCGACTAATCCTCTGCGACTTTGAGCAATCGAGTGGTGCGGTAGCCCTGCAAAACCTTCAGGTAGCGTTTGGCATGGAATAGCGCATCGAGTTCTACTTCGCCGGTATCAATACGCAAATGGGTGAGGGTGAGCATCTTGGCCGGAGTGACGATTCCGAGCACGCCATCCACCCCAATCCTAGCCAAAACTGCCGGGGATAATTGCAAATTTCCTCTGCCTAATAGGAATCCCTGACCGCCCATCGGAGATACCAACAATGTTACTGGCCCGTCACCATGCGCATCGAGTAAATCCAGAATTCCCTTTTCGGAAAGGTCGGTGCCTACCTGCTGGGAGCCGCGAGTCGCATCGATTCCTAGCAGGGTCGCCTCGAATTCACAATTCTCAGCAATGGTACGCAGTGTGCCACCGCTGCCCCAGATAACCAGTAGATTCTCATCGGCGACTATCACCTCGCGAACGTGGTCAGACAACCCATCGATGACATCTTCCTCGCCGGCTGCCTCAACCCGCATTTTCGCGCCTTGCATCCAACGTGGTGAGGAAGGGGTTGATGCTTCACCGAACATTCGGACCGACCAGCGTCCTTGCAAATATGCCTGCTCGTCTAGGTCCATCACTTCGGTTTTTGCAATCAATAAATCGCCTGCAAGCCAAGCTGCTACCACCTCGCAGGCGGCCTTTGGTGAGGCGGCGAAACATCCGCTATGCATCTTGACGCCGCCGGGAACTCCAACCAATGGCAATTCGCTAGCATCAGCATCTGCCAATGCCTCAACGATATCGCGAGTAGTGCCATCGCCGCCGGCATAAATCAACAAATCAACGCCTGCGGCAAGCATCGCCTGCACGGCCGCCTTGGTATCCTCAGCGGTTGTATTCTCATGAGCGCCCGAAGCCGCCTTGTAAACAACCTCAGATTTCGCAGAAATTTCCTTTGGAAGCCAATCAACACCCATGCTACCTCCACAGGTCAAGAACACCAACCCACCAGCAGTTCCATCACCCTTGAGTTGCGATGAAAGACGAGATGCAAGGCAGCCCAATGCCTCGTTCATCCGCGGCCCACTACGGTCAACAGCTCCGGCCGCCCGAGCCTCTTTTGCCCGACCATCCGAGCCCTTGAATCCCAAGCGGCCACCGAGCCCAGCATCTGGATTAACCAGCACTCCGAGTCGGACCACACGCTTCCCTCAACCCGGTGCCTGATGAAGATAGGCATCAAGTCTGCCCCCTTGCAGGACCACAACGAGCCAACGCATTGAAGGATAGAACGGGAAGTCGCTGTGTCGGGATGTCCATGAGTAAGGTGAAGGAGAGTCCTGCCTCTATTGAAGATGCATTCTCAATGAGTATAGATAATCTCGAGGACGCACGCGCAGAATTACTTGACTCCGAAGTTCCTGAGCAGGCGGAATCAGTTGATGACGCATTCGCTATCGGCTCGCAGACTCTCGTCGCTCCTGCCGAAGAAGTCCCACCCGGGCCGCCTGCCGAAGAATTCCCACCCGGGCCGCCTGCTGAAGACCTCCAACTAGGACTGCCTGCCGAAGACCCACTACTAACCGGTCCACCAACCGGATTACCAATTTTGGACCCTGAGCCAAACTACCCTGCCGATGTGCCGTATCCTGAGGCGATATCTCCTTTGGATATGCCAATCGGCCCACCTGCTGAGGACCTCTTGCTCAGCCCGCCTGCCGCCGCTCCTCCGGGGCCGCCCGCGATGCCTCCAATGGATGCCGCCCCACTTCTTGCACCAACAGGGCCACCGTTTGAGGCTCCGCCAGGACCACCCGCGATGCCTGCGATGGATGCAGCACCACCCGGACCGCCACCAATGGATGCAGCACCACCCGGACCGCCGCCCGGCCAGCCTTCTTCTGCCCCGCCAGCCGGCGCATTTGGAGCATCTCCGGGTCCACCACCGATGGATGCCGCCACACTTCTTGCACCAACAGGGCCACCCGCAATGCCACCGATGGATGCGGCACCGCCAATCGCCCCACTCGGACCACCATCTGAGCCGCCCGCAGGTCCACCAGCCGAACTGCCCCCCGGTCCACCATCAGCACCTCCAATGGATGCAGCACCGCCAATCGCCCCACTCGGACCACCATCTGAGCCGCCCGCAGGACCACCATCTGAGCCGCCCGCTGGTCCGCCAGCCGAACTTCCCCCCGGTCCACCATCAGCACCTCCAATGGATGCAGGACCACCATCTGAGCCGCCCGCAGGACCACCCGATGCACCTCCGATTGATTTGCTAGACATCCCGGCACCTCCACCCGATGAAGACGATGAAATTCCACCGCCGCCAACAGCAGATGACCTACTCGCCATTCCACCGCCACCGGCAGATGATGCGGTTCTCACCCTGCCGGGACCACCATCTGGGCCACCCTCGGGCCCACCATCCGAACTTGCGCCCGATCCACTATCCGCACCACCGCTGGATACAGCACCACCCGGACCGCCTTCGGGTCCACCCGCAGGACCGCCGGATGCACCTCCGATTGATTTGATGGATATTCCACCGCCACCACCTGATGAAGATGAGGCAATCCCACCCCCACCACCGGACGATGAAATGTTGGCAATTCCACCGCCACCACCTGATGAAGATGAGGCAATTCCACCCCCACCACCGGACGATGAAATGTTGGCAATCCCCCCACCGCCATCAGACGATGACCCATTCGCTTCAGTACCAGCAACACTCGCGACTAGCGAGCCGGATTTCGAGCCGGTAGACATCGGTAACTGGGATTCGAATTGGGAGGGGGATTGGTCTGGAAAAGCCGATGTTTTCGTGCCCGATAAGGAAGGCAAGCGCAAGCGAGCTCTGCAAGAAGAAGTGGAGTGGCAAGACAGCGATGAGCGAGCACCGGTGTTGAAATCTGAGGAACCATTGCTTGCGAAGGCCGCGCTGAACAAAATGAAGAAGGCAGAACTGGTGTCTTATGCTAAGGCGCGCGGAGTTTCTAGTAGCGGAACCAAGAAAGATATCGTCACCCGGCTACACGACTGAATCTGCCGCGATTACGCGGGTGGAATATCGGCGAGAGGCTAGCTAACCAACGACATCAGCCATCGCGGCATCTATTCCCAACATCGCCTTGATATGATACTCGCGGCCCCGCAGGGGCCGTAGGAGGCAATTGAGTGAGCATGCTGCAAGTCACCGTCGGAGACGACGAAGTTCACGAATACGCAGCGGGCACCACCGCGGGGGATGTCATCCGTAACGTGCACGGACGCAAGTCGGGAGCGGTCGCAGCCCTAGTTGACGGAGAGCAGAAAGACCTCGCATTTGCCCTGACTAAGGACTGTAAAATCACCCCGATAACCGGTGAATCTGAAGACGGACTACACATCCTTCGCCACTCCTGTGCCCATCTTCTAGCGCAAGCTGTTCTGGAGTTTTACCCGGATGCAAAGCCTACCATTGGCCCAGCGATCGAGCACGGATTTTACTACGATTTCCATATGGACCCCATTTCTGATGAGGATTTGGTGAAAATTCAGAAGAAAATGCTGGAATTGTCTAGAACTAATCTGTTGGTTACACGAGAGGAGCATGATAATGCGAGTCTACGCGAAATATTCGCTGATAATCCTTTCAAAATTGAGATTCTTGATGAAAAACTCGAAGACGGTGTCGGCTCAACCGTCTATCGCCAAGGTGATTTTGTAGATTTGTGCAGAGGACCTCACGTAGCCACAACCGCAGTACTTCGCTGGTTCAAACTCACTACGACTTCAACCGCATTCTGGCGTGCAGACTCTGACCGAGAGTCATTAGTACGGATTTACGGTCTGTGTTTTGCGAGCAAACAGGACTTGGCGCAACACGAAACGATGGTCAGGGAAGCGGCCCAACGCGACCATCGGAAATTAGGCAAAGATTTGCAATTATTCCACATTGACGAGATGGTTGGCCAAGGTTTGGTGCTGTGGACTCCGCGCGGGGCTGTGGTGCGCAACGAGTTACAGAATTTCATTTCAGAACATTTGGGAAGACAAGGCTATCATCAGGTGTATACGCCGCACATCGCCAAGTTGGATTTGTATCGGACTTCCGGCCATTATCCGTATTACCAAGACAGCCAATATCCGCCGTTGGTCGAGCGCGATTTGATGGCAAAACTCTCTGATGAAGGCTGTTCTTGTAGCGAACTTTCCAACCTGATGGAAACTGGAGAAATTGACGGTTATCTGCTGAAACCGATGAATTGCCCCCACCATATCCGCATCTATGCTAGCCAGCCTCGTTCCTACCGGGATTTACCGCTCCGGCTTGCTGAGTTCGGTACTGTCTATCGCTGGGAGCAATCCGGTGAGATTTCTGGGATGACCAGAGTACGCGGATTCACCCAAGACGATGCGCATCTATTTGTTACCGAAGAGCAGATTGCTGATGAGGTCCGGGGTTGTATCAGTCTGGTCGAGGTAATCTTTGGCACGCTCGGAATGAATGATTATCGGGTGCGCGTAGGAATGCGCGGACCTGACTCAAGCAAATATGTCGGCGCGCCTGAACAATGGGATAAGGCAGAAATTGCCTGCCGAGAAGCCGCAGAGTCACTCGGTGTTGAATTCATTGAGGAGGAGGGAGAAGCAGCGTTTTACGGGCC
>Ga0066376_10000782_pt1 | contig 30054 bp, 28 predicted proteins | sample Knorr_S15_td_Bot_FD_77009 | JGI IMG/M metagenome (GOLD analysis project Ga0066376, IMG submission 77009) | Marine microbial communities from Southern Atlantic Ocean transect - Knorr_S15_td_Bottom_ad_5009_LV_A | ecosystem: Environmental > Aquatic > Marine > Oceanic | place: Southern Atlantic... | reverse complement strand
TATGTGCTCTATGAGCAAATCAACATTCAAGATTCTGTAGAGATTGAGGCCTATCCGAAAGTTGGAGCAAAAAATTTACCGGTAGACCTTCTTGTATATGATCTAGAAACCAAAAAAACAACCACACTAGATACTCGCAACGGAAACTCTTTTGCCGATGGCCCAATCGGAACTTATTTGTACGACATCCAATGGTCTCCTGACGGAACCGAATTGTTTTTTCATAGCACCAACCGAAAGCAAGATATTATGGAGTTGAAAGCTGGAAACCCTACTACTGGAAAAACCAGAGTGGTGGTTCGTGAAGAATGGCTTGCTAGTTTTACACAAAACTCTCCAGAATTTTACACCTTAAAAGACGGTACTTTTATTTGGGCCTCAGAAAGAAGTGGATTCAACAATTATTACCATTATAGCTTTAGTGGAAAATTAATCAACACAATCACCCAACATCCATTTGAGGTATCAGAAATTGTACAGGTTGATGAAAGGAAAGGACTGCTGTATTATATGGCACGAAGTGGTGAGAATCATATGAAAATGCAATTGCACCGCGTGAAATTGAACGGCACCAAAGAGGTTCGTTTAACAGATCCTGCATACAATCACAAGGTAAAAATTTCTCCAACAGGAAAACATTTTGTAGACCTTGCTCAAACACATAACATCTCTCCTTTTGTAAACCTTATAAATGCAAAAGGAAAAATTCTAGCAAGCATCGCTAAAAGCAACCTGTCTACATTTAAAGAAGCAGGATTTAAAACGGTTGAAGTGTTTACATTTACCTCTGCAGATGGCGAAACAGTACTACATGGAATGCTTCATTTTCCTTCTAATTTTGATCCCTTAAAAAAATACCCGGTCCTGCTAAGCAATTATGGAGGTCCTGCTACCAATGCGTTTAAAGAAACCTTTGTCTATCCGAACATATTGACAGAGTTTGGGTTTTTAGTGGTCAATGTAGACGGTAGAAATGTAAAAGGAAGAGGAAAAAGACTCTTAGACAAACTCTATGGAAACTTAGGGATTGTAGAAATGGACGACTTTGCTGAAGGTATGAAATCACTTTACGACCGACCTTACTTTGATAAAAACAATGTAGGTGTCTACGGAACTTCATACGGAGGAACCACAGCTGCAATGAGCTTATTGCGATTTCCAGAGGTGTATCATGCAGCGGTAGCAAATTCTGCCGTAACGGATTGGAGAAATTATGACAACATCTATACAGAGCGCTATATGAACCTAATCAAAGACAATAAAAAAGGATATGAAGTTTCTAACCTGATGAACTATGCAAAGGACCTACAGGGAGAATTGATGATTTATTTTGGTACAAGCGATAACAATGTGCATCCTTCAAATTCATTGCAACTAATTCAGGCATTACAAAAAGCTGGAAAAAGTTTTGAGGTGCAAGTTGGCCCTGACAAAGGACATACAAGGATGAACAGAGATCGGATGATGGAGTTCTTTATCCAACATTTAGTATTGAATAAATAACCCTGTATAAACGCTACTAAAAAAGGCTTCTGATTTCTCAGAAGCCTTTTTTATGTTAGTTTTTCTTTGGCATCAATTCATAGCCTTGATGAATGCCCTTTTCTATGGCAGGAACCCCACGATGCATCCATACAGGTTTGGCTGCTCCTTTTAAATAGTAATCAAAAAACTGCGCCATTCGAATGTTAAAATCTTTTCGATTCTGCAATTTTAGGGGCCAGTGCGGCTCTCCATTATAGTTTAAAAACCACGAAGGTTTTCCCAAACGTCGTAAGCTTACAAAAAATTCAATTCCTTGATACCAAGGCACATGACCATCTGCATCATTGTGCATAATTAACAAAGGCGTGTTTATTTTATCGATATGAAAAATCGGGGAATTTTCTATATAACGTGATGGGTATTCCCATGGCGTACCTCCTATTCTACTCTGTGTGTGCTCGTATTGAAACTGTCTGCTTAAGCCTGTCCACCATCTTATTCCGCCATAAGCACTGATCATATTTGGTACAGGAGCACCCGATTCAGCCGCCTTAAAAATATCCGTTTTAGTCACTAAATACGCAATTTGATAACCTCCCCAACTATGTCCTTGCGTTCCAATATTTTTTGTATCAACAAAGCCCTTTTCAATCAATGAAGTAATCCCTGGAATCACACAATTATAAGCGCTTTCTCCTGGATAACCAATTCGGTAATAGATGTCTGGATTAAAAATAAGGTAGCCTCTACTCGTATAAAAACTGTAATTGATGGATGATCTTCCTGCGGAAGGAGCTCTGTGTCTAAAAATACGGTTGGAGCTTTTTTCATAGAAATTCACAAGCATTGGATACTTTTTCTTTGGATCAAAATTTTCTGGTTTGATCAACATACCTGTAAGTGCTTTGCCATCTAAAGAGGTCCAATTCACCAATTCTGCAGTTCCCCAATTGTACTCTTTTTGCTGTGGATTGGCATGGCTGATACGTGTTTGTTTTTTAAAATTCAACCCTGTTATCCGAAGATCTGGAAATTCTTCAAAAGACTGACGTGTAAATAGAAGTTTCTTTTCTTTTTGAGCCATCACTGGTCTAGAATAACGATAAGGACCTGTTAGCAATTGCTTGCCTTTGTTGTTCTTGGGATTGTATGAATAGTATCCAGAATGTTTATTGACCTCATTGAATGTTGTTAACAACCATTTTTTGCGAGTATCTATAAAACGTACTTCTTGATCTAGTTTTACATATCGATACGTGATTTTTTTTGTTCTTCCGTTTGTCAATCTAATGTGTGTAGCAGTATTCGGGTTGAATTTCCAAATATCATAGCGATCATAAATTAATATTGATTCATCATTTTCCGTCCATCCAGCAACTCCATACGAACCTGGATGTTTGGGAGAATCGTTCAATTCGTTATAAAACATTTTCCCTTTGGTCAAGTCAACTCGTGTACTCGCAGCAATATTATACGCAAACCAAGTGCTATCCACCGAACTGTATCCGTAGGCAAACTTTCCTTTTGGGCTTAAACGCACAGAGCCTCCCATTTTTTTGATTGCCAAATGCCTTGCTCCAGTTGTTGTATGTACAATCGCATAATCACTGTCCCAACTCCCTGACCATTGACTTTCTAGTTGATAAGGTTTCGGATTGCTAACTAGTGCTATTGACGAATTTCCTTCATCAGCTAATTGAGCATTTGGATATTTTGTTGTGGCTATTTGAACCAATTTGTTCGTATTCAAATGAATTACCGTTTGATAAGATTTCTTTCTGTCGTTCTTTACTTGCAACTCCTGTACGGTATATAATCTTGGCTCATTATAGGTCCAAACTTCAACATTTACAATCTCCTCTTCGAGCAATGTGGTATCTTTTACAATGGGTGGCGTTGCCAAGCCAAAATAGAGTTTACGTTCATCTTTTGAAAAATGAATACGACCATCAGAAGACACTCTGTATCCCTTAGGTGCTGAAGTGACGTCTACTAGCTTTTCTGCTGTTTCCATCCCTTCTTTCCAAGAATACAATTGGTTGGGTCTTACCAGGGTTCTTGTAGTGTCAACGTCAACAATAAATCCGACCCGTTTTCCAGAATCACTAAACATCAACTGATAGTACTTCGATTTGTCATTCGCTTTAAAAACAGTAGTGCTTACATTCGTGTCAAAATTCACGACATACACTCCTGCATCTCTACCTCCTTTTTTTCCTGTTGTCACATACGTGAGTCGCTTTCCTTTTTTTGCAAACACATACTGAGTCACATAGTGTATCGTATCTTGTTGTTGCGTGTCTAAATTCCGTATGATCAAATGATGTCCGTTTTTCTTACTGACTTTTTTCGGCTTCTTTTTCGTTTTTTCCTTTTTTGATGTGTCTGTAGATTTTTCAATTTTATTCTTTGTAACCTTAACATCTTCTAATAAATAGGCCATATATCCCGACCATTTTTCAGGTGTTTTATACGATTTTATATTGGCAATCTTCACTAGGGACTTCTTTTTTAAATCGAAAATACCCAAGCTGTCTTTTGGCATTTTTAACGCCTTTACTTTTCTACGCTTTAATTCTTTAATAGAATCTTTCCAAGCGTTTATAGTAAACAACGCAAACCTTGAATCATCAGTAAATCGACCTTTATTGGCTCTTTCATGGTCAAAAATTAGTACGGCATCAGTATCTTTTATATTGAGAAAATGATCTTTTTCTCCTTTCTCAAGAGAATACATAATAAACTTTCCGTTGTTCGATATGGATTGATTTTTAATGACATTCCAATGATCTAAGTCTTTATGATCTAGCACTTTTTTTTGCCCTTGTATGGATACAGTAAAACTGCAAAAAGCAATAGCCAAAAAAGCACTCATTGAAAAATTGAAATGGTGTTGAGAAATTTTAAATTTGGTCATGGGATTCTTATTACTTGTTTGTGATGCTGATATGTCATCCAAAGAAATGGAATTTATAACAATTTTACAAATAACAGTGTGTTAATGATTTAGATCGAGTGCATTTTTAACACATGTGATTTTACAAAATCACAAACCTCTTTTCATCTTTGTTCGTACTTTTCTTCGAAAGCTCTTTTTAAGGTCTTTTTTAGAATTGATAAAATACACGCCTGTAAGTAATATTCCAGATGCAACAATAGATTGCAAGCTGATTTGTTCGTCTAAGACATACCAACCCAGCAGCAATGCAATTACAGGATTTACATAGGCAGAAGTGGCTACTTTTTCTGTAGAAACTACTTTTAACAAATAGTTAAATGCTGTAAAGGCAACAATACTTCCAAATACAATTAACAGCAACATAGAGAGCTGAACAGAATTACTCAATTCAAAAGGAGAAACCCATTGCTCTCCAAAGAGAGGACTAAAGATCGCCAGGAGTATTCCTGCAGCAAGCATTTGATAGCCTGTGGTGACAAAAAAGTTAGCAGGTAAATCTGCTTTGGCAACAAATAAGCTGGCAAAACTCCAGCTGATCACACAAGTAAAAATCATAAAAATCCCTAAGGCACTTCCTTCCTGACTTGACAAGTCTTGTTGACTCACCAATAAATAAATTCCAAGAACCCCTAATGCAACCCCAATAATTGACATCGGTTGTATTTTTTTACCATGTAAAACACGCATTAATAAGATAATAATTAAAGGTTGTGTAGATGCTTCTAAAGCAGCAAAACCGCTATCGACATATTTCAATGCCCAAACAAACACCCCATTTCCATAGACCAAGAATAAAAAACCAGCAATGACACAATTCAACAATTGCTTTTTAGTAATGGCCAACGGTAGCTTTAAGATCTTTGCAATGATAAAAATCAATATTCCCGCAATGATAAATCGTGATGCCGAAAGCAGCAGTGGTGGTATTTCTGCCACTGCGATTTTATTGAGGAGATAGGTAGATCCCCAAATTACATAAATGGCAAAAAAAGCCAATATAACAAGTGCTTTTTGTCGAGATGGATTCATGAATTATTAATACGTAAAATCTAGTTTTTAGCCAATTTTTTTAAAGCAACCCATTGTTTTAATTTGTCTCTGGCATCACAAGCTGGGAAGCCTAATACTGTTTTGCCAGCGGAAACGTTACCAATAACTCCAGAACCTGCGCCAACAGTAACCCCATCACCTAAGGTAACATGGTCCTTGATGGAAGCACTTCCTCCTATAACTACCCCATTTCCTAAGGTAACTGATCCTGCCAAACCGCTGTTTCCTGCCATGATACATGATTTTCCTAGCACGCAGTTGTGTGCAATTTGTACCAAATTATCAATTTTACAACCGTCTCCAATCACAGTAGCGCTAAACTTCCCTCTATCAACAGTGGTTCCTGCGCCAATCTCTACCTGGTTTCCAATAATCACGTTTCCGATTTGTGGAATTTTAACCAATCCACGGCCATCATCACTAGGGCGATATCCAAAGCCATCTGCACCAATACTAACATTGGTATGAAAAATACAGGAAGCTCCTATTTCTGTTCGCTCCCGAATTACAGTTCCCGACCAAATAACGGTATGGTTCCCAATTGTTGTTGCATCAAAAATGGTAACGTTGGGATATAGAAGTACCGCATCTCCAAGCACCACACCTTTTCCGATATAACAACCAGCACCAATTTTACACTGAGTTCCGATTGTTGCGGATTTATGAATAACGGCTGTTGGATGAATATCGGTATCGAATTCTGGACTTACTGGATTGAATACTTCTAGGATTTTGGCCATTGCCAAATCTGCATTTTTCACTTTAATAAAAGCCCTGTTTTCACCTGGCTCTAGTTCAATCTGATCATTTATAATTGCTATACGAGCTTTTGAAGTTGCCCAGAAGCGCTTGTACTTACTACTTCCTATAATCGTGATTTGGTCTTGCGAAGCTTTTTCTAATTCTTCAGGACCACTAATCATTTGACTTGTGTTTCCGATAATCTCTCCTTCTACAATCTTATTGATTTCTGTAATGGAATACGCCTTCATATAAGTAAGTTTTAAGCAACATAGTACAAGCTCTAAATTTAGAGTCCAATTTATAACAAAAAACAAAAAGATAAGAGGATTCTTACTTTTCTTTTTTAAGTATCGGTAAAAGTAGCTGCAAGTATTTGTTACTCCTATTCTTCTGGAGGTCTTCCGTGAATCTCTTCAAACAGCACATCAAAATTATCACGTAAAAATAGGCGTAATTTAATTCGGTAGTCGTTTCGCAACCAATCCATAAAATTATGGGTACTCTTGCTAATACACTTGGTATAGCGCTGTAGTCTAAAATCGATGTCGTCTCCCAATTGTTTTGCCAGGTCTAATGCATCATACACATCTTCACTATTTTCGATACATATTTTTGCATGATTTTCAAGAGAACGCTCTAACACCACTTTGGTAGACTCTCTATTTTTGATAGAATCTAAGTAGGTCTGCTTTATGTCAAAAGAAACATCTGTAGAGTTTTTAAATTGTGCTCTTAAAGCATCAGGCATTACATAGGAAAAACTAGATTCTAAGTCTTCATCATTCAGTAGTTTCTCTAAATAAAAATTAGGAGATCTAAAAATCTGTTGCCAATCTAAATCTGCTCCCCAAGGCCCAAAACGATGGAAATTATTCCCTAAATCAATGACGTTAAAAACCGATTTGTTTTTTAAGATACGAGAACCACGACCTATCATTTGATAGTAGAGTGTCAATGATTTTGTAGCTCTATTTAAGATGATTGTATCCACCGTTGGCTCATCAAAACCTGTGGTTAAAATACTTACAGAGGTTAAGATTGCATGTGGTGTTTCTTTAAACCATTTTAAAAGCAGTGCTCTTTCTTTTTTTGTAGCCGTATTGTCTAAGTGAGCAATTGGATATCCAGCGGCTTTAAAGGTTTCATATACATGAATAGAGGTATTGATTCCGTTGTTGAAAATCAACGTTTTTTTACCTTTAGATCGTTCTTCATACGCTTGTAACAATTTGCCAAGCATTTGCATATTTGTGTAAAGATCTTCAGAAGACTTTACGGTATAATCTCCGTTAGAACCTACGACCAAAGAGGTTAACCCTACATTATAGGAATAGGTTTTTGCACGAGATAAAAATTCATTTTCTATTAAAGATTCGATTGTTTCGCCAACAATTAACTCATTATAATTATCTTTCATTGGCAACTTTACATTCGAACTCAACGGAGTTGCTGTAACACCAAGAATAAATGATTTTTCAAAAAACTTAAAGAGCTTTGTAAATGAGTTGTAATGCGCTTCATCAATGATCACCAAACCAATATCAGAAATATCTAACTTACCTTCATTCAATCGATTGTTCAAGGTTTCTACCATGGCAACAAAGCAACTGTACTTTCCTTGATCTTCTAAATTTGCAGTACTATCTACAACTTTATTGCTTACACCAAATTCTGTAAGCATCCCTGAAGTTTGCTTACACAACTCCACTCGATGCGTCATTACCAACACTTTTTTCTGGTGATGTTTTAAGTATTGACGAACAATTTCAGAAAATATAACGGTTTTTCCTCCACCTGTAGGAAGTTGATATAGAATGTGATAATCATCAGCAGCTTCTTCAAAACGGTTAAAAATTTTACTGATAGCTCCTTTTTGGTAACTATATAAATCTTTTCCTGTTTTACGTTCTTCTAACTCTATTGGTGCAATAAGTTCTGCCATTCTACATCTTTTAGAAATGCAAAAGTACGGTGTTTTAAGAGTTTATAGAAACTATTTACTCAATTAGTTTCAAAAAAAATGCGATTGGAAGCTTCCAATCGCATTGTATGGTATTAATTAATTTTTTCGGTTCTTGAAGTGCAACAATCTTACACTTTTATTTTTTTACCAGTTTCACTTTTACAGCATTCATTCCTTTTAGTCCTCTTTCTAATTCAAAAGTAACTTTGTCGCCGTCTACTACTTCATCAATAACACCGTTAACGTGGAAGAAAAACTTTTCTTGGGTATCTAAATCATTGATAAATCCATAGCCTTTTTGATCGTTATAAAACGCAACCTTACCATTTCTGATAGGAGATATTTCATCTTCAGCAGTTCTTCTCGGAATCCCAATTTCAATACTTTCTACATCAATTTCCTCTCGCTGCGTTGGATCTGGCGCAACATCTGTCGCAAAACCATATTCATCTACATACGCAACCATGCTATCAAGCCCACTACCTTCTTTAGAGTTTGCTTTACGTTCTTCTTTTCGCATCGCTTTATCTTTACGCTTTTTCAAACGTTTTTTCTCTCTTTCTTTTTTCCCAAAGGTTTCTTGTGACCCTGCCATTCGTAAATTTGTTTTGTATTATTTTTGGTGTAATCTTAAAGCTACACTATTTCTAAAACTGCGGCAAAGATAGCTGTTCTATTTTAATTTTAAAACTAATTGGAACAATTCATTAGTTTTTAAAGCAATTAATCAGTTATTTTTTTAATGCAGTATGATTTTTTTGATACTAGAAACTTCTATAATTTGCTACAAATGAATATAATAAGTATCTTGTTAGCTCAAACAACTTAAAAACTTGTAGTATGACAAATTCAACAAACAAACCAACTGTACTATTTTGGATCATTGGTGTAGTAGCTCTTATCTGGAATGCCATGGGAGTTAATGCGTATATTCAGCAGGCATACAATACTGAAAGCTATCAAGCCATGGCTCTCTCCTGAGCAATTAGAAATGGCAAACAACACTCCTGCTTGGGCCATAGCGATGTTTGCAATTGCAGTCTTTGAAGCGACACTTGGATCCATTTTTTTACTGATGAGAAAAAAGGTAGCAGGGACACTCTTTGTCGTTTATTTTCTTGCACTACTTATTGATATGGGACATACTTTTTTTGCAGGTTTAGGTGCAGATGCGTACGGCCCAGGAGGAATAATGATGCCCATCATGATTTTTGGAATCGGAGGTTTTTTAATCTGGTATGCTAAAAATGCTACTAAAAAAGGGTGGCTGTCTTAATACCCGAAGTATAAAATTAGTATACTTATTCAAAAACCAATGTAAGAAATTCAGCAACACAAGCTGGTTTCTCTTGATTTTCAATTTCTATGGTACATAAAAAGGTTATTTTGATTCCCTTTTTTTGGTCTTCAATTGCTTTTACAGTACTCTTTAAACGAAGTCTACTATTAACAAGTACAGGATTCATAAACCGAACATAATTCATTCCGTAATTGAGTCCAAGCACAGCGCTTTTTATTGTAATGGTGTCTTCAAGCATTTTTGAAAGCAATGCCACAGACATAAATCCATGAGCAATTGTGGTTTTAAACGGAGATTCATTTTTTGCCCGTTCAACATCAATATGTACCCATTGCTTGTCTTGTGTTGCGTTGGCAAAATCATTGATCATTCGTTGCGTTACGGTAATCCAACCACCAGCTGGCAACTCTTTACCTTCCATTTTTTTAAATTCCTCGATGTTTTTAAAAACAAGTTGTTCCATGTCTATATATGTTTGTGTCAAACATAAGAAAAAATAGTAACATCAATGCTTTCCGAAGATGTCATCTTTTATTTTAGGAAGTCGCAAGTGGTATTTTACAGCAATTAACCGAATCGTAATCACCGTTAAAATAGTGGATATAAACTGAATGCTTTCTGGCAATTGAAAGTGGTTTGTAGTCAAGTATACCACACCACCAAGTAAACAAGCAGACGCATATATTTCTTTTTTAAAAATCAACGGAACTTGATTGGTCAACACATCTCTAATAACACCACCCATCACTGCAGAAACCATTCCCATGACAACAGCAATAAACGGATGTAAATCATACGACAAGCCTTTTTGTGTTCCCAACAAGGTAAAAACAGCAATTCCAATAGTATCAAACAAAAACAATGTTTTACTCAAAGGGGCAATTTTGCTTTTAAAAAGAAAGGTAAAGACAACAGCGGCGATAATGGTCCAAATATAATTCAAATCACCAATCCAATTGATTGGATGTGCATTGATAAGCACATCACGCATCATGCCTCCTCCAACAGCTGTTGCAAAGGCAATGATCAATACGCCAAACAAATCGAATTCTTTTTTAGACGCCACCAAAGCACCACTAATTGCAAATGCAAAGGTTCCGATGATGTCTAAAACGTAAATTAAATCCATTTTTTAAAATGAAATTTCTGTGAATTTAATGCCCAATTCCTTTTGAATTTCATGAACACGTTCTAATTCATACGGCAATATAAATGCCAATGAAAATCCTGTTTTCCCAGCTCTTGCAGTCCTTCCACTTCTGTGTGTGTAATATTCCAATTGTTCTGGCAATTGGTGATGTAGCACAAATGCCAAATCACGCACATCAATTCCTCGTGCAGAAACATCGGTAGAAACTAAATATTGTATGCTTTCATTTTTAAAGGCTCGCATAGCTTTATCTCGCTCTTTTTGTTGCATATCTCCCTCTAAAGCATCTACAGCAAAACCTTCTTCTTTCAATTGATTCATCAAATTTCGAGTACCTGCTTTGGTTCTACAAAAAATAATTCCTCTGTCATTAGGTCGTTTTTCTAAAAACTTTACAATTAAGTCTGTTTTCTCTTTAATGGTTGTTTTTACATATTGGTGTGTAATGTTTTCATTGACCAAACTGTGTTCATTTACAGCAACTCTAACGGCACTTGGTGCCATATATTTTTTGATGATTTTTTGAATTTCTTCTGGCATGGTTGCAGAAAACAGCCACGTTTGTCTTTCTCCTGATGTATATTTCAAGATCCGATTCAAATCTTGTTTAAAGCCCATGCTTAGCATTTCATCTGCTTCATCCAAGACGATTGTTTTGATTTCTTTTAAATTTACGTCTCCCCGTTCAATCAAGTCGATTAATCTTCCTGGAGTTGCCACAATAACATGTGTTGCTCGTTGTAAATTTTTTATTTGTCGATCTATTTTTTCCCCGCCATAGACTGCTTCAACAAAAATTTTAGCATCTACATATTTGGTGTATTTAAACAACTGCTTTTTAATTTGCTGCACCAACTCTCTTGTAGGCGATAAAACCAAGGCTTGTACAGCAGTATTAGAAGGATCTACTTGATGTAAAATTGGCAATCCAAAGGCGGCTGTTTTACCAGTTCCTGTTTGTGCCAACCCAATAAAATCTGTCTTATTTTGTAGTAAAACCGGAATGGTTTTTTCTTGAATTTCTGATGGAGTGTTAATCCCTAACTCCTTTAAACCTGTAATAAAATCTTTGTGAACTCCTAGTTCTGTAAATGTTGACATATCCTTCTAAATAAAGGTGCAAAGATACGCTTATTTATGTCCTTGTAATACTTTTAACACACTTTCTGTAATTCGTGTTGGGCGCAATGTTTTGACGTCTAGCATGCACCAAGTTGTTTGTGCTTTCACCAGTAAAACACCCTCTTTATAAATCTCTACATGGCGAATGGACCGCACTCCTTTGGTTTCACCAACCCACGTTTTAAATGCAATCTCATCTCCTAGAGTTGCAGCTTTTTTATAATCAATTTCATGTCTGGTTACCACCCAAACATAGTTGGGATCTGGTTTGTTATTGGTTAAATCTTGCCAGTGTTTTATAGAGACATCTTGAATCCACTGTACATAGACCACATTGTTTACATGGTTCAATGTGTCAAGTTCATCCTCTGTTACTGTATGCTGATAGTTGAAGATATTTTTAGGGATTGGCATGATTCGATTTGTTTGCAACAAACATACAAGAATTATCTATTTCGTGTAGGATTGAAAGACGATTTTTAATCCAATAAAGATTCTCCATTTAAATTGGTAGTTAACACATCACTCATATAATCAAAAAATGGGCGAAGCGCTAAAAAAGAAGTATGAATGGTGGCTAAAAAATCGGGAGCCAACACTTCTTTGTCTGTAAATTTCCGAACCGCTATAAAGCCTTTTTTACGAAGTAAATCTATGGATGGATGCTCTTTGTCAAAACCTCTTGGTGCCGACTTCAATTCCTCTCCTTCAAAAACACCACCAAATATTTCGGTATAGGTTGGATCCGTTAAAATGGCACGCAGCTCTGTAGCATCCAACTCTATTTCTTTTCGAATTCGAAATAAGTCATCTTTGTTCGGTTGCCAAAAACCACCGGCTAAAAAAGATTCTCCGGGTCTAATTCGAAGGTAATAACCGCCTCTCAACTGTTTTCCCGTTCTAGAAAAAGAACCTGCAAAATGCGGCTGATAAGGTGTCTTGTCCTTTGAAAATCGAACATCTCTGTAAATTCGATACAACTTAAAGGCATCTATTTCATCGTGCTTTTCTAAATTCTCTCTAATGGCAGCATAAAAATCTTTGGCATGGGTTTGTTTTTCTTTGAACGCTTCTTTGCGTTCAGAAAACCACTCGCGATTGTTATTTTCTTTTAAATCTGATAAAAATTGTAAGGCTGACTTTTCGAATTGCATCTGTTCAATTTTAAGGAGTTCAATATACAAAAATCTATGATTATTTTTGTCGTTCTTTTAAGATCGCAATTACATCTTGCAATCGAAATTCTTTTGCTTGCAACAAAATCAAATAGTGAAATAGCAAATCAGCAGACTCATTTAAAAACAAGGCATCATTATCATCTTTTGCTTCAATGATCACTTCTACTGCCTCCTCGCCTACTTTTTGCGCAATTTTATTAATACCCTCTTTAAATAGCGATGCTACATACGATTTTTCTGAATTCACGTTTTCCTTTCTATCTTTGATAAGGGTCTCTAATGTCGATAAAAAGCCGTATTCCTCTGTGTTTTCAGCATTCCAACAGGTGTCAGAACCTGTGTGACAGGTTGGCCCTTGTGGCGCTACTTGAACCAGCAAGGTGTCATTGTCGCAATCTATTTTTAAATCGATGAGCGTTAAGAAATTACCACTTTCCTTTCCTTTGGTCCACAATCGCTGTTTGCTCCTACTAAAAAAAGTAACTTTTTGAGTAGCAAGTGTCTGTTGATAAGCTTCTTCATTCATATAACCCAACATTAATACCTTGTTGGTTGTGGCATCTTGAATGATGGCAGGAACGAGTCCGTCTTGATTTTTAGTGAAATTGATCTTCATATTTTTTGTTTTTTTTCATTGCAATTCCGAAAACCATCGAAACAGCGTGACATTATTTATATCCTTACCGGGATGTTCTTGTTTTGTAATGCTTTTTTTAATGCGTGTATTTCTATTTCTTTAAAGTGAAAAACACTTGCTGCCAAAGCTGCATCTGCTTTTCCTTTGATAAATGCATCTGTGAAATGTTGTATTGTTCCTGCACCTCCAGAGGCAATAATCGGAATGTTTACTAGTGTTGAAAGCTTTGCCAATGCTTCATTTGCAAAGCCGTTTTTTGTGCCATCATTTTCCATCGACGTAAACAAGATTTCTCCCGCTCCACGTTCAGTGACTTCTTTTGCCCAATCAAATAAATTCAGCTGTGTTGGTACTTTTCCGCCAACAAGATGCACAATCCAACGTCCGTTAATTCTTTTGGCATCAATAGCAACGGTAATGCATTGACTTCCTAATTTCCCTGCCAAATCATTGATCAATTGGGGGTTTTTCACTGCGGATGAATTGATTGATACTTTATCTGCACCACATTTTAACAGCATAGAAACATCTTCAACAGAAGAGATTCCTCCGCCAACCGTAAACGGAATATTTACTTGTTCTGCAACCTTTAAAACCAAGTCTAGCAAGGTTTTTCTCCTCTCTTCAGTAGCAGAAATATCTAAAAACACCAATTCGTCAGCTCCGTTTTCCGCATACATTTTAGCCAATTCAACAGGATCACCAGCATCTCGCAGATTTACAAAATTGACTCCTTTTACAGTTCTTCCATTTTTAATATCCAAACACGGAATAATTCTTTTTGTTAACATAATATAGTGGTTAGTGGTTAGTGGTTAGAATATAATTTTCCAATTCTTTCAAGGAGATTCTATTCTCATAAATCGCTTTCCCAATAATTACTCCCTCACAGCCTAATGTGGCTAGTTTTGGAAGTTCACTAAACGTTGAAACCCCACCAGAAGCAATGAGTTTGATAGGCGCATCGCATGCGTTCAAAATTTGCTGATACAACTCAAAAGAAGGACCTTCTAACATTCCGTCTTTCTCAATATCTGTAGAAATCACATATTCGATTCCATTTTTTTGATATGCTTTTATAAACGGAACAATCGCTTCATTGCTCTCTTCTAACCAACCATTTGTAGCTATTTTACCATTGTTGGCATCAGCGCCTAATATGATTTTATCGCTCCCGTACACCGAAACCCATTCTTTAAATAACATCGGATTTTTAACAGCAATGCTTCCTCCTGTAATTTGATTGGCGCCAGAATTAAAAGCAATCTTCAAATCTTTAGTTGACTTTAAACCACCGCCAAAATCTATTTTTAAATTCGTTTTCGTGGCAATGCTTTCTAATACTTTATAATTGACTATTGTGCTTGCTTTGGCACCATCCAAATCCACTACATGTAAATACGTTATTCCGCTAGCTTCAAATTGTTTTGCAACTTCAAGCGGATTCTCATTGTACACTTTTTTGGTACTATAATCTCCTTTTGATAATCGAACGCATTGTCCGTCTATAATATCGATGGCTGGTATAATTCTCATGGTTAACTTGTTAATCATCCTAAATTTATTTCAGGATCTTCATTTATAATTTTTTATATTTTTAGATATCACATCGAGCTTGCCTGCGGTAGGCAGGTAATTTTGAAGAACGAAAAATTGTATCGAGATGTAATTGTTCTCGACACAAAATTGTCTTACAATTTCACTCGAACTGACATTATTTATAGGTTTATAAAGTTTTGTAAAATCCGTGCCCCTGCTGTACTGCTCTTCTCTGGATGAAATTGTACTCCATAAAAATTAGCATTCTGCAAAGCAGCGCTATACGAAATTCCGTATGTGGATGTCGCAATGCGTTGCGCACAGTTTTCGGCATAAAAACTATGTACTGAATACATAAACTCCTCTTCTGCAATGCCATCGAATAAATCTGAGGTTACATTCAAAATGGTATTCCATCCCATTTGCGGAGCTTTTACATTCGCAGAAAAACGTTTTACGTCCACATCAAAAACCCCCAAGCCTTTTGTATTTCCTTCTTCAGAAGTATTACAGAGCAATTGCATGCCTAAGCAAATTCCCAAAACAGGTTGTGTCAATGTCGGAATCAATGTATCTAAACCACTTTCCTTTAATTTTTTCATGGCCGAACTCGCTTCTCCAACCCCAGGAAAAATTACCTTATCTGCTGTTCTTATCTCTTCGATAGAACTTGACAAGACAGCGTCAAAACCTAAGCGTTTAAAAGCAAACTGAATGCTTTTAATATTTCCTGCTCCGTAATCTATAATAATTATTTTCATTTTCTCTGTCATTTCTAATTACTACAACATTCCTTTGGTTGATGGCAAGATCATTTTTTCTGGATCTCGTTTTACAGCTACTTTGATAGCTTTAGCGAACGCTTTAAAAATAGCTTCAATTTTATGGTGTTCATTGCTACCTTCTGCTTTGATGTTTAAATTACATTTTGCGCCGTCTGTAAACGATTTAAAAAAGTGAACAAACATTTCAGTAGGCATTTTTCCAATCATTTCACGTTTAAAATCAGCCTCCCAAACCAACCAATTTCTACCTCCAAAATCAATAGCCACTTGCGCCAAGCAATCATCCATTGGCAAGCAAAACCCGTAGCGTTCTATGCCTAATTTAGTACTCAGTGCCATGTTAAAAACTTCGCCCAAAGCAATCGCAGTATCTTCAATGGTGTGGTGCTCGTCAACCTCTAAATCACCACTCACTTTAATATCTAAATCCATTTGACCATGACGCGCAATTTGATCTAGCATGTGGTCAAAAAAAGCGATTCCTGTATCAATAGTGCTTTTCCCTGTTCCATCTAAATTAACACGAATATTAATTTTTGTTTCATTGGTATTTCTTGTAATGGAAGCTGTTCTTTCTTCTAATTTCAGAAACTCATAAATAGCTTTCCAATTGCTTGTTTTTAGAATTTGTGTACTGTTTTTATACTGCAATGCTTCATCACTACTTAACAGAATCCCTTGTGCATCTAAATTATCCGCCAATTCAATATCCGTCAAACGATCACCAATCACATATGAATTTTTTAAATCATACTCATCGGTAAGATACTTCGTTAACAAGCCCGTTCTTGGCTTTCTGGTGGGTGCATTTTCTGACGGAAATGATTTGTCAATCACTACGTCATTAAACTCAACCCCTTCATTTTCAAAAGCTTTAATGATTTTATTTTGAGCCGGCCAGAAAGTATTTTCTGGAAATGAATCTGTTCCTAAGCCATCTTGGTTGGTAACCAACACCAGTTCAAAATCGAATTCTTCTGCAATTTTACTCAACCATCGAAATGCGCCTGGATAGAATTCTAATTTCTCTAAACTATCCAGTTGATAATCAATTGGAGGCTCCATTACTAAGGTTCCATCTCTGTCTATAAATAGTGCTTTTTTCATAATTAACGTTGTCGATCATCCTGAATTTACTTGTGTTGAACTTGTTTCAATAGTTCAGAATCTTCGTTTATAATTTATATTTTGTTTGTCATTCCTGCGTAGGCAGGAATCTATTTTAATTCTTTCAATACGGCTATTAATAGGCTGTTTTCTTCTATTGCTCCAACACTAATTCGCAAACAATTTTCACATAAAAGCTGATGGGTCCTATTTCGGGTCACAATTCCTTTTTCTATCAATTGCTGATAACGTTTTGTTGCATCGTCTACCTTTACAAGTAAAAAATTAGCATCCGAAGGATATACTTTCACTACGAAATCAATGTCTTTTAATGCCATTTCGAGAACACGTTTACCTCTTTTAATCTGCGCTATTTGCGCGACAACTTGCTCTGTGTTTTTTAAGCCAGATAGTGCTTTCTGCTGAGTCAATTCGTTTACATTATATGGAGGCTTGATACTGTTTAAAATGGCTATAATTTCTTCAGAGGCATAACAAACTCCCAATCTTATTCCTGCCATTCCATAGGCTTTTGACAAGGTTTGGGTAATGATCAAATTCGGAAATTCACCCAATCTTTTCAACCACGACTTCTGTTCAGAAAAATCAATATACGCTTCATCTAGCACTACAATTCCTTTGAATTGATTCAATAGTTTCTCCACCTCTTTGGTGTTAAAACTATTCCCCGTAGGATTGTTAGGCGAGCATAAAAACAGCAGTTTACTAGTGCTCGTTTCCGCTGATAAAATCGCTTCTACTTTCGGTTGAAAATCAGCACTTAGCACCACTTCTTTCACCCCAATATTGTTGATCCCTGCCAGCACTTGATACATTCCGTATGTTGGTGGCAACGTGATCACCGTGTCTACTACAGGCTCACAAAAAGCTCTAAAAATTAAATCCAACACTTCATCGCTTCCATTTCCTAACAAGATGTTTTTTATTGAAACCCCTTTAAGGTTCGACAATTGCTCTTTTACCTTTTTCTGTTGTGGATCTGGATATCGATTCACGCCATTTTCAAACGGGTTTTCATTGGCATCTAAAAACACCATTTCTGAGGTGAAATCTGTAAACTCATCTCTAGCCGAAGCATACGGTTGTATGTTTTTGATGTTATTTCTAACGTAGTTATTGATATTGAATGCATTCATTATTTGTCTATTTGTTTGTCATATCGAGTATTTTCTTTGTCAAAGAAAATGTATCGAGATGTTTTAATATACCTGTGTTCTCGATACAATTTCTTTCTTTCAGAAGAGAAACTTCTCGAACGGACACTCTGCTTTTAATTTTTCAACTCTTTTAACCGAATTGAAACCGCATTTTTATGCGCCTGTAAGCCTTCTGCTTCGGCCATTACTTCAATGGTTTTTCCAATGTTTTGCAATCCTTCTTTTGTTATTTTCTGAAAGGTGATGCTCTTTTGAAAGCTGTCTAAATTCACCCCCGAATACGCTTTCGAAAAGCCATTTGTTGGCAACGTATGATTGGTTCCTGAAGCATAATCTCCAGCGCTTTCAGGCGTGTAATTCCCAATAAAAACGGACCCTGCATTTTGAATTCTCCTTGAGAAATAGCCCTCATTTTTTGTGGCTATTATAAAATGCTCTGGACCATACTTGTTGATAAACTCTAAAGCAACTTTACTGTTTTGCACATAAATTAACTTTGAGTTTTTCAATGCTTGCTCTGCAATACCCTTTCTTGGTAAATCATCCAGTTGCTTTTCTATTTCAACAATGACATTCTCAATTAATTTTTTCGAAATAGAGACTAAAATCACCTGACTGTCTGTTCCGTGTTCTGCCTGACTTAACAAATCTGAAGCAACAAATGCTGCATTGGCAGTATCATCTGCAACAATTAATAACTCACTCGGTCCTGCAGGCATATCAATAGCAACACCGTATTTTGTAGCCAATTGTTTTGCAACCGTTACAAACTGATTTCCAGGTCCGAAAATTTTAAAAACTTGCGGGATGCTTTCTGTGCCAAATGTCATTCCTGCAATGGCTTGTATTCCTCCTACCTTATAAATTTTTGTAACTCCACAAAGATTGGCTGCGTACAAAATTGCGAGGTTAATAACTCCACTCTTATCTGGTGGCGAACATAAAACAATCTCTCTACAACCTGCTATTCCCGCAGGAATGGCGAGCATTAAAACCGTAGAAAACAAGGGAGCTGTTCCTCCAGGAATGTACAATCCAACTTTCTGAATGGGCCTTTTCTCTTGCCAGCACAGTACTCCCTTTGTAGTTTCTATGCGTACTTTTCTCGTTTTTTGTGCTTTGTGAAATAGTTCAATATTGTGCTTCGCAACCTGTATGGCATTTTTTAATTCATCCGGAACTTTGGAGATTGCATTATCAATTTCAGCTTGAGAAACCAATGTTTCAGAAACAGTAACTCCGTCAAAAAACAAGGTGTATTTTTGTATTGCAGCATCTCCTTTTAATGAGACTTCATTAAAAATTTTAGTTACAGTGCCCTCTATATCTTCAACGGTTTTGGTTGGGCGAGTCAATAGTTTTGACCAATTTTTACAAGTTAAATTTTCAAGTTTCATAGTAGTTTTATTAATTTATTAAAGCACCATTTTTTCTATCGCACAGACCAATATTCCTTCTGCCCCTTTTAATTTAAGCTGATCTATAATTTCCCAAAATTGATTTTTAGGAATGACTGAGTGGACTGAACTCCAACCTTCTTTTACCAATGGCAATACTGTTGGACTTTTCATTCCTGGTAACACATCAATAATTTCTTGAAGTTTTTCATTTGGAGCATTCAGCAGCACGTATTTAGAATTCCTTCCTTTTAAAACAGATTGGATTCTAAATTGGAGCTTATCAAGTAGCAATTGATTTTCGTCAATTATTTTAGGAGAAACTGCCAATACAGCTTCAGAAGTTAATAGTATTTCTACTTCCTTTAAATTGTTTTTAAACAAGGTACTTCCACTAGAAACAATATCACAAATTCCGTCTGCCAAACCAATATTTGGCGCAATTTCTACAGAACCATTAATGATGTGCAACTGCGTTTCAATTCCTTTTTTAGCTAAGTAATTCCGTGCCGTATTGGGATAGGAAGTCGCAATTCTTTTATCCTTAAAATAATTGATTCCTGAATAAGTTTCGTTTTTAGGAATGGCGAAGGATACGTTGCATTTCGAGAATCCTAATTTTTCAATAAAAGTGATATCCTTACCTTTTTCTATCAACACATTTTCGCCAATAATGGCAATATCTACAACGCCATCTCTTAAATACTGAGGGATGTCTCCATTTCTTAAATAAAAAACTTCTAGCGGAAAGTTACTCGCTGCTGCTTTTAATTGGTCTTTTCCATTGTCAATGGAAATACCACAATCTTTTAATAGTTGTAAGGAATCTTGGTTTAATCTTCCTGATTTTTGAATGGCTATTCTTAATATACTCATGTTTTTGTTAAAATGTCTGAGTAAACCGAAAGGAATTCTTGTGCAAGAAAAAACCCGTTTGATTTACTCAAACGGGTTTAAAATATATGTTGTTTTTATTCAATACATTTTCAGTTCGCTTGAGTGCAAGTATGAAAATGGCGATGATGAAATTGAATAAAACTCATGTCTTTGTTTTTTGTTGCTGCAAATATCTGCAATTTAAGTTTAATAATCCTATCAAAAAAGAGGGTTTTTTAACTAAAACATAAAATTGTACAAATTTTAAATAAATGTTGTATTTATAACCAACCCTTTAAAAACCTTATTAAACACCCTTAATCAATTGATTACCTATGTTAATAATGGCTAAACGGAACAGAAATTCTTTATGCTTCTCGTGGAGTTTCCGGCAATTTATTTTTAAAACTTGGTGCAGTATCCCTGTAAGAAACGTTCTTCTTTTTAGAAACCATTACTAATAAATCGTAACTCAACGTAAACAACGTTCCCGTTCTAAAAGATTTTATGAGTAATATTTCTAATTCAACAGTTGCCTCTTTTAAAGAAAATTGTTTGTATTGATTATCGGTGTCGTAGCGGTATTTAAATTCGAGAATTTCTTTCCCTTCCTTCATCATCAAACGCATATAGACATTTAATAAGCCTTCACTTTTCCGGAGAGGCTTACTCAATGTTAATTTTACAAACTCATCATTTACAACGCTCTGTTGTAATGCTTCAAAAAATTCGTTAAATTCATTCATGCTGCAAAGATAGCTGTTATTTAAAATAAAAAACGCCACTAAAAAGTGGCGTTTTCAATATAATTCTATGTTTCTGTTCTCGACCCTGTCTGCCGACAGGCAGGTGCGCTCGAACTGATAAGCCTGTTATGCTTTAAAGGTAATTTTACGCATACGTAAACTCTCTGGAGTAACCTCTAAATATTCATCTGCTTTAATATATTCCATATTTTCTTCTAAAGAAAAGTCTACTTTCGGTGCAATTTTCATAGCTTCATCTGTACCTGATTTACGCATGTTTGTCAATTGCTTTCCTTTAATTAAGTTTACAGCCATATCTTCAGACTTGCTGTTCTCTCCAATTACTTGACCAATATAAATCTCTTGGTTGATATCAATAAAGAAACGTCCTCTATCTTGTAAACGGTTTAATGCATAAGCAGTTGCTTTACCAGCTGCAGAAGAAACGATCGCTCCTTTAATTTCTTCAGTAAAATCACCTTTATAAGGTCCGTACTCACTAAATCTATGGTTGATAATTGCTGTACCAGCGGTTGCTGTTAATATTTTATTTCTTAAACCTATCAATCCACGAGATGGAATTGTAAATTCTAAGTGCTGTAAATCTCCTTTAGGTTCCATAATCATTAAGTCTCCTTTACGTAAAGAAACTAAGTTTACGGCTTTAGAAGCTAGCTCCTCAGGAACATCAATAGACAATGTTTCCATTGGCTCGTGTTTCTTACCATCTATTTCTTTGATGATTACTTGTGGTCTACCCACTTGTAATTCATACCCTTCTCTACGCATGGTTTCAATCAATACAGATAAGTGTAATACTCCACGACCGAAAACGTTGAATTTATCTTCAGAATCAGTAGTTTCAACTTTTAACGCTAAATTCTTTTCTAATTCTTTGAACAAACGATCACGTAAGTGACGAGAAGTTACAAACTTTCCTTCTTTTCCGAAGAAAGGCGAATTGTTGATGGTAAACAACATACTCATGGTAGGTTGATCTACTTCAATTCTTGGCAATGCTTCAGGAGCTTCTAAATCTGCAATGGTATCTCCAATTTCAAAACCTTCAATACCTGTAATTGCACAAATATCTCCACTTCTTACTGAAGCCACCTTTTCTTTCCCCATTCCTTCAAAAACGTGCAATTCTTTAATTCTAACTTTTTTGGTAGAACCATCAGCCTTACACAACATATAATCTTTTCCTTCGTGCAAGTCTCCTCTATATAAACGTCCGATTGCAATTCTTCCTGTAAAAGAAGAAAAATCTAACGATGTAATTTGCATTTGTGGAGTACCTTCTCTGTATGGAGCTTCAGGAATACTTTCAATTACTGCATCTAATAAGTCCGTAATATTATCTTTTTCATCTTTCCAATCAGTACTCATCCAACCATTTTTAGCAGAACCATAAATGGTTGTAAAATCTAATTGTTCTTCTGTTGCATCTAAAGCAAACATCAAGTCAAATACTTTTTCGTGTACCAAATCTGGGGTACAGTTTTCTTTATCTACTTTATTAACAACCACAATTGGTGTCAATCCTAATTCTAATGCTTTTCCTAATACAAAACGAGTTTGTGGCATTGGACCTTCAAAGGCATCTACCAATAACAACACACCATCTGCCATTTTTAATACACGTTCTACTTCTCCTCCAAAATCCGCGTGACCAGGAGTATCAATCACATTGATTTTAATACCCTTATAGTTTATAGATACATTTTTAGATAAAATAGTAATTCCTCTTTCACGCTCTAACTCATTATTATCTAATAACAATTCTTTACGTTCTTTACGATCATCTAAAATTTTTGCTTGATCGATAATTTTATCGACTAAGGTTGTTTTTCCGTGATCGACGTGTGCTATAATAGCGATGTTTCTAATTGATTGCATGCTTGCTTATTTTGAAGCTGCAAAAGTAGTGTTTTATTATTTAAAAATTTCGAGTTTCGAGTTTAAGATTTAAGAGGGGTTTTGAAGACAAAAAGCTAGAAAAGGCAAGCTACCTAAAGGATTGTTGAGTTTGAAAACTGAATAGTTAAGAGTAAAGAGATTGCTTCGTCGTAAAAATTCCCCGAAATGACCTCGCTTTTCAACTTTTACCTCATTACTATTATTACATCAGTTCATTGCTAATAACCATTAACTCATTCATTTACTGACTCATCGGTTTCATCATCTTCTCGAAATGCACTTGGTAAAATATCTGGAATAATCTTGATAAGTAGCGGCAATAAAAGTGCTCCCCCTGGAAGCATAAAAACGGCAAAAGCAGGAATGGCTTTACAGATGTCTATCAATTGCTTTTTTACCTTTTCTTTTTCTTCCTCGGTAAGTTTGTTAAACGTAGATTTTCTCAATAAGGCAACTAGCTCTTTGCTTTCTTGAAGCTCTTTGGCCAATCGTTTTTTATTCTTCTGAATACTCTCTTTTATATCATCAATAGTCGTACTCACTAGATCTTTCTACGTTTTTTTTCTGATTTTATCAAACTGAGTTCTCTAGTAGTTTGCCCAGCTACAGAAGTGTTTTCTTCTGCACGTCTAATTAAATACGGCATCACATCTCTAACAGGTCCAAAAGGAACATATTTTGCTACATTATAACCTTCGTTTGCTAAATTGAAACTAATATGATCGCTCATTCCATACAATTGTCCAAACCACAAACGTGTATCCGTTGGTTGTATTTGATGCTTCTTTGCTAAATCCATTAGCATGTAAGAGCTTTCTTCATTGTGTGTTCCTGCAAACAGTGCCATCTTTGGTTGTTCCATTATGTACACAATTGCTGCATTATAATTATCATCCGTAGCTTCTTTGTCTTTGCAAATTGGAGATGGATACTCTTTCTCTTCAGCGCGTTCACGCTCTTTTTCCATATAGGCACCACGAACCACTTTCATTCCAATATAAAATCCTTTTTCACAGGCTCTTTGATACAAGCGCTGTAAGTAGTCCAATCGATCGTGACGGTACATTTGCAATGTATTAAAAACAATTGCTTTTTTTGTATTGTATAGCTCCATTAATTCTTCTATCAAATCATCGGCAGCCGTCTGCATCCAGCTTTCTTCCGCATCAATTAATAGCGGAACATCTTTTTCTTCCGCCATTTTACATACCGTATGATATCGGTCTACTACTCGACTCCATTCTTTTTTTTCTGCTTCGGATAGTTCGTCTCCTTCAGTTATTTTTTGATACAATGCAAAACGTCCAAAACCAGTCGGTTTAAAAACAGCAAACGGAATGGATGCTTTTTCTTTTGCAAATTCAATTGTTTTTAATGTTTTTTCAAGTGCATGATCAAACTGTTCTTCGGTTTCTTTCCCTTCAACCGAATAGTCTAAAATGGCATGTACTTTTTCAGTATACATCTTGTCAATCGTTGGCAAGCAATCTTCTTCTGTAACACCTCCACAAAAATGGTCAAAAACAGTAGACCTGATCAATCCCTCAACAGGCAAATGCGCTTTCAATGCAAAATTAGTGACTGCTGCACCTATTCGCACTAATGGCTGACTTTCAATCATTTTAAACAAAAAATAAGCACGTTCTAACTGCGAGTCAGATTTCAATGAAAAAGCAATTTTTGTATTGTCAAAAAGTTTCATAACTAATATGATCGTATTTTAATTCAAACAAAGATACTTACAAAGCATAAATAATTCAATATTTTCCACTTAATTTGCATTTAAATTTATTTCCAATGCAATCCATTAAAGCAGCTTCTTATTTTGTTCATTTTCAAGACAATGGATATGAAAAATTATCAGCATTAATTACAGAAAACAACTATTCATCTGTTTTTATATTGGTTGATGAGCATACTATTGAAGATTGTTATCCGAAGTTTATTTCAAATCTTGCAATAGATACTCCTATTGAGTTAATAGAAATTGAGTCAGGAGAAATCAATAAAAACATAGAAACCTGTACTGGTGTTTGGAATGTACTTACCGAGTTACATGCAGACAGACATAGTTTACTGATTACTTTGGGCGGTGGTGTGATTACTGATTTGGGTGGTTTTGTGGCCGCAACCTATAAACGCGGAATCGACTTTGTAAACATTCCAACAACGCTGTTAAGTATGGTTGATGCTTCTGTTGGCGGGAAAACAGGTGTTGATTTGGGTGTGTTAAAAAATCAAGTTGGTTTGTTTGCAAATCCAAAAATGGTGGTGGTTGATGCGGATTATTTACAAACCGTTTCTCCAAGAGAAATCCGTTCTGGAACTGCTGAAATCATCAAATATGGCTTGACCTATGATGTGAATTTATACCATCAAATTAGGGATGTTAAAAATTTAGATATTACAGAATTGATTCATCGTTCAATTGAAATAAAAAACGAAGTTGTCTTACAAGACCCCAAAGAAAAAAACTTTCGTAAAATTTTAAATTTCGGACATACAATTGGGCATGCTGTAGAATCTTATTTTTTAGAATCTGAGCACAAAACAGTACTAACGCATGGTGAAGCAATTGCTATCGGGATGGTTTGTGAGTGTTTTATATCTTCTGAAACTCTTGGATTTCAAAAAGACACGCTTACAGAAATTAAAAAGGTTATTGTTGACATCTATGGAAAAACTGACATCCTAGAAGAAGACTTTAATGCCATTATTGAGCTATTAAAGCACGATAAAAAAAATGTAAGCGGACAAGTAAACTTTGTGCTGTTAACCGCTTTAGAAAAAACCAACATCGACTGTCAAGTAGACAACCAATTGATCAAAGAAAGCTTACTATATTACGCTTCTTAGTTAAACTTTAACCGAACAGGAAGTATAAATATCTTCATACACAGGTAAAATGTTTTTCAAAGAAAATTGTTTTGCATGCGCCTGTGCATTGCTCTTAAACTGTTCTAGTGTAGCGTCATCTTTTAAAATTTTTAAGGCATTTTCTGCCATATCTTCTACATCGCCAATAGCACTTAAAAAACCTGTTTTTCCATGAACGGTTACTTCTGGTAACCCTCCTGCATTTGTTGAGATCACTGCTGTTTTTGCTGCCATGGCTTCTAAAGCTGCCAATCCAAAACTTTCTGTTTTAGAAGGCAATATAAACAGGTCTGAATAGCATAAAATTCGTGCAACTTCAGTACTATTTCCTAAGAAAATAACCTTGTCAGCAATGCCCAGTTCTTTTGCCAATACTTCTGCTTTTCTTTTCTCTGGACCGTCACCAACCATTAGTAATTTTGAAGGAACTGTCCGTTGAACAATATCAAAAATCCGAATGATATCACTCGTTCTTTTTACAGGTCTAAAATTACTGACATGTGTTAAAATACGTTCTTCCGGTCTTGCTAAGGCACTTCGTTTACAATCTCTTTTATTTTCTTTGTCGTATTTATCGATATCTATAAAATTATAAACAACCTTTATCTCTTTAGAAATATTGAATAAGCGCAAGGTGTCTTCTTTTAAACTTTTAGAAACTGCCGTCACTACATCAGAATTATTAATACTGAATTCTACTGCCGTTTTATAGTTTGGGTGACTTCCAACTAAGGTAATATCTGTTCCGTGCAACGTAGTTACAATCTTCACATCAATTCCCTTTGCTTTCAACATTTGTTTTGCCATATAGGCTGCATAAGCATGCGGAATCGCATAATGCACGTGCAGTACTTCTAATTTGTGTTTCTCAACAACTTCTACCATTCTACTTGACAACGCCAACTCATACGGCTGGTATTCAAACAATGGGTACTCTTCCATCATTACTTCGTGAAAATGTAAATTGTGAGAAATAAAATCCAATCGAACAGGTAAATTGTAGGTAATAAAATGTACTTCGTGCCCATGATCAGCCAAGGCCATTCCTAGTTCCGTAGCAACAACTCCACTTCCTCCAAATGTTGGATAACAAACAATGCCTATTTTCATTTTTAATGTATGATTTTTGATTGGTGAATTTGACGTAAAGATACGCTTTTGCTTACAAATCTATTTTGAGTAAACGTGAAATAAATCACAAAAAAATCCTACACAATTTGTGTAGGATCTATATAATTTAAGTTTCTAATACCTGATTTAATAATCGCCTAAGGTCTCAGGGTTCTGCGCCAATGCATTTTCCAATTGATCATCATTAGGTGCTTTTCCATGCCAAGCATGTGTATGCATCATAAAGTCTACACCATTCCCCATTTCTGTATGTAACAACACACAAACAGGTTTTCCTTTACCAGTTCTAGATTTTGCATCTGCCATTCCAATCAGAATTGCTTCTATATTATTACCTTCTTTTATATCTAACACATCCCAACCAAAAGCTTCAAATTTTGCTTTGATACTTCCCATTGGAAGTACATCATCAGTAGCTCCGTCAATTTGTTTTCCATTCAAATCTACTGTAGCAATCAGATTGTCAACTTTTTTTCCAGCGGCATACATAGCAGATTCCCATACCTGACCTTCTTGCAATTCACCATCACCATGTAGTGTATATACAATACGAGGATCACTATCTATTTTTTTTGCTTGAGCAACTCCAATTCCCACACTCATTCCTTGTCCTAAAGAACCAGAAGAAATTCTAATTCCAGGCAAGCCTTCATGCGTTGTTGGATGTCCTTGTAAACGTGTATTTAACTTTCTAAACGTTGCCAGCTCTTCTACCTTAAAGAAACCTGTATGTGCTAAAACACTATAAAAAACAGGAGATATATGGCCGTTCGATAAAAAGAACACATCTTCATTTTTACCGTCCATGCTAAAATCTGTAGAATATTCCATGATCTCTTGGTACAAAGTAGTAATAAACTCTGCACAACCCAAAGAACCTCCTGGGTGACCAGAATTAACCGCATGAACCATGCGTAAAATATCTCTTCTAACTTGTTGTGTAAAAATTTCTAATCGTTGTATTGTTGTTGACATGTGTGTTTTGTTTATTAGGGGCAAAAGTAATTCATTAATAAGGAATTGGCAATGGCTATTTTAAGTTTTTTGCTTCTTTTTCTTTGCGGCTGGAAATAGCACATTATTTAAAATCAAACGATAGCCTGGAGACGTTGGATGCAGGTCTAATTCTGTTTTGGGATCCCCTACCCGATGTTGATAATCTTCAGGATCATGTCCACCATAAAAAGTAAACATTCCCTTTCCTTTTGTACCATGAATATACCGCGCTTCTCTATTGATCTTGTTTTCTCCCATTACTAGCACGGTTGACTTTATAGAACTTCTTTCAAACGAAGTCGTTTGTCCCATAAACCCTTTTACCAATTGTGTGTGATTCTGCGTTAACATGGTAGGAACCTGATCCCATTTTGCAGAATATTCTTGCAAGGTGAAATAATCTGACGTTCTCGGGATTTTACGTTTTTGTGTCATGTCGATAGAGGAAAACTCGTAGGTGGTAGGATTCCGAACCAAGGTAAAATCCTTAAAAGCAAACGTATTGTTATAGTTAATTTTCGATTGGTAATTCACTTCTGATGGATCTCCATCAAACATCGATTCAGCAATATCAACTCCCTCAGCAGCCAATGCAATATCAAAACTATCTGTTGCAGAACACATGGCAAACATAAAGCCTCCACCAATCACATAGTCTCTAATCTTTTTACTGACAGCTAATTTTTCTTCAGATACTTTATTGAATCCTAGCTTCTTAGCCAGTTTCTCTGCGTCTTGTTTTCGCTCAACATACCAAGGTGCCGTTCTAAAAGCACCGTAAAAACGCCCGTATTGCCCTGTGAAATCTTCGTGATGCAGGTGTAACCATTCGTACAGCAATAATTTATCATTCAATACTTCTTCGTCATAAATAACATCAAAGGGAATCTCTGCATATTGTAAGACCATCGTAACAGCGTCGTCCCAAGGAGTTTTGTCCTTTGGAGAATAGACCGCAATTCTCGGTGCTTTCTCCAACGTAACGGCTTCCATGTTTTTTGACGGACTGCTAATTTCTTGTAAAATCAATTGTGCTTTGGCATCAGAAATGATTTGATACGAAACCCCTCTGATTTTGCACTCCTTTTCGACGAGAACACTGTTTTCAATCAGAAATGCACCTCCATCATAATTGAGCAACCATTTTGCTTTGACACCTTTTTGTAAAGAAAGAAAAACTATTCCGTAGGCTTTTAAATGATTCTTCTGATTGTTATGACTCATGGGCACATAAATAAAGGAAGCCCAAATGGAATTTGACAGCAGTAAAAAAGCAAGTATGGAAAGGATTTTTTTCAATGGTGTTTTTTATGCAACATTAATTTTAAAACGGCACGTCATCATCTTCTTCAGTGCCGAAAGCCTCTTTTGGTGTGATGAATTGATCTGGAGATACCTCGTTCATCTTCGATTGGAATTCACTGCTAAAACCTTCTTCTAAATCTGAGAATAACGCCAAATGTCCTGTAAATTTCATACGAATATTATCCAAACCGCCATTACGATGCTTGGCAACAATAAACTCTCCTTGTCCTTCACAAGGTGTGTGATCGTCATCGTCCCATTCTGTCATTCCGTAGTATTCTGGTCTAAAAATAAACGATACAATATCTGCATCTTGCTCAATGGCTCCAGATTCACGTAAATCAGATAGTAATGGGCGTTTACTTCCTCCACGGGTTTCTACGGCACGTGATAATTGTGACAAGGCAATTACAGGTACTTCCAGCTCTTTTGCCAATGCTTTTAAGTTTCTTGAAATGTTAGAAATTTCTTGTTCACGATTTCCTCCTCCTTTTCCAGACCCACCAGCGGTCATCAATTGTAAATAATCAATAATAATGATCTTAACACCATGTTGTGAAACCAAACGTCTTGCTTTGGCACGCAAATCAAAAATAGACAACGAAGGTG
>Ga0066376_10000781_pt1 | contig 30058 bp, 27 predicted proteins | sample Knorr_S15_td_Bot_FD_77009 | JGI IMG/M metagenome (GOLD analysis project Ga0066376, IMG submission 77009) | Marine microbial communities from Southern Atlantic Ocean transect - Knorr_S15_td_Bottom_ad_5009_LV_A | ecosystem: Environmental > Aquatic > Marine > Oceanic | place: Southern Atlantic... | reverse complement strand
TCCAGTTCTGGTCGGCGACGCCGTCGTAGGCGTCGTGGCTTTCGTCGTCTTTGACCTCCACCGTGAACGCCGTGACCTGGTCGCCGTCGTCGAGGTCGTCGTCGACGCCGGTGACCGTGAACCACTGGTACGTGTCCCAGTTCGACGACGTGAACGTCAAAGGCGCACCGACCGTCGCCTCGCCGGGATCTCCCGAACTGGCCCGCAACACCACGTCGCCTGCCGGCTCGGTCGTCAATGCCGCCATGAACTTCGTCGTGCTGCCAGCCTCGGTCACCGATTGGACCTGCGTCGCCGCCAACTGGAACCCGGCTGTTTCGTCATCAGCGACCGTGGCGGTCACGGACTGGTTGGCGACGCCGTCGTAGGCGTCGTGGCTTTCGTCGTCGTCGACCCTGACGGTGAAGACGGCTTGCTGGTCGCCGTCGGCGATCGAGTCGTCGACACCGGTGATCGTGAACGTCTGCGGGGTGTCCCAGTTCAACGACGTGAACGTCAACGGTCCACCAACCTGCGCCTCGCCGGAATCGCTCGACGACGCCAGGATCACCACATCACCACCCGGTTCGGCATCGAGCACCACCGTGAACGTGTCGGTGCCGCCCGCCTCGGTCACCGACACCGACGTCGCCGACAACGTGAACCCCGGATCGACCGCAGGCGCCAAGTTCCCCGACGAATCCAACTTCCACAGGAACACGTCGTTGCTGCCCGCTGAGGAGAGGTTGACGGTGCCCGCACCCGGGTCGAAGTCGGCCGTGCCCGAGAAAAAGCCCGTGGCGTAGACCTTGCCCGAAGAGTCGACCGCTATCGAGTTGCCGCGGTCGTCGCTGGTTCCTCCGAAACCGCTGGCCCACACGTAGTTGCCCGACGAGTCCAACTTCGAGACGTACACGTCGGAGTCGTCGGCGTAGATATCGGTTTCGGTAGCAGTGAGTTCGGCGGTGCCTGCGCCCGGGTCGAAGTCGACCGTGTAAGAGAAATGACCGGTGGTGTAGACGTTGCCCGACGAGTCGACCGCTATCGATAGACCGCGGTCGTGGGACCAATAACTAGAAAGAGGCGCCACGGATCCGGGGAAGTGTCTGACCCACACGTAGTTGCCCGACGAGTCCAACTTCGAGACGTACACGTCGGTGTCGTCGGTAGCAGTGAGTTCGGCGGTGCCCGCGCCCGGGTCGAAGTCGACCGTGCCCCGGAAGTATCCGGTGGTGTACACGTTGCCCGACGAGTCGACCGCCACCCCCCCCTCTCCACAGTTCGAGGTGCAGGTAAAGGTCTTGACCCACACGTAGGCGCCAGAAGAGTCCAACTTCAAGACGTACGGATCATCGGAGTTGTAGGCGCCTGACGTGAGTTCGGCGGTGCCTTCACCCGGGTCGAAGTCGGCCGTGCCCGTAAAGGTCCCGGTGGTGTAGACGTTGCCCGACGAGTCCACCGCTATCGAGGTGGCGCCGTCGGCCAAGCCGAACTGCTTGGCCCACACGTAGTCGCCCGACGAATCCAACTTTAAGGCGTATCCGTTGGTGCCGTCCACCGGGGTGAGTTCGGCGGTGCCTTCACCCGGGTCGAAGTCGGCCGTGGCGGTGAACCCTCCAGCCACGTACACGTTGCCCGACGAGTCGACCGCGATCGCAAAGCCAGATACCCCGGGGGCAGATCCGCCGAAGCTCTTGGCCCACACCAGGTCCCCGGACGAGTCCAACTTCAAAACGAACACGTCCCCGTTGCCGTTCGAGGTGAGGTTGGCGGTGCCTGAACCCGGGTCGAAGTCGACCGTGCCGTCGAAGTATCCAGTCACGTAGACGTTGCCCGAAGAGTCGACTGCCACCCCGTAAGCGCTATCGGTACTGCTGCCGTCGAAGACTGCGACCCACGCGTAGTCGCCCGACGAGTCCAATTTGAGCAAGAACGCGGCAGCCCCGTAGGCCGTGCGGTTCTCGGTGCCTGAACCCGGGTCGAAGTCGACCGTGCCGTAGAACATGCCGGCGGTGTAGACGTTGCCCGACGAGTCGACCGCCACCGAATAGCCATATTCGTTGCTGGTGCCGCCGAACACGGCGACCGCACTGTCATCCGACGACCAGGCACCCACCTGCGACCCAGACACCCACACCAGCGTCGACGCGACCAAGGCAACTGCGGCGACGAGACGCGCGCTCAATGATGTCCTGCCAAGCATCCCAGTCACGACGACGACCCTAGCCAGTTCGCTAGCCCCGATCGGGGTCGTTGTGCCTCGGCAGCGACCCTGACATTCGCAGGCCGCGTACAGGCCGCGAGACATCGCGAAACAGTGCGAAACGACGCGAACCAGTGATCAACCAGAACTGCAGGTCAGAGACGGTTTTAGGACGTTTCCGCAGGTCGGCGGAACAGGTCGGCGTACCTTGCCAAGGTGAGGGTCGCGGGTTCGAATCTCGTCGTCCGCTCCACGTGAACCCCCTGCCCAACAGGGGGTTCTGCGGTTTTCCTCTGTTCGAACGGGACGACGATTCCCGACCCAGGCCGCACTATCAAAACCTCGGCTAGAGGTGGACCCCCTGGTCGGCCTCTTCTCGCGTCTGGAGCCTCGCCGCTTGGGTCTAGAGGCTCGCTCGACTCACTCCGTGTTGTTCAGGCTCATGTCTACTGAGGCGCGCGTGGCCCCCCGTCGAAGGGCGTCGTAATAGACGACCTGGGTAGGCATGGCATCGCAGTCACATTCGGAGATGAACGCGTTGTAAATCCCGAAGTCGAACGTGGCTTGGGTTGCACCGTCGAGGGTGGAACCGTGGAGTTCGGCTACCTGATTGCCGTTCAGGTAGATCTCGATGAGTCCGTCTTCACCGGAGGACCAACGGACGTGAACTGCGATGTCGTTCCATTGGCCGCGGACGGCCTCGTTGGGTGAGACGACCTCTCGGGAGATGAACTCGTAGTTGCGGTCGTTGAACCGATACCCGAGGCCGTCGGAGAAGTCCTCGATGTAGAAGGGCGCATGGGTTTCGGTGTGGAACTGGCCGATGAAGGTGACGGCCTTGCCCTGCGGGAGCGGCTCGTCGGGCAGGTAGACGGACCAGCCGTACCAGAAGTCATCGCCGTCGTACTGGGGGTGGTACTGGTAGTCCGCAGCGGTGGGGTCCTTCCAGAGTTGGGTGAGTTCGTGCCGTGACCTGTCTGTCGTACAGTCGTCCCAACTGTCGTTCCAGTTGCAGTCGCCATCTTGGACTTCGAACCGGATCGAGTAGTTCCCGGTGCGTGTCGGGTGTCCGTCTGCGGCAGAGACGACGCGGCATCCATGGTCGGCGAATCCGTCACGGTGTTTGAGCGTGAAGGCCCAACCCTGAACAAGGTCGCCGTCGAGGGTGGTCTCGTTGATGGCTGGCGCCCATTCGATGTCCGGATCTGAGAACTCGCCACAGTGGATGCCGTCTGCTGGGGCCTCGTCGGTTGTTTGGATTGTGGTGGTCTTCACCAGTGGGGGCCAGTCGAAGAAGACATCGTCGCTATAGGCGTAGCCGTCAGAGAAGCCAATCATCACGTTGACCCTGTAACTGGTTCCTTCCAGCAACGGGACGTCTTGCAGCAGTCCCGAGGTGGCGTTCCAGTCGAACACCTGTGAAATGGGCACATCGAGGGGATTCACGACCGGCCAGACGATGACCTTGTAGTGCATTCCACTCGCTGCTTCGGGGGGTGGGATCCACCAGACAGCGAGGTCTTGACCCGACCGTTTCCATCCGACCCCGGTCGGGTAGGAGATCAGTCCGGAGTCGTATGGGACTGACTGTTCATAGACGAGATCGCTGTCGCGCCAATAACCGAACGTGTAGTCGCCCGGTTCGGGAAGGTTGCCGTCTTTCGGTCCGTAACGAACCCACCGACGGGTTACCTCTCCTGAGAAATCGTTGATGTTGAAATCTCATTCCAGTTCGATCCTCTCTCCGGCCGGGGTGGTGACAACCACGGAAGTCAGGTCGGAAAGGAAGCACTCCATTCCGGACCCTGAACCCTCATTACAGTTGACCTTGTATTCCCAACTCTGAACTCCCGGGCCGTGTTGTGACCAAACCTCGGGCCAGATCTGATGGGTGCGGTCGCCGTGCCGACGATCCGGGACGACCACCTGTTCTGTCGTGGTCGTATTCACCGTGGTGGTGGTGTCCACGGTGGTGGTGGTGTCCACGGTGGTGGTGGTGTCCACGGTGGTGGTTGGCGTCACCGAGGATCTGGACGGCAACGCCTTGTCGGGCGTAGCCCCTCCGCATGCAGCCAGAAGGTGTCCAGCAACGAAGACCGCCAGGAACCGCCTCATCCGAATAGGTTGCCACAGCGGGTTAATCATGTTTTCCGACCATCTGCAGGCCGCGTACAGGCCGCGAGACATCGCGAAGCAGTGCGAAACGATGCGAACCGGTGACCAACCAGAACTGCAGGTCAGGGATGGTTTCGGGGCGTTTGCGCAGGTCGGCGGAACAGGTCGGCGTACCTTGCCAAGGTGAGGGTCGCGGGTTCGAATCTCGTTGTCCGCTCCACGTGAACCCCCTGCCCAACAGGGGGTTCTGCGGGTTTTCGGCCCGCCCCACAGGAGTCGTCGGGTAACCTGCAGCTACTGGCGATCGGCTGAGGAGCCGCCGCTGGACATGGTTTCCCACCGTGCGATCTGCCCCCGCTTCGGCGGGGGTTTTTCGCGTCATGGGTCCGAACTGGTGCCGGCGCCTACCCAGCGAAGTACTCGTGGGTGCCCGATGCCTCGACGGCCTCGGCGAGGCGACCCAGGGCATGGGTGTAGGCGGCCTCCCGGAGCGTCAGGCCCCGGTGGTCGGCCAGGTCGAGGACGGTTGTGGCCTCCCGGCGCATGCGGCGACGGAGTCGGCCGTGCACCTGGTCGAGCGTCCAGGGGTCGCCGCTGCGGTTCTGGAGCCACTCGAACCAGCTGACGGTCACGCCGCCGGCGTTGGCGAGGACGTCGGGGGCGACCGTGACCCCACGGTCGGCGAGGATCGCGTCGGCCTCCGGGCTGAGGGGTCCGTTGGCCACCTCCACGATGAGGGGAGCGGCGATACGCGCAGCGTTCTCGGCGGTCACCTGGTTCTCGAGCGCAGCGGGAACCAGCAGGTCCACATCGAGTTCGAGCAGTTCGGCGTTGGTGATCCGATCGGGGTGGCAACACCGCCTGGAGCTTCGACCCTGCAGTCGGAAGGCGGCTGGTCGAGTATGGGCGCGCCTTCACCGGCCGTCTGGTTCCCGAGGCCCAGCCACTGTTCGGCCACGAGAACGCCGAGCGCCTGATGGCCCGTGTGGGGTCTCCCGACAGCCCACCGCCCACGGCACCGGCGACGAGTACCACGACCACGACCACCGAACCACCGAGGGGCCTCGAGGTCCACTGCACCTACGACGATGCCGACCTCCACATCTCGTGCGGGGCGACCGGGGGCAGCGGTGGCTCGTCGAGGTGGACGTCGAGTCTGAGTTCAGGCTGGTCGGGCACCGACGGGTACGAGTACGACCTGCGCTGGGGCGAGTCGGCGACGAGCGCCGACGTACGCCTCGAGCGCTGCGAGGGCAGTGCGTGCGAGATCGCCATATCGACCGTGGACCTGACGCGCCTGCCGGCCGGCGACTGTCCGGCCGACTTCGCCGGATGGTTCACCACATTCCCGCTTCCCGACCTCTCGGCGATCCACGAAGTGGGCCCACCATTTCGAATCGTCCCCGATGGCTACAAGGGCCACGGCTACTTCCGGGTGCCGCCGTTCGGGAACCAGGCCGAGATCCGGATGCCGATCGCCGGGACCCTGTTCGACGGCGGGAGGTACATCGAGGCCGGCGAGGTCCAGTACCTGTTGTCGTTCAGGACGGAGTGCGAGGGGCTGTGGTTCCGGTTCGACCACGTTGCCGAACCCGTCGCGGCGATCATCGACCTGTTCACCGGTGAGCCGGGTACGGGCAGCGGGACGGTGCCGATCGGGCCACTCGAACTGGCGGAGGGCGACCTGGTGGGGACGAGCTTCGGGACGCTCGCCGACGGCAACGCCTTTCTCGACTTCGGCGTCTACGACGAGTTCGCAAGACTTCCAGTGCCGGCCCACCCCGCGGCAGGTGGGCTCCAGGCCGTGTGCATGTACGACTTCTTCAGCGGAGAGATCGCCGCCTACCTGCGGGCCAACGAGCACCCGGCGTCAGTCGTCGAGGACGGGCTCTGTCCCTGACGACATTTGCACCGCCTCTTGTTACGAGTGCTCGGCCGTCACGAACTGTCGGCGGAAGACCGTTGCGAACACGGCGACCGCCAGAGGTAGCACGGTGAACCAGAGGCTCGCACTCCGGTAGTCGCCGAACACGGTGCTGCCGACAGAGAAGGTGAGTGCGCCCATCGACGATGCCAGCACGCCCACGAGGCCGAGGGTCCCCGAGATGGAACCGATGTGGCCCACGCCGTACAGCGCCGGAAGCAGCGAACTCTGCACTGCGGCGCCGCTGCCCATGCATAGTCCCAGGACCACCGAGTAGAGGAGCACGGCGGAAAAGGACGTCGATGTGCCCCCCAGGAAGGTTGCGGCGGCCAGGAGCAGCGCCACGATCGCAGGGAGGACCGGGCGGGCCGATCGGTCCATGAGCCATCCGAACGCCAGCCCGCCACCGACGGCGCCGACTGCCTGCGGCAGGAACATGGCGGCGGCCTGCGCATTCGAATAGCCGATCTCGCCGAGCAGATTGGTCTGGTGGAACAGGAGACCGGTTCCGAGCAGCGCGTTCGTCGCGGTCACCGCAGCCAGGGTCCAGAAGGCCGGTGACCGGAGTGCCACAGATCGTGTCACCGACAGGACCCCCGATCCGGGTGGCCCGTCGCCGTCCGGCGCTCCACCATCCGGTCGCTGTTCCAGGTCGGCAGGCCGGTCCACATACCCGAACCAGCTGATCGACACGGCCGTCAGGGCGACGACCGCCGAGGCGGCCAGCCACGTGATGCGCCAACCCCAGGCGTCGATGGCGAACGCCAGCAGGACGGGCACGAAGGCCATCCCGCCCATCGTCAGGGTCATCTTGACGCCGAGGGCGAAGCCGCGGCGACGGTCGAACCAGTGGATGACGGCCATGTTCGACGTGAGGCTCAGGGCACCCTGTCCGAGCAGCCGGATGCCGAAGAATCCGACCGCCAGCCAGACGAAGCCCCGGACCAGCGACATGTGGGCGAGGGTGAGGGCGAAGACGACCCCGAACACCGTCGACGCCCGTCGCACGCCGACCTCGTCGACCCAGCGGCCGATCCGTGGCTGGAAGGTCGATGACAGCAGGGTGCCAGCCAGGTAGGCGGCGGCGATGGCCGAATCCGAGAGACGCAGCCCGTCGGAAAGGTGCTGTCGGAACACCGAGACCCCGATCGACTGCCCGGGGCCGGTGAGCACCCCGACGAGGCTGGCCAACCCGACCATGCGCCAACCGTAGAAACCGGCGGGGGAGCGTCGTGCTGGTCGGGGACGAGGTCTCGCAGGCACCGCTGGACGCTACCCAGTCGGGCTCGGTTGGCGTCCGTCGGCCGCCGGCGGCCACACTGCTGGTCCGCTGTCACTCGACAAAAGGGAGCGTCCATGCGAGCCGTACTCCATGAGGGGCTGGACCACCTCCTCCTCGTCGACGACATCGAGGTCGAGGAGCCTCGGGCCGACGAGGTCCTCGTGCGCGTGTCGCACTGCGGCATCTGCCACTCGGACCTGTCGTTCGTGGACGCCGGGCTGGGTTCGGACGAGCCGATCATCCTCGGGCACGAGGCGGCGGGCACCGTGGCGGCAATCGGTTCGACGGTGACAACCGTGGCGGTCGGCGACCGCGTGCTGTTGACACCCCTGGCGCCCTGCGGGCACTGTTACTGGTGCGCCCGTGGCGAGCCGACCGCCTGCGAAGAGGCTCTAGCGTTCATCGGCGGCACGAGGCCCGATGGCACCTCGCCGTTCTCACGGTCGGGACGGATGGTGAAGCGGGGCGTGGGTGTCGGGGCGTTCAGCGAGTTCACCGTCGTGAGCGAGCGGGGCGTCGTATGGCTCGATCCGGACACGCCGCTCGAGATCGCCTGCGTCATCGGCTGTGCCGTCCAGACCGGGGTCGGCGCCGTGGTGAACACGGCGCAGGTCGAACCGGGGGCGACGGTGCTGGTCGCCGGTCTCGGTGGCATCGGCATCTCGGTCGTGCAGGGGGCCCGACTGGCCGGCGCCTCGCAGATCATCGTGTCCGATCCGGTGGCGAGCCGACGGGACGCCGCACTGCACTTCGGTGCCACGCTCACCATCGACCCGATGGAGGACGACGTCGTCGCCAGGGCGGTGGAGGCCACGGCCGGCATCGGTGTCGACTACGCCTTCGAGGCGGCCGGAATCGCCGCACTGGTGTCGACCTGCCTCGATGCCACGCGTCGTCACGGCACCACGGTGGTCGTGGGCGTCGATGCGACGATGGCCACCGTGGAGTTCCTGCCCGTGATGCTCGCCATGCAGGGCAAACGCATCGTCGGCACGCTGCTGGGCGACTGCCACCCGCAGCGCGATATCCCGATGCTGCTCGCCGCCTGGCGGGCTGGCCGACTCGACCTCGAGTCGATGATCAGCCACCGGCTCGACCTGAGCGAGGTCAACGAGGGCCTCGACCGTCTGCGCCGGTCGGAGGGCATCCGTACCGTCCTCGAGGTCGGCGGATCGTGACCTCGGAGCAGCCCGACCGCTCGGTCGTCGCCTGGCGCGATTTCTGTGCATCTCTCGCCGACGCCGGCGACCTGCTGTTGACCGAGCCGGCCCTGAGCAACCCGATGGTCATGGCCGAGGGCGTCCGGGCGCTCAGCCGCTACGCGACGCTCGCCCTCGAGTCGGTACTCGAGTCGGCGGACCCGGATCGGCCACGTTTCGTCGACCTGCAGACGCCGATCCGCAAGTTCATGGGCGACAACCCGGACCAGACCTACCGCACCGCCACCATCGGCGGGGAATGCGCGTACGAGATCGAGGGATGCATGGAAGGCGCCATCGCCGTCGAGGTGAGCGTCTACGGCGGAGGCGGCTTCATGACCGGTGGACGAAGGCTCGTCGCTTTCGTCGACGACATGACGCTCGACATCGACGCCGAAGGGCGGTTCGCCCTCCGGCTGTCGTCCGCCGAGGACGCCGACCTCCGGCTCGAGCCCGACGCCTCCTCGGTGCTCATCCGCACCTACTTCACGGACCTCGGGGACCGGCTGCTGCACTCGATGCCGACGATCCGGAGGGTTCCGGCAGCGGAGCCGGCGCCGAGGATCGACGACGAGTGGACCGAGGCCCACCTCGGGTTGGCTGCACTCTTCGTCTCGGGAGCGTTCGGCTGGTGGATGGACCTCAAGCGACAGCAGTCCGACCCCGCCCTCGTGAACACTTTTCCGCCGATGCGGGACGACGGCGACCTGCTCACGCCCGCCAACGTGCGCTACCGGTCGGGGTACTTCCGGCTGGGGCCCGACGAGGCCTGGGTCATCGAGATCGCCCCCGGTGGCGAGGCCGACTACTGGAACGTGGTGCTCATGAGCATCTGGGGCGAGACCGTCGACTGGAGGGAGCGGCCGGCGTCGGTCAACCACGCCAACGCCGTGGCCGAGGCGGATGGGACGGTGCGGATCGTGGTCGCCCACCGCGATCCCGGTCTTCCGAACTGGCTCGACACCGCCGGAAACCCGGAGGGCTCCGTCGCCCTGCGCTGGTTCCGATCCACAGGCGAACTGCCCGATGTGGAGACCCGCCTGGTACCGGTCGATGATCTGACCACGAGCCGGGACTGACCGCACGAGGGGAACACAACATGGGAGCATTGGACGGGCGAGTCGCCATCGTGACCGGGGCCGGTGACGGCATCGGGTGTGGAATCGCACACGCCTTCGTCGCCGAGGGCGCCCGGGTCGTCGTGGCGGAGCTGAACGAGGAGACGGGCCGTGCCGTCGCCAAGGAGTTGGGCGATGCAGCCCTCTTCCAGCCCGTCGATGTCAGCGACCGGGAACAGGTCGAGGCCATGGTGCAGGCGACGCTCGACGCCTGGGGCACCATCGACATCCTCGTCAACAACGCCTGGGGTGGCGGTCGGCTGAGCCGCGTCGAGAACAAGGAGGACGCGCTGTTCGAGCGCGGGTTCGGCGTCGGCTTCTACGGTCCGATGTGGGCGATGCGGACGGCCTTCCCCACGATGAAGGCGAACGGCTACGGGCGCATCGTCAACCTGTGCTCGCTGAACGGCGTCAACGCCCACATCGGCACCGCCGAGTACAACTCGGCCAAGGAGGCCCTGCGTTCGCTGACCCGGACCGTGGCCAGGGAGTGGGCTCAGTACGGCATCACCGCGAACGCCCTGTGCCCGGCTGCAAAGTCGGCGGCGTTTCGCCGGGTGATGGCTGAGCACCCCGAGATGGCGGATGTCGTCGACCAGCACAACCCGATGGGCCGGATCGGCGATCCGCTCACGGACATCGCCCCGGTCGTGGTCTTCCTCGCCGGCGAGGGCAGCCGCTACCTGACGGGCAACACGCTCTTCGCAGACGGCGGCAGCCACATCAACGGCTCGGCCTGGGCGCCGGAGCTGCCCGAATGACCGGCGCTGACCGGACATGGCGGGGCGACGTCGTGTCGTTGGTCGAGGCCTTTCGAAACGGCGAGCGGTCGCCCGTCGACGAGGCCCTGGCGACGTTGGCAGCGATCGAATCCAGCGACCTGAACGCCTTCTCGTTCGTCGATGCCGAGGGAGCGCTCGCACGTGCAGAGGCCGCCGACGTATCGCTCCCGCTGGGTGGCGTGCCCGTAGGCGTCAAGGAGCTCCACCAGGTCGAGGGGTGGCCCGACACCCATGCGTCCCTGCTGTTCGCCGATCGCATCGCCCCGCACGACCTGACGATGATCGCCCGCCTCCGGGCGGCCGGGGCCAACCTGATCGGCCTCACGACGGCCAGCGAGTTCGGCGGCCTCAACTGTTCCACGACGAGGCTCAACGGCATCACCCGCAACCCGTGGCGCCCGGATGCGACGCCGGGCGGCTCCTCGGGCGGCAGCGCAGCCGCCGTGACCGGGGGCCTCGTGCCCATCGCCACCGGTGGCGACGGGGGCGGGTCGATCCGCATCCCGGCCGGGTTCTGCGGCCTGGTCGGCATGAAGGGCACCGCCGGCAGGATCCCCCGCGGCCCCGACACCACGATCGCCCCGATGACCATCGTGTCGGGGTGCCTCGCCCGCTCGGTCAGGGATGCGGCCCGCTGGTACGACGTGTGCGCCGGCTTCGACGCGCGGGACCCCTTCAGCCTCCCGGCCGAGGCGGGCTGGGAGGCCGACCTGGGAGCGACCGACCTGCGCGGCCTGCGGGTGGTCATCTCCCCGGACCTCGGGTCGGCGATGCTCTCCGATGCGGTCAGGGAGCGGGTGCTCGACGCCGGCCATCGGCTGGTCGGTGCACTCGGCCTCGAGCTCGTCGATGTCGAGGTGTCGCTGCCGCGCATCGACTGGGAGTGGGCGATCGCCAACCAGGTCGGCCTCTATCTGGAGGTGGGCGACCTGTGGCCCGGCTGCGAGGGCCAGATGACCAGGTCGATGGCCTTCGGGATGCGCATGGGCCTCGAGCGGTTCGACCTCGGTGTCGCCGCCCGCGTGGAGGCAGGCCGGACCGAGGCCAACGAGCGCATGGCGGCGCTGTTCGACCAGGTCGATGTCGTGATCTGTGCCTCGAACCCCGATGTGGCGTTCCCGGCCGAGATCGAGTCGAACACCCGCGTCGCCGGCGAGAAGTCGCCGGCGGGCAACAACGGCGCCCTCACCATCCCGGCCAACATCTCGGGAAACCCGGCGGTCTCGGTGCCGGCCGGGCTGGTCGACGGCCTGCCGGTGGGGCTCCAGCTCATGGGGCGCCAGCACGAGGACCGCACGGTCCTCGGCCTCGCCGCCGCATGGGAGCAACTCGAACCCTGGCCGCTGGTCGCCCCCTGACGGCACGGTCTGCCAACATCGTCGGGTGCAACCTCTCGGGGTGATCGTCGATGTAGGGGAACTCCCTCGCCTCCATGTCGTCCTCTGCGATGTCCGCTGGTACCTCGACGGACGGTCCGGGCGCGAGGCCCACGCGGCAGGCCACCTCCCCGGGGCGGTCTTCGTCGATCTCGACCGTGACCTGACGGCGCCTCCCAGCCCCGAAGGCGGGCGCCATCCGCTGCCCACGGCCGAGCACTTCGCCGAAGCGCTGGGCGCCCTCGGCATCGGGCCGGACGATGCGGTCGTCGCCTACGACGACAGCGGGGGCATGAGCGCCGGCCGCCTGGTCTGGATGCTGCGGGTGCTCGGCCATGACGCGTTCCTGCTCGACGGTGGAGTGCAGGCCTGGGACGGGCCCCTGGAGACCGGGACGGTTGAGCGATCCGCCGTCGACTGCCCGGTGCGCCCGTGGCCCGACGACGCCTTCGCCGACATCGGGCAGGTGGCGGGGCACGCCGGGTCGGGAATCGTCCTCGACGCCCGCAGCCCCGAGCGCTTCCGTGGCGAGACCGAGCCGGTCGACGCGCGGCCAGGACACGTCCCTGGGGCCCGCAACGCCCCGTTCGCAGCCAACCTCGACGGGGGCCGGTTCCGGTCGCCCGACGAACTGCGGGATCACTACGAATCGCTCGGCGTCACCGATGCCGCCGAGGTGGTCGCCTACTGCGGATCGGGGGTCAGCGCCTGCCACGACCTCATCGCCATGGAGCACGCCGGGTTGGGTCGCGGACGCCTCTACGTCGGGTCGTGGTCGCAGTGGAGCGCCACCGACCGGCCAGCCGCCACCGGCCCGTAGTCGCCGGCACCGGGCCACCGGGTCACATGTAGGTGCTGCCCTTGAGGGAGCCCTCGTCCTTGCGGATCATCACGTTGACGAGCGCCGGCTTCCCGGCGGCGAACGCCCGCTCCAGCGCCGGGCGGATCTCGTCGGGCCGTTCGCAGTACTCGCCGTGGCCGCCCAACGCCTCGACCACGCGGTCGTAGCGGGTCGGCGCCAGGTCGACGGCGACCTTGCGGTCGGCGCCGTACAGGCCGACCTGGGGTCGCAGCATCTGTCCCCATGCGGCGTCGTTGCCCACGATGCCGACGATCGGCAGACCGAACCGGACCGCCGTGTCGTACTCGAAGCCGTTGAGGCCGAACGCCCCGTCGCCGTAGATGATCAGGACCCGCCGGTCGGGGAACGAGTGTTGGGCGGCCAGGGCGAACGGCATCCCGACGCCGAGGGTGCCGAGCGGCCCCGGGTCCATCCAGCAGTTCTCCCGCAGGACCGGGATCACCTTCGACGACTGGGCCACGATGTCGCCGCCGTCGCCGATGAGGATCGTGTCCTCGTCGATGAAGTCGCGGATCTCGGCGGCGAAGCGGAGGGGATCGACGGGGCTCTCGTCGGAGGTGAGCTGTGACTCGAGGGCCGCTGCGGCGGCGTCCTCGTCGGCCCGCAGGCGGTCGCTCCATGCGCTGAAGTCGAGCGAGGAACCGGTCTCCTCCAGCAGGTCGGTCAGGAGCTCGAGTGCGGCGCCGATGTTGCCGACCACGCCCACGTCGGCGGAGCGGTTCTGGCCGATCAGCGTTGCGTCCATGTCGAACTGGATGATCCGGGCGTCGGCGGGCACCGAGGCGCCGAACCGGAGCCGGAAGTCGAGCGGTGAGCCGACCAACATGAAGACGTCGCACTCCTTCATCGCCTGGCGGCGGGTGCGGTTGAAGAACTGCGGGTGGTCGGCGCGCAGCATGCCCCGACCCATGCCGTTGAGGTAGACGGGGATCCGGGTGGCCTCGGCGAACCGGGCCAGCGCTGCGCCTCCCTGCGACCACTTGACGCCGGTCCCGCCAAGCAGCACCGGCCGCTCGGCGGCTGCCAACACGTCGAGGGCGGCCTGGAGGTCGGCGGGGTCGGGTCGGACCATCGGCGGCGTGGTGCGCACGGTGGGGAAGCGGGCGTCGTCGAACGAGGCGGGGGCCATGAGGACGTCGATCGGGATCTCGAGGAAGGCCGGCCCCGGGACCCCGGAAACGGCGGTGCGCACCGCCATCTCGATGTACTCGGGGATGCGGTCGGTCTGGAAGCAGGCGTCGGCCCACTTGCTGATGGGACGGATCATCCCGACGTGGTCCATCTCCTGCAGCGAGCCGCGGCGCAGGCTCGAGAAAGGTCCCTGGCCGCCGATCACGAGGATCGGGCTGTTGGCCCGCCAGGCGTTGGCGATGCCGGTCACGCCATCGGTGACGCCCGGGCCGGCGGTCAGGACGGCGCAGCCGATGCGCCCGGGGTTGAGGCGGCTGTAGGCGTCGGCTGCGTGGACGGCGGCCTGCTCGTGGCGCACGTCGATGACCGGGATGTCCTCGTCGAGGGCCCCGTCGAGGATCGGCATGATGTGCCCGCCGGTCAGCGTGAAGATGGCGCCGACACCAGCGTCCTTCAGTGCCCGTGCGGCGATCGAGCCTCCGTGCGTCATGGTGTGCTCCCTTGTCAGCGCGCCCAGGGGGGTGGGCGCTTGTCGAGGAAGGCTTGCATGCCTTCTTTGGCCTCGTCGCTTCGGAAGAGGGACGCCGAGAGTTCGCCGGTCCAGGCGAAGGCCTCGTCGACGGGCATGTCGGGGACCTGTGCGAGCAGTTGCTTGGCGGCGGCGAGGGCCCCTGGCCCGCAGGCCAGGACGTCGCTGACGACGGCATCCACGGCGGCGTCGAGTTCATGGGCGGGGACGGCCTGGTTGATGAGTCCCAGGCGCACCGCCTCGGGGGCGAGGAACCGGTTGCCCCGCAGGTAGGCGGCGCTGGCGTCGGCCCGACGCATCTTCGGGAGGCAGACGACGGAGATCATGGCCGGGGCGACTCCGATGCGGGTCTCGGTGAAGCCGAACTTGGCGTCGTCGACGGCGATCGAGATGTCCATGGCGGCGGCCAGACCCATGCCTCCGGCGACGCAGTGTCCGGCGATCCGGCCCACGTAGACCTTCGGCGACTTGGCGAAGCGGGAGAACAGGCGGGACGGGTCGACCGGCTTGCGGGTGCCGCTGCCCTTTCCGGGCGAGCGCTCGGACAGGTCGGCGCCGGCGCAGAACACCCGGCCCGAGTTGGTGAGGACGACGACCCTCACCTCGGGGTCACCGTCGGCTGCGTCGAGGGCGTCGTTGAGCTCTTCGACCAGTCGGCCGCTGAGGGCGTTGCGGTTCTCCTCGTCGGCCAGCGTCACGGTCAGGACGCCGTCGCTGAGTTGGGTCAGGACGACGGACATCAGGTGCTCCCCACGGCTGGGCCGTCGGTTGGAGGGCCGGCGAAGGCCTGCGCCAGGAGCAGCCAGTCGCGTGCGACCTCGCCCTCGATCTCGAGCTCCGTGTCGTCGGCGTGCCGGCGCTGGGTGACGACGAGGCAGAAGTCCTCGGCATCACCCCGGACGGTGTTCTGGGCGTCGTCCGGGCCCCAGGTCCACTCGCCGCCGGGTGCGGCCAACTCGACCCGGACCTCTCCCTCGGGAACGTCCATCCGGCGGTTCACGTACGACCAGCCGCGGGTGATCACCCCCAGTTGGGCCACGTGGCGCAGCCGATCGCTGGCCGGCCGGTCGAGGCCGAGCGTGTCGACGATGTCCTGGCCGTGGGCCCAGACCTCCATGAGTCGGGCCGTGAGGAAGGACTTGGCGCCCATGGACGGCCCGTACCAGATGACCCGGGTGTCGTCGGCGAGCGTGGCAGCGGCGTCGGCGAGCAGGCTGCGATTGGTCCGCCAGGCCCCGAACACCTCGGAGGGCGGCATCTTCCTGGCGCGCCCCAGGGTGAGGTCGTCGACGGCCTCTGCGCCCCCGCCGGAGACGCCCATGAGGTCGTCGAGCGCCGTGCGGAAGCGGTCGGGGTTGCTGATGGCGAGCGCAGCGGTGCCGTCGAAGTAGGTGAGGTGGGCGACCTGGTCGGCCACGTTCCAACGGGGACTCGGTGTCGGTGTGGCCCAGTCGGCGTCGGCGATCCCGGCGAGGAGGTCGTCGAGGACCTGCTGCTCGGCCGCCAGGTCGGTGGCGACCTCGGTGACGTGCATGATGAAACCTCCGGGGGTCAGGCTCGGTGGGTGGTGAGGCCGCGCATCAGGAGGTCGAGGACCGCGTCGGCGGCCTCCTTCGGCGTGGTCCGCAGGGTGGTGAAGACGTCGAGCCGCGAGAAGTTGCGGCCCAGCGAGGCCATCACCCGGGCGACGGCGGTGGTGTCGACGTCGACGATGTCGCCCCGTTCGACGGCCAGGTCGAGCAGGCAGCGGGTGACGGCGACGAGGTAGTCGGAGTGCTGGTCGCTCAGCCGCTGGCAGGCGGGCAGGGAGGCCAGGTCGCGGGCGAAGGCCTCGGTGGTGCCTGCGACGGCCACGTTGGCGGCCTCGAGGTAGCCCTGGATCGCCTCGAGCGGTGCCATGTCGGGGTGGATGGCGCCACGGGCGGTTCGTCCGATCGATCGCAGGTTGCGGTCGATGACGGTGAGCACCAGCTCGTCGCGGCTGGGGGCCAGTTCGTAGAGGGTGCGCAGCGAACAGTTCAGGCGGGCGGCCAGGTCGGCCATGGTGAGGTGGGCGAATCCTTCGTCGAAGAGCTCGACCAGCCGGTCGAGAAGGTCCCGCTGCCGGTCCGTCAGCTGTTGCTCGCGTACACGGTCGAGGACCGGCAGGGGGGCCGGGACGTCGCGGAGCCGATCGAGAAGGCCGGGAGTCGCCGTCGTGAGGCTCATGCCGAACCGAGGAGCGATTCGGGGACATCGACGACGCGTGCCCGCAGCCACTCGCCCAGTCCCTTGGCCTGGCCGTCCTGGCGGGTCGAGGCGGCGACCCCTTCGCCGAGCAGCCCCCGGATCACGAAGTTGACCGACAGCAGGTTGGGCAACGGGTGACGCTCGATCTCGAGGTCGGCGGCCTCGGGGAGGAGTCGGCGGAGCCTGTCGGTGGTGAGGAAGTCGTCGAGCCATGCCCATGCCTCGGGGGTGCGGGCGAAGACGCCGAGGTTGGCGTCGCCGCCCTTGTCGCCCGATCGGGTGCCGACCACGCGGCCGATCGGCGCGGGCACGGTCGGCCCCGTCGGAGTCGCGGCGGCAGGTGCGGGCGCCGGCGCGACGGTGACGTCACCCGCCGGTGCGGCCGAGTCGACGACGGTGCGGTCGCCGCCCAGGACCACGACGTGCTGTGGCACGAGCTCGGCAGGAATCGTCCCTGCCCGGTGGACGCCGAACGCCCGGGCGCCGCTACCGCTGCGGGCGGCGAAGAAGCCCGGGATCGAGGCCAACGCCAACTCGTTCATGGCGTTGAACACGTCCCGGCCCACCTTGCGCTCGTCGGCGTCCTTGACGGTGAGGCACCACTGGGCGACGGCCTCCTCGTTCGAGGCGGGGTCGTCCTTGCCCGTGTACACGGTCCGGCTGGTGACCTCGTCGAAGTCGTCGGGTCCCAGCGGGCAGGCCCGCCAGAAGGCCGCCTCGACCAACTCGGCCTTGGCATCGACGTCGAGGCCGGTCAGGCCGATGGCGAGGTCGGTGCGGTAGCCGCCGAGCCGGTTCATCGAGACCTTGAGGGTGGGCGGCGGCGGTTCGCCCCTCGTGTCGCTGATCCGGACCCGGTCGGGCGCCTCCTGTTCGAGGCGGATGGTGTCGAACCTGGCCGTCACGTCGGGGCCGAGGTAGCCGGGGGCGCCGATCTCGTAGAGCAGTTGCGAGGTGATCGTGCCGACGGTGACGGCGCCGCCCGTGCCGTCGTGCTTGCCGATCACCACGGAGCCGTCGGCGGCGATTTCTGCCCACGGGAACCCCGCCCGCTCGAGGCCGGGGATCTCTGTGAAGAACGAGTAGTTGCCGCCGGTGGCCTGGGTGCCGCACTCGATGACGTGCCCGGCGACGACGGCGCCGGCGAGGGCGTCCCAGTCGTCGCGTGCCCAGCCGTGGTGCCATGCGGCCGGACCGCAGACCACGGCGGCGTCGGTGGTGCGGCCGGTGACCACGATGTCGGCGCCGCGCTCGAGTGCATCGACGATGCCCCAGCAGCCGAAGTAGGCGTTGGCGCTGATGAAGCGACCGGGGTCGGTCAGGGGCTCGCCGGTGACGAGGTCGGGGAGGTCGATGCCGGCGGCGAGCAGGTCGTCGAGCCGGGGGAGCAGGTCGTCGCCGTCGACGTAGGCGATTGTGGGGGCCAGACCCAACCTGTCGGCGACCTCGGCGACGGCCTCGGCGCAGCCGGCAGGGTCGAGTCCGCCGGCGTTGGCCACGACCCGGATGCCCCGGTCGAGGCAGGTACCCATCACCTGCTCCATCTGGCGGACGAAGCTGCGGGCATAGCCGCCGCCGGGACGCTTGGCCTGCGTACGGGCGAGGATCAGCATCGTGAGCTCGGCCAGCCAGTCGCCGGTGAGCACGTCGATCGGGCCGTCCTCGACCATCTCGGCAGCAGCCGAGAGCCGGTCGCCGTAGAAGCCCGAACAGTTGGCGATGCGGACCGGGTCGCTCATGTGCTCGCCTCGCCATCAGGCTCGAGCACCATCAGGGCGGTGCCCTTCTCGACCTGCTGGCCGAGGGCGACGAGCACCTCGGTGATCGTGCCGTCCTCCGGGGCGCTGATGTGCTGCTCCATCTTCATGGCCTCCATGACCACGAGTGTCTCACCGGCGGCGACCCGGTCGCCCGGTCCGGCGCGAAGTTCGAGGATGACGCCGGGCATCGGGGCGACGAGGCCGCCGTGGACCTCCTCGGTGCCGGGAACGGTGAACCGGGGGACGATCCCGAACCCGACGGTTCCAGAAGGCACCTGGACCCAGATGCGGCCGTCGGCCCGGGTGACCCGACTGACCGAGCGCCGGCCGTCGACCTCGACGTCGATGTCGTGTGCGGACCAGCGGTGCAGGCGGACGGACGAGGTGCCGTTGACCGTGAAGCTCCCGTCGCGCTCGGCCCGGTAGCCGACCTCGACCTCGTCGTCGCCGTGCGTGAAGGCGACCCGCTCGTCGGGGAGCCGGGAGTTGCGCCAGACGGCGGGAGCGTGCGCCAGGACGCCGGCATCGGCCCGGTTGCGTCCCAGCAGCCAGAGGGCGGCAACGACGGCTGCCCGATCCACCTCGTCCGGTGAGCGGGGCGCCGACGGGGCGGGGGCATGTCGTTCGATGAAGTCGGTCGTGGTGTCGCCGGCCAGGAACGCCTTGTGGCGCAACGTGGCGACCAGGAAGTCGCGGTTGGTGGTGACGCCCCCGAGGTGCAGGCGTTCAAGGGCGAGAGCCAGCCGGCCGGCCGCCTCGGAGCGGGTCGGGCCGTGGGCCACGACCTTGGCCAGCATCGGGTCGAAGTCGACGGTGACGCGTGAGCCCTGCTCGACGCCGCTGTCCCAGCGGACCGCAGGCTCGTCGGCCGGTTCGAAGGCGTGGAGGGTGCCGGTGGCCGGGAGGAAGCCGTGGGCGGGGTCCTCGGCGTAGAGGCGGGCCTCGATGGCGTGGCCGGTGGAGGTCAGGTCGTCCTGCGACCAGCCCAGTGGTTCGCCGGCGGCCACCCGGAGCTGCTCGCGCACCAGGTCGATGCCGGTGACCTCCTCGGTGACGGGGTGCTCCACCTGGAGGCGGGTGTTGACCTCGAGGAAGAAGAACTCGCCGGTGTCGTCGTCGACGAGGAACTCGACGGTACCGGCCGAGCAGTAGCCGATGCCGCCGGCCAGTCGGAGCGCCGCCTCTGCCATGGCGGCCCGGAGGGCATCGTCGGCGAAGGGCGACGGCGACTCCTCGATGACCTTCTGGTGGCGGCGCTGGATCGAGCACTCGCGTTCGCCGAGGTGGACGAGCCCGCCGTGGGCATCGCCGAGGATCTGGATTTCGAGGTGGCGGGAGTGGGCGATGTAGCGCTCGAGGAAGACCCGGTCGTCGCCGAAGGCGCCCAGTGCCTCGCGCTGTGCCGAGGCGACCGCCTCGTCGAGGTGGTCGGCGGATTCGACGAGGTGCATGCCCTTGCCGCCGCCACCGGCCACCGCCTTCACGAGCAGCGGATAGCCGACCGATCCACCGTCGGAAGGGTCGGCGGAGGAGGGGAGGGTGGGCACACCGGCGGCCTCGGCCGCGGCCTTGGCCGCCAGCTTGTCGCCCATCGTGCGGACGACGTCGGCTGGGGGACCGACCCACGTGAGGCCGGCGGCCTCTACGGCCTCGGCGAAGTCGGCGTTCTCGGCGAGGAAGCCGTAGCCGGGGTGGATCGCGTCGGCGCCGGTGGCGAGGGCGGCGGCGATGACCGCCGCCCCGTCGAGGTACCCGCCGGGCAGCCGGACGGCCTCGTCGGCGTCGGCCACGAACGGGGCGTCGGCATCGGCGTCGGCGAAAACGGCGACGCAGCGCAGGCCCATGGACCGGGCGGTGCGGAACACCCGTCGGGCGATCTCGCCCCGGTTGGCGACGAGCACCGCGGTGACGCTCACAGCCGGAACACCCCGTAGTCGGTGGCGCCCTCGATGGCCCGGTTGCGGACGACCGACAGGCACAGGCCGAGCACCGTGCGGGTGTCGCGCGGGTCGATGATGCCGTCGTCGCTGACGGCACCCGAGGCCACCAGGGCCAGCGAGTCGGCCTCCTGTCTCTCCTCGACCATGCGGACGATCTCGGCGTCGGCCTCCTCGTCGAAATCGAGCCCCTTGCGTGCGGCCTGGCCGCGGCGCACCAGCGACATGACGCCGGCGATCTGCTTCGGGCCCATGACGGCGACCTTGGCGGTCGGCCACAGGAACGTGAAGCGGTTGCCGTAGGCCCGGCCGGACATGCCGTAGGTGCCGGCACCGTACGAGGAGCCGATGATCACGGTCAGGTGCGGCACCGTCGAGTTGGTGACGGCGTTGATCATCTGGGAGCCCTTCTTGATGATCCCCTCCGATTCGAAGTCGCGGCCGACGACGAAGCCGGTGATGTTCTGGAGGAACAGCAGCGGGATGTCGCGCTGGTTGCAGAGCTGGATGAAGTGGGCGCCCTTCTCGGCCGACTCCGGGTAGATCACGCCGTTGTTGCCGAGGATGCCGATCGGATACCCGTGGATCGACGCCCAGCCGCAGACCATCGACGAGCCGTAGCGGGGTTTGAACTCCTCGAACCGCGAGCCGTCGACCGTGCGGGCGATCACGTCGCGGATGTCGAGGGGTTGGCGCAGGTCGCGGCTGACGAGCCCCAGCAGGTCCTCGGGGTCGTGGACCGGCGGATCAGGGGTGAAGCTCGGCGGCGGTCCCTCGTGGCACCAGTCGAGGTGCGAGACGACCTCCCGGCACATGCGCAGGGCGTCCATCTCGTCCTCGGCCAGGTAGTCGGCCAGCCCGGACTCCTCGGCGTGCTTCTGGCCACCACCGAGCGTCTCGGCGTCGGAGTCCTCGCCGGTGGCCATCTTCACGAGGGGCGGTCCGGCGAGGAACACCTTGGACTGGTCCCTGATGAAGATGTTGTAGTCGGACATGCCGGGTTGGTAGGCGCCGCCGGCCGTGGACGAGCCGAACACGACGCACACGGTCGGGATGCGCATCTTCGAGAGCTCGATCATCTCGTAGAAGAAGCGGCCGGACTCGGCGAAGTGGTCGACCTTGGCCCGCTTGCTGCGGCCCTTGCTGTCCCGGCCGCCGTCGTCGGTCGAGACCCGCAGATCGGCGCCGGCCGATTCCACGAAGCTGATGTAGGGGATGCGGTTCTGGCGGGCGATCTCGATGGCCCGCATCCACTTCTTGGCGGCGTAGGGGGTGAGGGCGCCGCCAAGGACCGTGGGGTCGTTGGCGAGGATCACGCATTCGGTGCCGGCGACCACGCCGATGCCGGCGAGCATTCCGCCGCCGACGGCGTAGTCGGTGCCGTAGCCGGCGAGGGGGCTGATCTCGAGGAACGGGCTGTCCGGGTCGAGCACGTTGGCGATGCGCTCGCGGACCGGCATCTTCGCTCGGGAGCGCAGGCGGGCCGTGGCCTCGGGGCCGCCGCCGGCTTCGGCCTCGTCGAGCAGTTCGTCGATGACCGCCAGCTGTTCGAGCAGGTCGGCCCGGTTCTGCCTGAACGCTTCGCTGGTCGGATCGATGGACGAGGGCAGGACGGGGGCGATCGAGGTGCGTGGCACGACCCAATCGTAGGCACGGTAATCCTGTGCCTGTCAAATTACCGATCGTCGGTGGGGGCTGGGAATGAGCCGGGAGACCCGGGGGTCAGCTGATCGGGTTGGCCGCGGTCGGGGCCGACGGGCCCGAGTCGAGCACCACCTGGGTGGAGAACATCTTGTCCGTCAGTCGTTGGTTGTCGTCGTCCCAGAGGGGCCACAGGTAGTCGATGACCCAGAACACGCCAACCACGGAGTTGATGAGGGTCGGCACGAGGACCCGACCCACGCCGATGCCGCCACCGGGCGCCTCGCCGGTGCCGATCCTGGTGAGGCGGGTGCCGGCCACGCGCTTGCCCGGCGTGGTGCCGGTGGCTCCCTGCCGGTAGCCGAACAGCCAGACCTGCCAGACAAACCAGGCCAGCCCGCAGAGGCCGCCGAGGAGGATCATCGTGCCTCCCGCTGCGGGCTCGCCCTTGTCGCTCGCACTGGAGGCGGCAACCAGCCCGATGAAGAACACGACGATCGGGACGATGCCGGCGACCAGGACCAGGAGCAGGTCGATGATCGCGCCCTGGGCACGTTTGCCGTAGCCGGCCGGCGTGTGGACGGCGACCGCCGCCTCGTTCGACGAGTCCTCGAAATACGACATGGCCGACCTCCCGGCGTGAATGACTTCCGCCCCGAGTATGCCACGCACCTTCGGCCGCCTGCCGGAAAGGCCGGACCAGCGCCACAATGGCGGGGCTTCCTACACTGCGGCAATGGGAGAGCGCGAGTGGGGGTTCCGGACCCGGGCACTGCATGCCGGCGCACGGCCCGATCCGACCACCGGCGCACGGGCCGTGCCGATCTACCAGACCACGAGCTTCGTGTTCGAGGACACCGCCGACGCCGCCGACCTGTTCGCCCTCCAGAAGTACGGCACCATCTACACCCGCATCTCCAACCCCACCACGGCGGCGTTCGAGGAGCGCATGGCGAGCCTCGAGGGCGGGATCGGCGCCGTGGCAACGTCGAGCGGCCAGGCCGCCGAGTTCCTGACCGCCGCCGCACTCGCTGCCTCGGGCGACAACTTCGTGACGTCGTCGTCCCTCTACGGCGGCACCCACACGATGTTCGACGTCACGCTCGGCAGGTTCGGCATCGAGGCCCGCTTCGTCGACGGCGACGACCCGGAGGCATTCGCAGCGGCGATCGACGATCACACCCGCTTCCTCTACACGGAGGTCATCGGCAACCCATCGGGCGCCGTCGCCGACCTGGCCGCCCTGGCCGACGTCGCCGGCGCCCACGACCTCCCGCTCGTCATCGACAGCACCTTCGCCACGCCGTACCTGTGCCGGCCGATGGAGCACGGTGCCGACATCGTCGTGCACTCGGCCACCAAGTTCATCGGCGGCCACGGCACCTCCATCGGCGGGGTGGTCATCGAATCGGGGCGCTTCGACTGGGGCTCGGGCCGGTTTCCGCAGATGACCGAGCCCACCCCCGGCTACAACGACCTGCGCTTCTGGGAGAACTTCGGCGAGTTCGCCTTCTGCACGAAGCTACGGGCGGAACAGCTGCGCGACGTGGGCGCCTCGCTGTCGCCGTTCAACGCCTTCCTCCTGCTGCAGGGACTCGAGACCCTGCCGCAGCGCATGGACGAACACGTCGCCAACGCCCAGCGGGTGGCCGAGTTCCTCGATGGCCACGACAGCGTCGACTGGGTGGCATACGCCGGCCTGCCCGACTCGCCATACCACGACCTGGCGCAGCGCTACCTGCCGAAGGGCCCGGGTGCGATCTTCACCTTCGGCGTTGCCGGCGGCCGGCAGGCGGGGGCCACGTTCATCGAGTCGCTCGTGCTGGTCAGCCACCTCGCCAACGTCGGCGACGCCCGCACGCTCGTCATCCACCCCGGTTCGACCACCCACCAGCAGCTCTCCGACGAGGACCTCGAGGCCGGCGGAGTCACGCCCGAGATGGTCCGGCTGTCGGTCGGGCTCGAGGACGTCGACGACATCCTGTGGGACCTCGACCGGGCACTCGGGGCATCGCGGTCGTGAGCAGGAGGGAGCCCATCCCGGACTGGGAGGAGCCGACCGCCGCCGAGCGCCTCGACATCCTCCGCTCGACCCGCACCGTCGCCATGGTCGGCGTGTCGCCCAACCCGGCCCGGCCATCCAACTTCGTGGCGACCTACCTCGTCAGCTCGTCGGCCGACTACGAGGTGTACTTCGTCAACCCGACCGCCGACGAGATCCTCGGACGGCCATGCGTGCCGTCGCTGGCGGACCTACCGGTGGTTCCGGACCTGGTCGACGTGTTCCGCCGGCTCGACGACGTGCCCGGCGTGGCCGAGGAGTCGGTCGCCATCGGGGCGAAGGCCTTCTGGACCCAGTTCGGGCTCTGGAGCCCCGAGGCCGCACGCATCGCCCTCGGTGCCGGGATGGACTTGGTGATGGACCGGTGCCTCAAGGTCGAGCACGCCCGGTTCGCCGGCGGCCTGCACCTGGCCGGCTTCGACACCGGCGTCATCGACTCGCGTCGCAGGGGCTGAACAGCCGTTCAGCGCGGTTCGAGCACCACCAGCGGGATGTCGCGGTCGGTCTTGGTCTGGTAGTCGGCATAGGACGGCCAGGCGGCGAGCGCGTCGGGCCAGAGGCGGGCCTTCTCGTCGGGCGAGGCGGTCCTGGCAACGAGCTCGTGCAACTCGCCCCGGTCCTGGAGCGTGACCTCGGGGTCGGCCAGGAGGTTCAGGTACCAGACGGGGTGCTGGGGTGCCCCTCCCAGCGAGGCGACGACCAGGTAGTGCTCGCCGTCGTGGACCCGGATCAGCGGTGTGCGGCGGACCTTGCCCGTACGGCGGCCGGTCGTGGTGAGGATGATGCAGGGGGCTCCCTCCATCTCGTAGCCGTCCTCACCGTCGGAGGCGAGGTAGCGCTCGACGTGGTCGGCGACGAGATCCCAGGGGCTCGGTGCGTACTCTGATCCGCTCATGGGCGGAGCGTAGAACGCAGCCTCACCTCACAACGACCCGGCTGCGGACCACCTTGTCGTGCCAGGTCTGTTTGTCGTCGTCCCAGAGCATCCAGAGGTAGCCGAGGAAGATCGGCGCGGCGGAGACGAACCGCACGCACCAACGACCGATCGCCCGCCCCATCCCGATGGGCCCGCCGGTGTCCGCCCGGATGACCCGTAGGCCGGCGATCCGCTTGCCGGGGGTGCCACCCCTTCGGCCTTCGAGGTGGCCGAAGTAGAAGAACACGATGAACAGGAGTAGCACGAGCAGGAACAACCCGTGGATGCCCTCCGAGTCGCTGGTGAGGACGTCGCATGGGTAGGTCGTGCCGTCGACCCTCTCGCAGGTCCCGGGTTCCTTCGCAAGGAACAACTGCACGAACGACGACAGTGAGCTGCCCGGGATGAAGATGATGAGCCAGTCGAGGATGAAGGCGCCGAGGCGGCGCCCGAAGCCGGCGTCGACGTGGTCGCCGGGGTCGAAGAGGGGCGCGGCGGTCCCGGCCGGTGGGGCAACTGCGGGGTGCCCACGGTCTCGACGCCGCCTCCTCTCGGCACGCGGCGCGCGTCCCATGCCCTCGATGATGGGGCCGCTGGTCTGCGCGTACGGATCGAAGTCGGTCATGGCACGAGGACGGCATGGACAGGTGGGGGAGCGTCGCCTTCGCCCGCCATGGTGGCGAGCAGTTCGGCGGCCCCCTCCAACGGCTCGACGCGGCGTGGGACGGTGCGGAACGGGTAGCGGTCGCCGGCGAGCAGGTCGAGGGCTGCCAGGTACGCGGGTGCATCCACGCCGAGGGCGCCAATCAGGCGCAACTCCTTGAAGACGATGTGGTCCGGGTCGAAGCCCGGGGTCTCCGTGCTGTTGCGGGTGCCGGCCAGCACGATGCGGGCCTCGGGGGCGGACATGCGGACGGCCTGCCCGAGGGCATCGGGGGCGTTGGCGGTCACGTCCACGACGACGCTCGCACCGGGTCCACCGGTCGCCGCACGCAGGGCAGCGACGGGGTCCTGCTCGTCGATGTCGACCGCCAGGTCGGCGCCGAAGCCGGCGGCCGCATCGAGTCGTGGCCGGTCGTTGGCCCCCTTGCCGGTGACCATCACGAAGTCGGCTCCGGCCTCCTTGGCGGCGGCAGCCGCTGCCAGCCCCCGGATCCCGGGACCCAGGACGGCGACGATGTCGCCGGGACCGGTCCCAGGCAGTTCGGCCCCCCAGCGGATCCCGGCACCCACCGGGTTGAAGAGCGTGGCATCGACGGGGTCGAGGCCGTCGGGCACCGGCAGCACCATCGAGTCGGGACCCAGCCAGTGGTGTTCGGCCCAGCCACCGGAGAGCTCCGGGGCGAGATCGAGCGGGGAGAGCCCGTAGGCGGTTCGCAGGCCGTTGGTGGTGCAACGCCGGTAGGCACCGGCACGACAGGGATCGCAGGTGCGGCACGACTGGAAACACTCGACGGCCACCCGGTCGCCGACGGTGACCCCCCAGGCCTCGGCGGCGGCGTCGCCGACCTCGACGAGCACGCCGACGGTCTCGTGGCCGGGGACGAGGGGGGTCCGGATCGGAAGGCGGCCGGTGAACAATTCGTGGTCGGTGCCGCAGAGGCCACACGCCTCGACCTCGAGGAGTGCCGAGTCGGGGGAGGGAGCCGGAACGGAGAAGTCGCGGAACTCGAGCATGCGGGGCGCGGTCAGCACCAGTGCCCGTGATGTTGGTGGTCGTTCGGTCATGCTCGGCCTCTCCCGGCTGCCTAGCGTACGAGCCGCACGGCCGAGGAAAGAGTTCGGGGGACGCATGCAACAGGGAAGTGGGCGAGGCGCCGGGGGAGGGCGAATCCCGATGCTCGACATCGACGAGGCCCGCGCACGGGCTGCCGAGGTGGGTGTTCCGGAGATGATGGCGGACCTCAACGTGTTCCGGGTCCTGCTCCACGACCCGGCATCGACGGCCGCCATCAACGGCCTGCTCCACCGCCTGCTCTGGAAGGGCGACCTCGATCAGCGCCTGCGTGAGCTCGTGATCATGCGCATCGGCTGGGTGAGCGGTGCCGTCTACGAGTGGACCCAGCACTGGCACGTGGCGCTCGCCCTCGGCGTCGACGAGGCGGATCTCGTCGGGGTGCGCGACTGGGAGGCGTACGACGGATTCGGACCTGTCGAGCGGGCCGTCCTTGCAGCCACCGACGAGACCCTCGCGCACGGCGCCATCGGCGACGCCACCTGGGCGACCTGCGCCGAGCACCTCGATGAGGCATTGCTGGTCGAGCTGGTCGTGGCCATCGGCAACTGGGGCCTGTTCGCCCGGCTGCTCAAGAGCCTCGACGTGCCGCTCGACGACGGCATGGAGCCGTGGCCGCCAGACGGGTGCGGCCCCGAGGAGAGAGTGGAGCAATGAACGGCCCCGAACTGGAACTGGTGAACCCCGGCTTCGTCGACCTGGTCGTCGGCCGGAAGGCGGAGGGCGGCATCGACGGGTACCTCGGCCTGGTCGTGGTCGAGGCGGAGGCCGGCCGGATGGTCGTCGAGTTCGAGGTGCGCGACGACCTGATCACCTTCATCGGCAACATGCACGGTGGCTGCCTGGCGGCACTGTGCGACCACTGCCTCGGCATGGTTCTCTATCCGGTCATGCCCCCCCGGTCGTGGGCGGCGACCACCGAGTTCAAGGTGAACTACCTGCGCCCGATCAGCGGCGGTACCTGCCGGGCGACCGCCGAGATCGTGTCCATGTCGAAGCGCCTGGCCGTGGTGTCGATCCGGATCGAGAACGAGGGACGGCTCGTCGCCGTGGCCCAGGGCACCTGCACGGTCAAGTTGGCCGAGGAGAAGCCGCCCGAATCCTGACCGGGGACCGGGATGTCAGGCGGCCCGGTGTTCGGCGAGCCGTTCCGGGATCCAGGCAGCCATCAGGTCGCGGAGTTCGTCGGCCACCCCGGTGAGCAGGTGGTCGGCACCGTCGAACACCCGGAGGTCGCCCTGCCCGGCCAGGGACCGCACGATCTCGCTGTTCTCGGGGCCGAGGATCCTGTCCTGCCCACCATGCAGCAGGAGGAGTGGGGCCGCTAGTTGGGATGCGTGCTCGCAGCCGGCGCTCTGCGTGGCGAAGGTGGCGACACCCGCGCAGTAGGGGCCGAGGGCGCAGCCCGCCTGGATCGCCACCGCACCGCCGAACGAGTGCCCGAGGATGACGAACCGGCGCGCTCCCTGCTGCACGGCCCGGTCGGCCGTGGCCGCCAGGTCCAGCAGCGACGGCTCGAGGTGGCTGGGCCGGCGGTAGTCGACGCAGACGACGGCGATACCGGTAGCGGTAAGCGTCGAGCCGAGGTGCGTGTAGAGGCCGTCGGCCGGCCCGAGGTAGCCGCCCATCCCGCCGGCGGCGCACAACACCACGTCCTCGGCGTCGAGCGGCCCGTGCCAGAGCAACCCGAGCAGCCCCTCCATCGTGTAGGTCTCGATGAGACGGCGACCGGATCCGAGGTCGGTCTGCTGGGTGGCGAGGGGAGCGAGCAGTTCCTGCGCCGATCGTGGGTTCACGGCCGGCAGCCTGTCACAGCGGGTACCGATGACCGCAGTGGACGGCACGCCGGGGCGCGCCGCCGATACCATGACGTCCGCTCCCGCTCCTGGCTGGAGCAGGCACCGGTGCCCGAGCGGACCAAGGGAACGGCCTGCAAAGCCGTAAAGCCGCGGGTTCAAATCCCGCCCGGTGCTCAACGATCGGGGCGGCCCATCACCGAGGGCCGAGGCGTCCGATCCGAGGGATCAGAGGGATGAACGCCATGTCGGACGAGGTCGAGACCCACGGTCAACCGGAGGGTGACCGGTCGGGGCACGACAGCCCTCCGCTGCCGCACACGCCGCCGATGGGCATCTCCGCGGTGCGGCCCGGCGACCCGCCGCCGATGGCACCGCAGCAGCCCGTCGTGTCGCGGCGTCCCGAGCGCCCGGAGCCGAACCTGTTGGCCTCCCTCGTCGCATCCGCAGGCGTTGTCCTCGCCATCATCGGGACATTCCTGCCCTGGGTCGTCGCCGAGGGGGCTGGAACCGTGTCCGAGATCGGCTGGGACCAGGCAGGCGATGCCGTGCTGGTGCTTGTCCTCGGACTGGCCGGTGCGGGCGCCACCGGTGCACTCTGGATCGGTGTGCGCGGGCTGGTCGTGAAGCTGGTGCTGCTCGCCGCCGGTGCTGTTCTGCTGCTTCTGGCCGGACTCGAGATCGGAGACGTGCGCGGGTTGTCGCCGATCGAGGGATTCGAGTTCAGGGTCGGTTCGGGCCTGCTGGTGATCGCCGTCGGCGGTGTGCTCCTGTTCGTTGCGGCCTTGCTCGACCGCGGCCCCTGGTCGTTGCGGGCACCCTCGTAGCGTGCAGTCGGAGGCGCCTCAGTCGAAGGAGTACGTGTAGGTGACGCCGTCCACATCGACGGTGACGCCCCCGCTGTCCTTGACGGCGACCGCCGTCGATCCGTCGGAGGATTCGACGGTCATGGTGCTTCCGTCGGCGGACACCGTCGATGTCGTGCCGGACTCGGTGGACACGGTTGTGGAGCCGTCCTCAGCGAGGGCGGTCTGCACGCGACCGGCGATGCCGGATCCCGGATCGAACGTCCGCTCGAAGCCCGGTCCGACGACGATGATCGACCCGTCGTCCTCGACGGTGATGTCGAGGGTGACGCCGTTGCCGAGCACGACCTGCATGGTCCCCTCACCCGGGTTGCGTGCGATCGAACTGATTCCGCCCGCACCGGCCTCGTAATCGTAGGCGACCTCGGTGGAGCCGTCGTCGGCCATGGAGCTGGTGACCGTCGTGCCGTCTCCCTGCTGGGCGACCCAGCCGTCGTCGGTCATCGTCGTCTCGGTGGTCGAGCCGTCGGGGGCGGTCACGACCTGCGAGCCGTCGGGGGCGGTCACGATCTCGGTGCCGTCGGCGAGGACCGCCCGGTAGGAGCCGTCCTCCAGCCGTGTCGTGGCCTGTCCGGTGCCGTCGGCCCCGACCATGCGGGGCGCTCCGGTCATCGGG
>Ga0066376_10000780_pt1 | contig 30060 bp, 32 predicted proteins | sample Knorr_S15_td_Bot_FD_77009 | JGI IMG/M metagenome (GOLD analysis project Ga0066376, IMG submission 77009) | Marine microbial communities from Southern Atlantic Ocean transect - Knorr_S15_td_Bottom_ad_5009_LV_A | ecosystem: Environmental > Aquatic > Marine > Oceanic | place: Southern Atlantic... | reverse complement strand
CCCGACCATATCGCGTGATGTTTGGTTGAGATCACCACCTGATCGCGCGGCATATCTTTGATCGCTTTGCCAACAATCGTTTCGGTTCCGTAAGCGTTTGCCGTATCGATGAAGTTCACCCCCAAATCCATCGCCTTTTTGACAATGCTGACAGAGTGCGCTTCGCTTTTACCCAGTTTTTGACCGAGCGAACTGCCGCCGCCGCAGCCAAGACTGGCAACGCTCACCTTGAGGCCTGTCCGGCCAAGTGTCGTGAATTCCATTAAGGATCCCCATTTGTATTTTTATTGTCTAAGAAATACCGTTTCAATTCAAACAGTACAAGACGCATCAAGCTGTCCGCGCCAAGTACATCAGCGAAGCTTATGACAAACAGACCTTGGCAAGGACAATCGCTCTGATATTATTTTTTGGATAATCTCTAGGGGCAGCACTCAATGAAAATTGTGACGTTTTCAGACCACGATCAAAAGGAAAGAGCCGGTGTTTTTATCGAGGATGACCAAAAGATCATCGATCTCAGGTCTTCAAACGAAAAAAATGGCAGAGACATAAATCCATCGTTTTTGTCTGTGCTTGCCTTAATTGAAGGCGGCGAGGACGCGCTCAACGATGCTAAACAGGAATTAGAAAATCCTCATTCAGAAGCCATCGTCGACACAGCCTCGATATCTTTGTGCAGTCCCATCCCTCGCCCACCGCAAATTCGAGATTGCCTGTGTTTTGAGGATCACCTTACCCGAGCCTATGAAGTTTTGCGGAAAATTAAGGCCGCTGGGGAACCCGATCCGGAAGCTGCTCTCAAGCAATATGAAGAACAAGGTCTCTTCCGCATCCCGGAAGTCTGGTACCAGCAGCCGATCTATTACAAAGCCAATCGATTGTCGGTCATCGGCACTGAGCACGATATTATTTGGCCTCACTACGCAAATATCCTGGATTACGAGTTGGAGTTTGGATTTTTTATTGGCAAATTAGGTCGAGATATTTCGAAAGAAAAGGCAATGGATCACATATTTGGATACTCCATCTTCAATGATATCAGCGCCCGCGATGCTCAAACGCAAGAAATGCCGGGCGGCCTTGGTCCAGCAAAAGGCAAAGATTTTGATACCGGCAATATCATTGGTCCTTGCATCGTCACGGCAGACGAGATTGATCCCTACAATCTGACCATGATCGCGCGGGTAAACGGCGAAGAATGGTCGAGAGGTTCAAGCAGTACCATCAGTTGGAAATTCGAAGATTTGATCGCCCATGTCTCACAGTCCGAGACGCTTTACCCTGGTGAATTTTTTGGCTCCGGGACGGTCGGGGGTGGCTGCGGATTGGAGCTTGAGCGCTACCTCTCTCCTGGAGATATCATCGAATTGGAAATTGAAGGCATCGGCATATTGCGAAATCGCATCATCAAACAAAACGCGAATTAAATTAAGGAGAATATATATGGTCGAGAAAATCAGGCGCGTGGTCACAGGCCATGACAAAAACGGTAAATCAATTTTCATCGAAGATGGCGACGCCAGCGCGGTCAAGGAGATGGAATCGATGCCGGGTCTAGCGCTGACCGATCTCTGGGTAACCAATAGCGCGCCGGCCGATAATTCCGGCAATGCAGATGCAGCGGATCGCCCGGTTGTCTTGGAGCCGCCGTCAAATGGCACAATTTTTCGCATTGTCGAGTTTCCACCGGATTCAACTTGGCGAGACAATGCCGATGCGAAGGAGGCTTTCGCCTCAATCGGCGCCGATCACGCGACAGATGACAGCACGGATGATGCGATGATGCACAAAACCTCAACCGTTGATTATCTGTTGGTACTTAAAGGCGAGATTTGGGCGATCTTGGATGATGGCGCCGAGACCTGCCTCAAACAGGGTGACGTCATGGTTCAGCGAGGCACCAATCACTCGTGGAGTGTACGCACAGACGAGCCCTGTCTGTTAGCTGCTATTTTGGTCGATTCTAAGCCGGTATAATGGATCGAATGCGATGAATATCGCCGCTTTGTTATCAACTTCAGCCAGCAATTGGCCTGACCATCCCGCGATAGCGCGCGGCGCAACCATTGTCAAAAACTACGCAGAACATGGCAAAGAAGTTGCGAATTTAGCTGGCGGGCTGATCCATTCTCTCGATCTGAAAACGGGTGATCGCGTTGGCGTGGCGATGAAAAACTGCCCTGCCTATAGTTCCGTGTTATTTGCGGCCTGGCACGCCGGGATGGCTGCGGTACCAATGAACGCAAAACTCCATGCCCGCGAGTTTGGTTATATTATGGAGAACGCGGGCATGTCAGTTTGCTTTGTGACACATGATCTGGCGTCGACGATCAAAGAAGCAGCAATCGATCTGCCAAACCTAAAAATCATCAATGTCGAGAGCGAGGAGTATGCTGAACTATTGAAATTCGAAGCTATTGAGATGGTCGACACTAAAGCAGACGACCTCGCTTGGCTGTTTTATACCAGTGGCACGACGGGACGTCCTAAAGGTGCCATGCTCTCGCATCTCAATCTTTCGATGATGACCCGCAGCTACTACAATGATGTAAATTCCGTGAGCGAGGCTGATAGCTTGCTCCACGCCGCACCTATGTCACACGGTTCCGGCCTTTATATCCTGCCCTATGTCGCCAAAGCTGCGCTGCAAATCATTCCCGATAGCGGCGGTTTTGATCCGATAGAGATCGCCGAGTTATTGTTGAACCATAAAAATGTTAATGCCTTTTTCGCTCCAACGATGGTGACGCGCCTGATCAATGCTCCCGAGATCAGGGACTGTGACACGACCAATCTTAAAACCATCATTTATGGCGGCGGACCGATGTATGTAGAAGATTGTTTGAAGGCGCTTGATCTTTTGGGTCCCAAACTCGTGCAAATATACGGCCAAGGCGAAGCGCCGATGACCATCACGGCATTGTCTCGTGCCACTCACATGGCGACTGATGATCCCCAGTATTTGGAAAAGCTAGCCTCAGTTGGCACAGCTCGAAGTGATCTCGAAGTCAGCATCGTTGATGAGATTGACAATCCGCTCCCTGCCGGAGAAATCGGCGAGGTCTGTGTCCGTGGTGATGTCGTGATGCGCGGCTATTGGAGGAATGAACAAGCCACAAATGAGAGTCTGCGCGATGGCTGGCTTCACACCGGTGATATGGGAACTTTTGATGAAGAAGGCTATCTCACACTCAAAGATCGTTCGAAAGACGTCATAATTTCTGGCGGCTCTAACATTTACCCCCGAGAAGTAGAAGAAATCCTGTTGAAACATGAAGGCGTATTGGAAGCCTCCATTATAGGTCGACCCCACCATGAATGGGGCGAAGAAGTCGTCGCCTTTATAGTTCAAAAACCTGATTGCAAGGTTCAAGAAACAGAATTGGACCAGCTCTGCCTGGACAATATTGCCCGCTTCAAAAGGCCAAAAGAATACCGATTCGTCGACGCGCTACCAAAAAACAATTACGGCAAAATATTAAAAACGAAATTGCGTCTTTTAATCGAATAAAGAAATTCAGAGATTCTACAATTAAAGATTGCACTTTCTGCAAGCCTTTGATTTAAAAAGATAATTGTAAAAATCATTGATCTTATGCACGAACACCCTCCAGGATAAGACGCATTTTTATAAGGGAAATTACCTAGCAAATTTCGGCATCCGAGGTGATGGCAAATTCATCCAGAGCAGATATACATCCGGTAATTTCATAAACACGCAAATAATAAGAAGAACAAACTGGATGTAACGATGTATGTAAGATTGACGACCTATGATATCGACGCGAATTATAAAAAGAACGCAAAATCTTTTGCCGAAATTTTTCAACGCAGATTACAAAATTATGATGGATTTATTTCCGTTGAATATTATTACAATTTAGACCTTGGAATCGCAAAGTCTTTGTCGAAATGGAAATCCAAAGAACAAGCAAATAAAGCTTTAAAAGATTTTTCAGATTCTCTGAAACTCGCTGCTCAGAGCTTCGGTTCGGGTGAGTATTCGACTAAAGTTTTGAAAATGTACAAAGTTGCCGCGTAGCCATCACTGCCCAATCTTTTCCCATTGAGCCTTAAAGCACAAAGACCTAAACTCCCTTTTCCAAAAACAGGCTCAATTAAAGGGAGGCAATACAAATGGCTATTACCGTCACGGTTATGTATCCGAACACTGCTGGTTCCAAATTTGACATGGACTACTATTTGAGCAGCCATATCGATTTGGTGGGTGAGTTATGGGGCCCCAAGTTATTAAGCGCCCGCGCTGTAAAAGGCATTGGAACACCGGATCCGGACACACCCGCACCGTACCAAGTGATAGCTATCCTGGAAATGGAGAGCATGGATGTTTTGCACAGCCTGATCGAGGAGCATGGCGAAGCCGTAATGGGTGATATACCCAATTTCACTGATGTCACGCCAATTGTCCAAGTCAGCGAGAATTTAGGTTAATTACCCCTCGTTAATACCAGCGTAACGACGGAGCCGGATATCGGCTTGCTCTTTATGGCCGGCGAAGCCTTCAAGCGCGCAGAGACGCGAGCAATATTTACCAACCTCAACAGAGGCCTCTTTGGTGACCCGCTGGTAGGTGTGGGTTTTTATAAATTTTCCTACCCATAGACCGCCGGTGTAGCGCCCTGCCGTCTTGGTGGGCAATGTGTGGTTGGTGCCAATTACTTTATCGCCGTAAGCAACATTGGTCTCAGGCCCTAAAAACAACGCACCGTAATTGGTCATGTTATTGAGGAAGTAATCCGGGTCCTTGGTCATTACCTGAACATGCTCGGAGGCAATTCGATCCGCCTCAAAAAGCATTTCTTCCTCGCTGTCACAGACAATCACTTGGCCGTAAACATCCCAGGCTTGCCCCGCAACCTCGCCAGTCGGTAAGATTTTAAGTTGGCGCTCAACCTCTTTCATAGTTTCACGGGCGAGTTCTTCTGAGGTGGTCAACAATATCGCCGGACTGGTCGGCCCATGTTCAGCTTGCCCCAATAAATCAGTAGCGCAAAGCTCACCATCCACCGTTTCATCGGCAATAATTAGCGTTTCGGTCGGCCCCGCCAGCAAATCAATGCCAACTCGCCCAAAAAGCTGTCGTTTGGCCTCTGCAACATAGGCATTGCCTGGCCCAACCAGCATATCAACGCCGGAAATCTCCTCTGTTCCAAGCGCCATCGCGCCCATTGCCTGAACGCCGCCGAGACAATAGATCTCATCTGCGCCAGCCATGTCCTGAGCCACGACAATGGCCGGGCTCGGGTTGCCTCCATAGGGCGGTGCACAGGCGATAATTCGTTTAACACCGGCGACTTTGGCGGTCACCACGCTCATATGCGCCGAGGCCACCATCGGGTACTTTCCGCCGGGAACGTAGCAGCCGACCGAGTTCACGGGGATATTTTTGTGACCCAAAGTGACGCCTGGCAGCGTTTCCTGCTCGACATCAACCAATGCGGCTTTTTGAATTTCCGCAAAGCCTCGTACCTGACTTTGCGCAAATTTAATGTCTTCAATGTTTTGCTTGGTCACCTGATCGTAACAGCCATCAATTTCAACTCGGCTGAGCCTGAATTTGTCGGGCCGCCAATTATCAAACTTTTCAGAATAGTCTTTGAGCGCCGCATCGCCGCGCGCTTTGATATCATCTAAGATACCCTCAACCGTTTTCCGCACTTCGGCGTCGGCATCATCTTTTTCTTCTTGGCTGATGCCTTCTTTTAAGAACCGGGCCATAACTTAACTCCTGTGAGATTTCCTTCGCTTCTTATTGATCTAATGATCACCAAAATAAAGCACAATTTTCATGCTCATCTCGATATTCATCCTGTAACATTTACAGCATCCTCGGGTGATGCTAGGCAATGACCCGATAATTGCAATCAATTTGGGAAAATCGCATGGCTGATCCGGTAGACGTTGAATCTCTGATCCAGAGACCTAATTTTGACGGCCAGGTGGCCCTCGTTACGGGCGGCGGCAAAGGATTGGGCCGCGGCTGTGTTTTGGCTTTGGCGGCAGCCGGAGCAAAAGTAATCGCAGTCGCGCGCACGGAAAGTGATCTCCAGGAAGTTCAATCCAACAACCCCGACAATATCGACTACTGGGTCGAAGACGTTTTGGCGGACGATCTTTACGCTCGGATAGAAGCTCTCGAACAGCTCGATATCCTGGTCGGCTGCGCCGGCGGCAACAAACCACAGCCAATCTCAGACATTACCATCGAGACCATCGATTGGATGCTTGATTTGAACGTGCGCGCTATTTTCCGCACGTCGCAAAGCGCTGCCAAGGTAATGTTAAAACAAGGCTCGGGCTCGATCATCAATATGTCTTCTCAGATGGGTCATGTTGGCGCGCCGAACCGTACGCTGTATTGCACGACCAAACACGCTGTCGAAGGGCTCACCAAAGCGCTGGCTGTTGAATTGGCCCCAAAAGGCATTCGCGTTAACGCTGTGGCACCGACCTTTATCGAAACACCTATGACCCGGCCGATGTTTGAGAACCCGGACTTCAAAACAACCGTCAAAAATAATATTGCCCTCGGTCATGTCGGCCAAGTCGAAGATGTCGCAGCCGCTATATTGTTTCTGGCTTCCCCTGCCGCTGCCATGATCACCGGCGAAAGTCTCAAAGTTGATGGTGGCTGGACAGCTTGGTAGGGTGCATTTGGAATAAATGACATGACAGAACAAGAAATCGAAGAACAACCCTACGGGTGGGTCATTGTCGCCATCGCCACAATATTCTTAGCGCTCGGCTTTGGATCGAACGTCACGGTGCCCATTTTGGTAAAACCCTTCGAGCAAGAATTCGGCTGGAATAGAGCTGCAATATCGATGGCCTATACCGCATTGACGATTGGGGCCGCTGCAGGCGGATTATTCTGGGGTACGTTATCAGACAAAATTGGCGCTAAACACATAGCCACGTTTGGCATTGTCATGCTCTCCGGCGCGCTCATGCTGATCGGTCAGCAAGATCAATTGTGGGCAATATATCTGCTATACTTCGTTATTGGCGGTTTCGGCTTCGCCTGCCTGTTTACGCCCTTGCTGGCTTTGACTGGGCTATGGTTTAGCCGGCGAAAAGGCCTGGCACTCGGCATCGTGACGGCGGGCGGTGCCATCGGCCAAGGTGTGATGCCTGTCCTATTCCAAATGATGATCTCCATGAGCAGTTGGCAGGACGCCTTATTCTATCTGGGTCTCGGCTATTTAATCATCATGATTCCGATGGTGTTTTTCTTGCGCGCACCACCGGTCTTGGTGGACTCTTCAGAAATCGTAGGCCAATCCGACAGCAATCTATGGGGATTGCCTCATCGCATTACAATTCCTTGGCTCGCCTTTGCCGGCATCTTTTGCTGCATTTGCATGGCCGTTCCGATTGTTCATTTGGTCCCACTTGCGGTTGGACTGAGTATGTCGCCTGAAACCGCCGCAAGTTTGATGTTCACCTTGATGGTAAGCGGAACTTTTGGACGACTGTTTTTTGGATCATTAGCGGACCGCATTGGCGGCCTGTACACCTATTTAGCCGCCTCACTTATGCAGACCGTCATGATGTTTTGGTTCTCTCAAACTGACAGTCTGTTTCTGCTGCATATCATATCGGCTGTATTTGGATTTGGATTCTCCGGCGTGATGACGAGTTTGTTAATCTGTGGCCGAGAGGCGGCCCCCTTAAGGATTGCGGGTTTTACGGCTTCGGTTGTCTCGGGTACCGCGTGGATCGGCATGGGCATTGGCAGTTATCAAGGCGGCTACTTTTTCGATCTTACGGGCAATTACGCGTGGTCCTACGGCAATGCCGCCATTGCCGGAATGATCAATTTAGTGATCGTCGTGAGCTTGATCTGGTTCCGTCGCTCAAGAGCTGGCAGCCTGGATTCAGGCCAATTTCAGCCCGCCAAATAGTTTCTTTATCACCTTCGGTAACACAGATTACTCACGCGCTTTTGAACGGTTGTGAATTTCTCTGATCTTCTGGACGACTATATTGGCTGTCCTAGAACGAAGGAGAGCTTATGCCAAAATCGAAGAGACGCCACCGCAAAAAATCCACAAAATCATCGAGAACCGTAGATTGGAGCGGTGGCACGAAACAATCATCCGGCCTCGGCGGATGGATACTCATCGGCGTAATCGGCGCGGCAATTTTGGGTGGTGGTGGCTATATTTGGCACAACGCACAAGCTGATCAGGCCTTTCAGGAGCTTGCGGCAAAAGGGAAAGGCACTCTTGGCAAGGTCGAAAACCTCCCCAATCTCGGAAGAAATCATTTAAATGCCGGCCAATCCTATCAATATGCCAGCGCTTATCCGACGTCAGGACCACATGCTCAATTTTGGACGAATCCTGGCTTCTATACCGCGCCTCAGTCCGCCACCATGCGCGTTCACGCGCAGGAACATGGTCATGTCATCATCTATTACGACAAAACCTCGCCTGAAAATGTCGAGAAGATTAAAGAATGGAGTTCAATTTATCGTGGTAATTGGAGCGGCGTTTTGGCCGTGCCTGACGGCAGTTTGAACAAGCAAATTATTTTAACGGCTTGGCGAAAGCGCCTTAAACTTAAAGAGTTCGACGCCACTGTCGCCGCAGCCTTCATCGACGCTTACCGAGGGCGCGGCCCCGAACGCCTCGTACGCTAAGTCACCTATGAACTAAACTGAAGCAGCGGTAACGATCTGCGCAATCTTGCGTGATTCGATACCAAGTCGGGCTATATTTATTTTCCCGAGATTTTTATCCAATCTCAGCATGTGTTGCCTCATTTCTTTCATAATTGATTTAAGCTCTTTGATATTGCCGCGATGTTCCGCGACGGTTTCATTTTGCTCTACGAGAGAAACTTGCATTGTTTGAACGGCGCGACGCAAGTTTGCAAAACGTTGGTGATCCGGATTTTTGTCTTTGAGATAAATGACGCTCATTTTAATCCTCGTTTATAAAGTGAATCAAACTAAGAACCTTTATTAGGAATTTGTCCAAATTGCTTTGGATTTCTGATTTATAGTTTGCCCAAAGTGAGGAAATTATCAACGAACAACATATTTCATTATGCGTCGGGCCATAAATAACCCGATACATTTTGCAACAAAAGGGTCGCAATCTGGCTAAATCGAACGATCTCGATCTGTCCAATAGGCTTCTTTAATGGCATTCTTTTGTATTTTGCCAACGGCTGTTTTTGGCAAAGAATCAACAAATTTGATGAGGCGCGGACGTTTGTGACGAGCGATTTTCGTGGCGCAATAGTCGATCAACGCGTCTTCGTCGATGGATTGTCCAGCTTCAAGCACAACATGAGCTGCCGGAAGCTCACCCCAGTGATCATCTGGAATGCCAAAAACCGCGCATTCATTAACAGCATCATGAGTATAAAGTGCATTCTCGATCTCAGTTGGATAGACGTTTTCTCCACCTGAGATAATCATGTCCTTGGAGCGATCAACCAGAAATAGAAAACCATCCTCATCAAGATATCCAACGTCACCGGTTTTGAGCCAACCATCGACCGTAAACGCGTCCTTGGTCTGCACAGGATCATTATAGTATTCCATCATGTTGTGAAGGCCTTTGGTAACGACCTCGCCAGGCTCTCCCACCGGTAAGGGTTTATCATCACGATCAAATACCGCCAGCTCCAAATCACTGTAAGCACGGCCAATGCTGTCGGCTTTCGAAATATTGAATTCAGGCGGCCTTACCGTCAGATTTCCTGCTTCTGATTGTCCATATTGTTCCTGCCAGACGACATTCGGCAAAGCTTCCAACATCCGCTCCAACTGAGCGACCGAGGTTGGCGAGCCGCCATAGTTACAATAACGCCAATTGCTGACGCGCTTTTCTGAAAATTCATCATGGCTGATTACGGAATTGATTTGGGTCGGCACCAAAAAAGCCGCAGTAACGCCGCGGTTCTCAACCATATCCATGAACTCATCAGGGTTCCACGCTGACATCATCACGCAGGTAGACGCCAGTTTGATACTCGTCTGAAACCACACAAACAGACCGGCAATATGAAACAGCGGCGTCGAGCAACACATCACATCTTCCGTCCGCATATCAAATTCGCGCTCGGCCCTGACACTGCCAATCACGCGCGAAGCGTGATTAACAACGACCCCTTTGGGGAAACCTGTAGTGCCACCGGTATAGGTGATGGCAAAAGCATCGGTTTCGGCGATGGTGATTTCAGGCTCTGACGCGGCAGCATCGCCGATAAAGCCCTCCAGGGTCTCAATGCCTTCACCTTCCGATGCCTCTCCGCCAAATACGATTATGCGGGATAAATGTGGCGTATTATCTTTAACGCTCAACAATGTTTCCAGCAGAGCAGCATGAACAAACACCGTGCCGATGTCGGTTTTGTTGATCACATGCAGCAATTCATCGGCGCTGAATCGCGCAGATAAATGTGCCAATACGCCGCCTGATTTGGCGGCGCCAAAATATATCGCGGGATATTCAAAATGGTTGGCGGAAAAAATAGAAATATTCGGACCAGAGGTTAGCTTTTGACCGATCAGTGCATTGGCAATACGATTGGCGGTCGCGTTCAGCTCACGATAGGTGATTTCCTGATCGCCCGCGACAATAGCCAGTTTATCCGGCTGATTCTTGGCCGACGTTAATAGTATATCCCCAATCAACATTTCGCTTTTCCCTGTTTGATCCGTTATCTTGTTCGTATACCGAACATTATTCTGGACTTCAATACTATTGTTCGATAAGCATAAGATATAAACCATATAATATAAAATATTCTAGTGGCTTCTAGCGGATTTTGGGGCATTCCTTCGAATGAATTATAAAGTCACCGTAAAAGACAAAGAGACGGTCGTCGACGTCGCAATGGGTAAAACCATTTTGGAATCGGCGTTGGCGCAAGGTGTTGAATATCCCCATGGCTGCAAGTCCGGCAATTGCGGTGCCTGCAAATCCATCCTTCATTCCGGCGAAGTTGAAATGTCGCCTTATTCTGACTACGCACTTACCGGAGAAGAGAAAAATCGCGGATTGATTTTGGCCTGCCGGTCGGTGCCATTGTCAGATTGTGAGATCAGCCTGGTCGATGATGACGAGGCTGTTGTCCATGCCGGGCGGCAACTTGTCTGCGAAGTGGTAGAACTTGAACAAGCCACGCACGACACTCAAATTGTAAGATTAAAAATTAATGTTGGTGGCCCTTATGATTTTTCGGCCGGGCAATACGCCGCAGTAACATTCGGAAATTTACCGCCAAGAGACTATTCAATGGCAAGCGCGCCTTCAGACGATTTCCTGGAATTTCACGTCAGATTGGTGCCAGGGGGTGCAATTTCATCTTATGTGTTGGAAAATTTAAAAGTCGGCGATCTGGTCCGCGCTCAAGGCCCGTTTGGCACTGCCTATTACCGGGAAAATCACCGCGGACCCATTATTGCGGCTGCCGGAGGATCGGGCCTCGCGCCTGTTAAATCAATTCTGAATACAGCTTTTGCTAAAGGCGCAGAGCAGCCCATCACGCTATATTTTGGTGTCCGTGATGAGCGCGATCTTTATCTCGAAGATTATTTCCGCGAACTCGCAGCCAGCCACAACAACTTCAGCTTTATCCCGGTACTTTCAGAAGCGACCAGCAAAACCGATCGACGCACGGGATTTCTCGCCGATGCTATTGCCGAAGACTTTAAAGATTTAGACGGATTTAAAGCCTATCTCGCCGGCCCGCCCATTATGGTTGAAAGCACCGTCGATAAACTCAAAGGACTTGGCATCCAGCGTAGTGATTGTCATGCTGATGCGTTCTATACCGAAGCAGATAAAAAGAAATTGGAGAAACAGGTATGACCGATAATTTGGAGGGCCGGGTTGCCATTGTCACGGGAGGTGGCCGCGGCATCGGCAAATCAATATGCGAAAATCTTTCTGGCCAAGGCGTATCTATCATCGTCGCCGATACCGGCGGTGATATAGATGGGGCTAACCCGGATGCATCTATTGCCGAAGATGTTGCAAGCGCCCTCGTCTCTCCCGCCAAAGCATTCGCCAAAAGCGTCGCATCACCCGAAGCCGCTGAAGAAATGATAGCTTTGGCAGTTTCAGAATTTGGCGGCATCGATATTGTCGTTAATTGCGCGGCTATCTTGCGCGATGGCCTGGTATTTAAAGGTGCTACCGAAGACTGGGATTCCGTCATTGAAACCAATTTATCGGCGGCTTTTTATCTCATTCGCGCGGCGACACCGGTGATGCGCCAACAGTTCAAAGATGGTCGAGGAACAGGCGATTCATATGATTGGGGACGGATTGTAAACATCGGCTCGACAGCCGGCCTTTACGGTAATTTTGGCCAGGCAAATTACGCCAGCGCCAAGGCTGGCCTGTTTGGTCTCATGCGAATTGCCGCTTTGGAAATGACGCGTTCGAACGTCACGTCCAATTATGTCGCGCCCTTTGCCCATAGCCGGGTCACAGATATTATTGAACCCGCCAATGACGAGCAGGCAGAGTACAAAGATAGAGCTATGAAAGTCTCACCGGATCATGTCGCCAATTTTATTTCCTATTTATGTTCACCTGCGGCAAACGACGTCAGTGGACAGATCTTTGGCGTACGCGGTCGAGAAGTATTTTTGTTTAACCAACCGCGCCCCATAGAAACTATAACTCAGTCCAACAAAGATTGGACAAACGAAGAATTGGCGGAAGCAGTCGATACTAATTTCAGGGATCAATTCACCAAACTTGAAACGGACTTAGAAGCCTTCAACACGGAACCAATCGTTTAATTTAAATCTGGAAAGTGAATTGTAATGTCAGATATCAAGCAAATTGAAACCATCGAGCAGTGGCGGGATGAGCCGGATGAATATAAAGAAGCCTGCCGTAAAATAGTTATCAGCCATGCCATCAACGAACTTGTTGGCTCGCAAGTATATGACGAGCCTGCTATTGCGTTAGCCCCAAACCCGTACGCCAAATGGCAGGTTTGCCGCGTTGTGATGGAGGAATATGGTCATCATTATCGCTTTTTTGAGCTCGGCCGGGAAATGGGCATTGAAGATACTCTAATGCTGCCAGAGACAACAGAAAAGTCGCCGCTCAGTATCATGAGTTTTAAGATGACGACTTGGTCGGAATTTTGCGTGATCAAAATGCTGGGCGATCTCGCCGAAATCTTGCAAGTTGAGGATTTGGTCCAGTGTAGCTTTCATCCGCTTCGAAATCTTGCCCGCATGACCATGCCGGAAGAACATTTTCATGCTGAGTTTGGCGAGAATTTTACCACAGAAATTTGCGAAACCGACGGCGGCAAAGAACTCATCCAAGGACATATCAATTCCATCTTCCCCTACCTGCCGTCATTTTTTGGCCGCACCGGTTCCAAGAACAATGAGATTTATCGGAAATGGGGCATCAAAAGATGCACCAATGAAGATATGCGGGCAGATTATTTCAAACGAGCGGAGGCTGTGGTCACCAAGCTCGGCCTAACTCTGCCGAAAGTTGATTTAAGCGCTTATTAAAGGACAAGATACATGAAAATCTGCCGTTTTGATGATAACCGATTGGGATTGATCCAGGGTGAAGATGTTTTGGACGTCACCCAAGCCTTGGTCGTGCTACCGAGCTTAAATTGGCCCTACCCGCGTGGCGACCAACTGATTGCCAATCTTGATGCTGTCATGGCGGTGATAAAAGACATCCGTGAATCTGCGGTAGCTACACCGATCAGCGAGGTTAAACTTCTAAGCCCGGTTGCCAATCCGATGAACATTGTCGGCGCGCCGATTAATTATCAAAAACATATTGAGGAAAGCAACGCCGATGACGGTATTGTATCTCAGCGGCCCATCACCAATATATGGGATTGGGGTATGTTCTTGAAATCCAACAGCTCATTGGTTGGTGCGGGTGAAGGCGTCGCTCTCAGATTTGTCGAAAACCGCAATGATCATGAAGTTGAGCTTGCGGCCATTATTGGCAAAGCCGGAACCAACATCACGGCCGAAAACGCGCTCGAGCATGTCGCCGGCTACGCGATTGGATTGGACATGACGACCCGCGGCAAAGAACTGCAAAGTTTCCGAAAATCATCCGACAGTTATTCTGTACTTGGGCCTTGGCTGGTTACACCGGATGAGATTGAAGACCCCAACAATCTCGATCTTAAAATTTCGGTCAACGGCGAAGAACGCCAAAACTCCAATACCAATCAACTCGTTTATAACGTTCAGAAATGCATTGAATATACAACGACGCGCTACACGATTTATCCCGGCGACATCATTATGACCGGCACACCTGCCGGCGTCGGCCCGGTAGAGCCCGGCGATACAATGACGGCTGAAATTGAAAGCATCGGCAAGATGGACGTTGCAGTGCGGGCAGCCTAATCCCCGCCAATTCCAAATAGCGGAATAAATTTGTTTATCTGCCGCGATTTGGATTTACTTATGTGCTCGGCGGGCGGCATAATCTCGCCAAACAAACCAGATTTTTCACATTGGGGAGAGAACAATGTCGACTGTCATTGATGTCCACACACATATGCTCAACGACCGCTGGCTGAGCACAATTTTGGAGCATGGCGGAAATTATTCTTTGAAAGAACTCGGTGGCCAACGGGTAATCCACTGTGAGGGCGCGCCCTTTATGACCCTGATGGACCCGATGTTCGATTATGCTCAACGCATCAAAGATATGGACGACGCAGGCGTCGATGTCTCAATTGTATCCCTCACCTGTCCAAGTGTATATTGGGGCGGCGAAGAAATTAGTACAGCCACTGCAATCATGATGAATGACGACATGGCAGAGCAACAATCGACCTATCCGGACCGAATTCGCTGGTTTGCCACCCTGCCCTGGCAATATCCCGAAAAAGCGATTGCCGAGTTGGAGCGTGCCTGTGAAAAAGGTGCTGTCGGTGTATTCGTTTCAGCCAGCATCAGCGGCATGTCTTTGACAGATCCTTCTTTCGCCTCAATTTGGGATGCTATTGATCAGCGCGAGCTGCCGGTCTTGATCCATCCCGGTGCCCCTCCTGGTGTCGGCGAAATGGATATGGCAAAGTATAATTTGGTGTTTTCAGTCGGCTTTATGTTCGACACAACATTGGCGATAGCGCGCATGATATTTGATGGGTTTTTTGATCGCTACCAGAAACTTAAAATCATCGCCTGCCACGCGGGCGGCGCTCTGCCTTATCTCGTCGGGCGACTGGATACAGCCTTCGACAATATGCCGCCCTGCCGCGAAGTCATATCGGAGCGGCCAAGCACATATTATGAAAATCTATATTTCGATTCTCTCGCCTACACCCAAGAGGCTTTGGAACTTTGCCTGCATGTGTCTGGCTCTGATAGGCTGTTATACGGCTCTGACTACCCGCACAATGTCGGTGATATGAAGGGCAATCTTGCCCGGGTCAATGCATTTGCACCCGATATAGCTGCCAAAGTCAGAGGCAAAAATGCTGAGCAGTTATTTGGCCTTTAGGAGAGTAAGTCATGGCGACCGAAACATTTAAATCAGGCACCACTTCTGATCTTTATTTAAAATTGCTCCGTGATCGCGGCATTGAATATCTGTTCGTAAATCCCGGTACCGACTTCGCGCCGATCATCGAGAGTTATGCCAAAGCCGAGACAAACGGTACAAAGTTACCAACACCCATTTCAGTCGCCCATGAGAACGTCGCTGTCGGCATGGCGCATGGCTACTATCTCGCGACCGGGCGCATGCAAGCGGTGATGGTTCATGTCAATGTCGGCACCGCCAATACCGTTTGCGGCATCATTAACGCAGCCAAAGACAATGTTCCCGTCCTGATGACAGCCGGGCGCACGCCCTTAACCGAAACCGAATTATCCGGCTCTCGGTCCGGCAGTATTCACTGGGCGCAGGAAATGTTCGACCAGGCCGGTATGGTGCGGGAATCGGTCAAATGGGACTACGAGTTACGAAATGGCGAGCAAACCGAGGCTGTTGTAGATCGCGCCATTGAAATTGCAAATGCAGATCCGAAAGGCCCGGTTTATTTGTCTCTGCCGCGCGAAGTTTTAGGCTATGAGTTGAAAGACATAAACTACGAATCACCTGTCCGAAGAGCAGCACCTTCGCCGGCAGCCCCCGACACCAATGCAATTGATGAAGCCGCAGACTTGCTCGCCAACGCGGAACGACCTTTGATTGTCACCAGAACGGGTGGGCGCTATGCATCTGATGCTGAAACTCTCGCAAAATTAGCCCAAGACAATGCTATTCCTGTTTCAGAATTTCGTCCTGTTTACAATGCGATGCCAAGCGATCACGAGATGAATTTCGGCTTTGATACTAAAACCCATCTTGAACAAGCTGATGTTGTTTTGGCTTTGGATGCTGATGTGCCGTGGTTGCCGGCGATTCATGGAGAGCCTTCAAAAGACGCCAAAATCATTCATATGGGTGCTGATCCATTGTTTCAGAAATATCCAATCCGAGGCTTCACCCGCGATCTTGCGATTACAAGTAATTTGGGTCTCGGACTTTCAGCACTTTCAGTGGCTCTTGACCAACGATCAGGCATTGCAAAGGATAAAATTGACACGCGCCGTAATCTTTTAGGAGGACTTAAAGAAGAGCAACGAACACGCCTAACTGAGATGCGTGAAAAGATTAAGAATGACTCTCCCATTCATCCCGCCTGGGCAAGTCATTTGCTCAGCGAACGGCTTGATGATGATACGCTTATTTTTAATGATTATCCGTTGCTGTTGCCGCATATGAACAGACCTCAACCGCACACCTATTTCGGCACACCAAATGCCGGTGGCCTTGGCTGGGGCACGGGTGCCGCGTTGGGTGCCAAGCTCGCCAACCCTGATAAAATGGTGGTGTCGGCAGTCGGGGACGGCTCCTACATGTTTGGCAATCCAATTGCCGCGCATCACGTTTCAAAAAACTATGACCTGCCGGTACTGTTCCTGATTTTTAACAATTCAACTTGGTTTGCTGTTAAGCGTGCAACGCTGGGCATGTATCCAGATAGTCACGCGGCCAAAAGCAACCGGATGCCATTGACCAGCCTCGACCCAACACCTGAATTTGACAAAATGATGGCGCTCTATGACGGCTATGGTGAGAAAGTCGAAGACCCGGCAGACCTGCCAGATGCTTTGGACAGAGCGATTCATGCTGTGAAGGTCGAGAGACGCCAAGCGCTGTTAAATATTATTTGTACAACTGCCTGGTAGGTTAATTCGAGTACTTAAAGCCCGGTACCGACCTCGACTTCTTCAGATTTAATCTCATAGCCTGAATTTTTAGCCTGCATCTCAATGAGCGCGGCAAAATCACAATCGGTATAGCCATTGCCGATCAGGTTTTGAATGATATCCCGCGTCATAGAGGCAACCGGCATCGGCACATCCAATTTGCGCGCTGCCGATAATCCAAGTTCCATATCTTTGCGCAACAAAAGCGGTGTAAAGGTTGGTGTGAAATCAAGATTAACAAGCGACGGCGTTTTATAGGTCGAGAACATCGAACCCATAACGCTTTTATTGATGAAGTCCAAGAAGGCGTGGCGCGGCACGCCGCCTTTTTCAGCCAACACCGTAATTTCGGCTAAAGACTGAATAACAACGCCCAAGAAAACGTTGTGGCATATCTTGACCATGCGGGCGAGTTCGCCTTCGCCAACATAGGTAACCCCATCTCCGATGGCTTCCAAAAAGGGTAATGCCTGATCAAAGGCTTCTTTATCGCCTGAAGCAACAATGCTCAATTTTCCGGCTTTTACGACTTTCGCGTTTCCACTGACCGCTGCATCAAGCACAGAAGTGCCGACACCCCGGCCAAATTCACGCACTTCATGAGACGCTTCTTCCGAAATCGAGGTGCTATCAATCAACAGGTCAGGTGTTTTCCCGCCTTGGGATAAAACACCATTTTCGCCTGTTGTGACTTCAACAAAATCGGTGGGTCCGCCAACCATCGTGTAGACAATATCTCGGTCCGCAAGATCAGCCGGACTGTCGACAATCGTTGCTCCGAGTTCTGCCAGGGGCTCCGCCTTTGATTTTGTTCGATTCCAGACCGAGAGATCGGCACCCGCTTTTAATAGACGCTCCGCCATCGCATATCCCATGCGACCGGTGCCAATCCAACCAACTGTTTTTCCCGCCAAACTATTTTTCTGATCATTATTTGCCATTTTGGGGTCCTTCCTGATATATAATAAACTCATGCAAACGATTGCATAATTTATATCATCTCGGTAAAAGAAGAAAAGACTAATTGTCTCATTCTGGGGATACAACATGACGAAAACGCGCGTTACGCTAAAAGATGTAGCAAATAAAGTTGGGGTTCACTCCTCTACCGTGTCGCGCGTGTTAAACCCCAAAACCCGAAGCATGGTTACTGAGGAAATTGCCGATAAGATATTGTCGGTCGTGAAAGATATGGGGTACCGTCCAAACGCCTTTGCGCAAAGCCTCAAAACCAACAAATCCTTTACAGTTGGCGTCATGGTGCCGGATCTGACCAATCCTGCTTTTGCGCCGATTATCAAGGGTATTGACGATATGTTGGAAGCCCATGGTTACAGCGTGATTGTCGCCAGCACGTATAATCTACCCGATAAACAACAAAGCACCGTCGAGAAGTTTAGAGAACGTCATGTCGATGGGTTGATCATTGCCACAGCCAAGCGCAAAGACTCACTCATTGACGATTGCCGCCAGGAGGGTACGCCATTCGTGCAAGCCGTCCGCGCCTCTGTGGACGCGGACGTCTCCTCTGTTGTGAGTGACGAAATCATCGGTGGGAATATGGTTGTGTCTCACCTCGCGCAATTAGGCCACAAAAGAATAGCCTATGTTGCCGGACCGCAATTTTTGTCAACCGGCTATGAACGCTACCGGGGATTTCTGCAAGGGATGAAAAATGCTGGCCTTGAAGCCGATAAAGACTTGGTTGTATTTTGCGAGGAATTCACTGAAGAGGAAGGCCGGAACGCCACCAGCAAACTCCTCGCGCTACGCAAAAAATTCACTGCCATTTATGCCGGCAACGATCTGTTGGCGCTCGGTGTCTATGATGAGCTCGAAGCCGATGGCATCAAATGCGGACAGGATATCTCGGTCGTCGGCTTTGACGACATGCCATTTGCCGACAAATTTAACCCACCACTAACGACCGTGCACACGCCGCTGGTTAATGTCGGCGGAGAAGCCGCGCGCATTCTTTTAGAAAAGATCGCCGATTCAAGCATCCCGGCCAGAACGATTAAACTCAAACCCGATTTGATTGTCAGGTCTTCAACGGGGCGGGTTAAATAACACCGATATTCATACTCCATCGTCATCCCGGACTTGAACCGGGATCCAGTCGTCATCTGAGATAAGTTCGCGCTGTTAAAATTTCTGGACCCCGGATCAAGTCCGGGGTGACACGGCTTTTTTAACTAATAGATTCTACCCAGTTTTTGCCTTCAAGGATTTCCTTCACACGGCGCATAAACGCGCCGGAGTAAGAGCCGTCAATCGCCCGGTGATCGAAGCTTTGCGCCAAAATACCGACCGGCCGGATCGCGATGACGTCTTCGCCGTCGTGTTCAATCACTATGGGCCGCTTGGTAATGCCGTCGGTAGACAGGATCGCCACTTGCGGCTGATTGATGATCGGCGCGGTGATCAGCGTACCAAAGGAGCCATTATTGGAGATCGTATAGGTCGCGTTGGCAAACTCATCCGGCGTTAGCTCATCGGCGCGGGCGCGGCGAGCCAGTTCATGCGTTGCCCGGGCAATTTCGGTAACTGCTTTTAAATCGGCATCCCGGATCACCGGTGCGACAAGGCCTTCAAAGTTCAGATCAATCGCCATCGCCAGATTAACCCGGTCAAATACGACGAGATGATCTTTCTCGATATGACCGTTGATGCGCGGGAAATCTTTAATCGCCGAGCAAACTGCTTTGGCAATGAACGGCAGATAGGTCAGTGAATAGCCTTCCCGGCGCTTCCATTCTGGTCCAATCGTCTGTCGGGCCTTATTGACGGCTGAGAAATCAACTTCAACCGCCTGCAAGACATGCGGAGAGGTGGCTTTCGAGCGGACCATATGTTCGGCTGTCATTTTACGGCGATAGCTAAACGGCACAACTGTAATGCCTTCGCCTGAAATCGCGCCAGGCGCTTCTGCAGGAGCCGGCGTTGATGGAACAGATGCGGGTCCTTTGAGATAAGCCAAAACGTCGCCGCGCTTGATGCGGCCATCGCGACCGGTGCCGACGATGTCGGTGTGACTAAGGTTATTTTCTGTTAATAATTTCCGCACCACCGGAGAAAGTTTCATCGATCTGTCACGTTTGGGGCGATCTACGAGCGGTGCTACTGGACTTTGAGCTGGTGCAGGTGTGGCAGCTTTCGGCGTTTCAGGTTGAGGGGCCGCAGGCGCCGGCGCATCATTGGTTTCTTCGCCGCTGCCTTCAATAACCGCCAGCTTTGTTCCGACATCAACCGTATCACCAGCCTGAACCAGAATTTCTTTGAGCACGCCATCGATTTGAGCGGGAACTTCCATTTCGACTTTATCGGTGCCGATTTCAAACAGGATATCGCTCGCACTCACCGTGTCGCCAACCTTTTTATGCCAAGCGGTCAACGTGCCTTCGGCTACAGTCTCGCCCATTTGTGGCATGAGGACATCCATCAATCGACTTCCTGCCGCACGGTTTCGAAAATGCGATCAACTGACGGGATCATGATATCTTCAAGCTCATCAGCAGATGCTAGTGGTATGTGCGGCGAGGTAATGCGCACAATCGGCATGTCGAGGTCATAGAAACATTCTTCGGCAATGATCGAAGAAATTTCTGCCCCCCAGCCGCAAAGCCGCGGGTTTTCTTCTACCGTCACAACGCGTGCGGTCTTTCGCACTTCGCTAAGAATGGTCTGGGTATCAAGCGGCACGAGGCTTCTGACATCGACCACACTCGCCGAAATACCGGCTTCAGCCTGCAATCTCTCGGCTGCTTCCAAAGCCCGCGGCACCATCATGGCAAGCGCGATGAGGGTGACATCATCACCATCACGCACCACTTTGGCTTTGCCGATCTCTTCAATATGTTCGCCGTCCGGCACTTCACCTTTGGTCGCATAGAGAGATTTCTGCTCAAAGAAAATCACCGGGTCGGGATCACGAATGGCCGCCGCCAGAAGGCCTTTGACATCAGCCGGTGTTGAGGGCGCAACCACTTTAAGTCCGGGGATCATCATCGCCCAGTTTTCAAGACTTTGCGAATGCTGAGCGCCAAACCTGGCACCGCCGCCATTTGCTGTGCGAATAACCAACGGCATATCAACCTGGCCACCGGTCATATAGCGGGATTTTGCCATTTGGTTACAGATGATATCCCAGCAGACGGCGAGGAAATCCGAGAACATGATCTCGGCAATTGGTTTAAGTCCGGTCATTGCCGCGCCCATCGCCGCGCCTAAAATCGCTTGCTCGGAAATTGGCGTATCGCGTACGCGCAAATCACCGAATTCCTCCCAAAGCCCCACTGTCGCTTTAAACACACCGCCAGCTTTGGCAATATCTTCGCCCAGAAAAACAACACTTTCATCCCGGCGCATTTCCTGGGCTATGGCTTCGGCGACCGCTTCCCGGTAGATTAATTCCGCCATGACGAACCTCCATCAGCCCAGACATCTGTGTAGGCGTATTCCAGTGGCGGCGGCGGCGAGGCTTTCGCTGCCTCCGTCGCCTCATCGACAGCTGCCATTACCGAGTCTTCGATACCCTTAACAACATCTTCTTTTACGCCGTAATCCAGCAGTCGTTGTCGATACATTGGGATTGGGTCTTTCTTGAGCCATTCTTCAAGCTCACCTTCAGGTCGATACTTTGCTGGATCGGCACGTGAATGCCCAGAGTGGCGATAAGTTTTGGCTTCAATCAAAGAAGGGCCGCCGCCGCTGCGTGCTTTATCAAATGCCGTGACCGCCACCCGGTAGACCGCATCCGCATCATTGCCATCAACGATAATAGACTCCAAACCATAAGCACTGGCCCGGTCCGCCGCCGGATGCTCAACCGCTGTTACTTCACTAATCGGGGTGTATTCCATATAAAGATTGTTCTCACAGACATATACCACTGGTAGATCCCAGATAACTGCAAAATTCAGGGCTTCATGGAACGCGCCAATATTGGTCGTGCCGTCACCAAAGAAACACACTGCGATTTGTCCGGTCTTGTTATATTGCGCCTGCCAGGCCGCGCCGGCAGCAATCGGCAGATGCGCGCCGATAATCGCGTAAGAGCCCATTGCCCCCTTCTCAACATCTGTCAGATGCATTGAGCCGCCTTTGCCTTTCAACATGCCGCATTCTTTGCCCATCAATTCGCCGAGCATTGCCGTCATCGAAGTGCCTCTCACCAACGTATGGGCGTGGCCGCGATAAGTACAAAAGGTGTAATCATCCGGGCGCAGCGCCGTGCCAAATCCTGATGCTATAGCTTCTTGGCCAAGCGCCAAATGACTGGTTCCCTTAATCAAATTTTGAAAGAACAGGTCGTGGGCGCGCTGTTCGATATGGCGTACTTCAAGCTGTAGACGATACATTTTGAGGCGATTTTCCTCCCCAATATCATCGTTGAGCTGCGCATTATTAGTTGGCGCTTTTTTCTTCGCCGTTGTCTTCTTTGCCAAGAGTTTGCCTCCCCGAAATGGACAATTGATAATATGAATCAATCGCCTCTTGCCGAATAACGATTTTTATGCAATCGTTTGCACATTTTCGAGGATATTTCCACAGACACGCTAATTTGTCAACAAGTGGCGCTAAGAGAGCTACAATAAAAGGATGATTTAGACTATTATAAAACCAGCTTTTCATTGTTGAAATTCGAGGATTTAAAGGTTTATTTACGCGGGTTTGGATGATTTCAATTAGGTCCCGCCGTGGTGAATTGAAATAAAGTCATAACGCAGCGATTTGTTAGATAGGGAGAACACAATGTTTTATACGCGACCACACTCAACCGCCACCTGGGGCACGATGTCCAAAGACTGGGAGGCCGGTGTTGATATGCGTAAATTGGCTACTGATCGCACGGAACGCGCGAGGCAAGCGATCACCGATGCAGGCCTAGCAGCAGTCATATGTTTTAACTTCGACAATGTTCGCTACATTACATCAACACATCTTGGCGAATGGGGCCGGGATAAATTTGACCGCTATTGTTTGTTGGGTCAGGAAGGCAGCCCATTCCTCTGGGATCCGGCAGCACCGGCGAAGCGCAAAAGCTCCCCTTGGCTCGGAAATAATGTCGCAGCGCCGGTATCCATCATGCAAGGTGCCCTGCCCCCGATGCTCGGCATCGAAAAAGTCTTTGCCAAGCAGATCAAAGACAAACTGACAGATATGGGCATCGAGAAGGAACCCATCGGTATTGATGTCATGGAACTACCAATGATGCGCGCCCTTGAGGCCGAAGGCATTCAATTGGTTGATGGCCAGCAAGCCTTGATGGATGCCCGCGAAATTAAAACCGATGAAGAAATTGAGATACTCAAGCAAGCCGCTGCGATGGTGGATGGTGTCTACCTTGATATCGCCAAAGCAATCCGCCCGGGTGCCCGCGAAAACGACCTAGTGGCGATTGCCAATGAACAGCTTTATGCCATGGGCTCGGAGCGGGTCGAATGTGTGAACTCGGTTGCCGGCCCCCGAGGCGCGCCGCATTCACATACATTTTCTGATCGCATGATCCAGCCGGGCGACATGATCTTCTTGGATATCATGCACAGTTTGAACGGCTACCACACCTGCTATTACCGCACCTTTATCTGCGGCATTCCCAACGACGCGCAAAAAGAAGCGTATGAGCAATGCTCGCAGTGGATTAATGCAGCCTTGGAGGCGATCAGGCCAGGAGCGCAGCTTGATGATATTTCGCGGACATGGCCAAAGGCCGAAGAATTTGGCTATGCTAATGAAGATGAGGCCTTCTTGCTGCAATTTGGCCATGGCATTGGCCTCAGCCTTTGGGAACGCCCCATTATCTCCCGGCGCTACATGAACCAAGGAACCGTCCTCAAAAAAGGCATGGTCTTCGCGGTTGAGTGCTGGAAAGGCGCATCTGATGGTTCCGGAGCAGCACGGATTGAAGAAGAAGTCGTGGTGACTGAAGATGGATGTGATATCATCACCAACTTCCCAAGCGATCACTTGATTTCCTGCGGCCTGCCGGGCTGCGAGATTTATTAATCTCTATAAATAGGTAAGTAACATGGACAAAATTTGGGTTACCCTAATCACGGGATTTTTAGGCAGTGGCAAGACGACGCTCCTAAACACTTTGCTGGAGCATCCCGACATGTCGCAAGCCGCCGTCATCGTCAATGAGTTTGGTGAGATCGGTATCGATTATGATCTTGTCGAAAGCTCCAATGAAAATATCATTCAACTCGCGAATGGCTGCCTTTGCTGTACGGTTAAAAGTGATTTGATCGACACCTTCCGAGATCTTTACATCCAACGAAATGCTGGCACGATTCCGTTTTTTGATCGGGTCGTTATTGAGACCACCGGTATTGCAGATCCTGCTCCAGTCCTTCAAATTATTCTGACCAATCCGATGATATTGAACCATTATGCTCTGGATGGTGTGGTTACAACGGTGGATACGATAAACGGCATTTCATCGCTGGACCGGTTCCCGGAATGCGTCAAACAAGCAGCCATCGCCGACCGGTTGATCATCACCAAAGTTGATCTCACGGAAGAAGACGAACAGATCGAAACCTTGAAGGAACGCCTTCGTATTCTCAATCCCGCCGCACCCATTATCGCGACAACGACCAAGGATGTAGACCCGTCTGATCTATTTGGCACCGGGCTGTTTGATCCAACAACCAAAAACGTTGATTTTGAAAACTGGTTGCAAACCGACGCCTACGAAAATCAAGCGAGTTCGGAGCTAGCTGCAAGCACAATGGCCGAGCCGGATGAGGAGGCCCTCGCCTATTATAAAGAACATGGCCACACGCCAGAAGAAGCCACGCACGCCCACGATCCGAGTATAAAATCTTTTGTTATGGTGCGCGAGAACCCCATTGCGCTGAATACGCTCAGCATGTTCCTGGAAGGACTATCCAAGGAGGCCGGGCCGGATTTACTCCGTGTCAAAGGCATCGTCAACGTTGCCGAGCGCCCCGACCAACCCGCCGTCATTCAAGGTGCCCAGATGATCTTTCATTCTCTAGACTGGCTCGATGGCTGGCCGAGCGATGACAGACGCACGCGAATTGTCTTCATAACGCGCAATATCGACCAGGCCTATATTGAAGATACCTACGAGCTCATTGAGCGGGTGGCTGAACGAACGGCAGTTGCTGCTGGCGGTGGTGGTTAGAAAATAAAAATTAGGGAGAAAAAATATGCTGTTTACAATTTTTTGCATCGATAAACCGGGCATGGCCGAAAAACGGGCAGCTGTATTGCCAGCGCATGTTGAATACCTCGCTCAAAGCGATATTAAAAATGTGATGTCTGGTCCGCTGATGGATGATGCCATGGAAAATATCATTGGCAGCCTCTACGTCATTGAGGCTCCTGACCGGGCGGCGGTTGAAGCGTTTCGAAAAGACGATCCTCTTGTTCAAGCCGACATTTGGGAACTCGCCGAAGTAAGAGCCTTCAACAAACGCATCGACAATCGAGATTAATCAATAAACTCAACTTACAAAGTACATCAGGAGAAAAATAAATGGATTTGGGACTTAAGGGAAAAAATGCTGCCATCACCGGTTCTAGTCAGGGCATTGGAAACGCGATTGCAAATTCACTTGCCGACGAAGGCTGTAATGTCGCCCTATCGGCACGCAACCAGGAACGCCTGGACCAGGCGGTTGCAGAATTAGAAGCAAAGGGCGTAAAAGCCGTCGGCATCATTTGCGATTTATCAACCGAAGAAGGTTGCGGAAAATTCATCAAAGCTGCGGCGGAGGCTCTCGGCGGGATTGATATTCTGGTAAACAATGTCGGCGGCATGATCCCCGGCACAATCGACAGTGTGGACGAGGATCTTTGGGACACAATCCTCAACACCAACCTCATGTCTTTTGTACACACAACCAAGCATGCCATCCCGCACATTAAAAAATCCAGTGCGGGTCGCATTCTCAACGTTTCGGGTGTCACCGGCAAACAGTTGATGCCGGGGGCTCTGACCACCACCATCCCCAATACTGCCATTCATGGTTTTGCTAAAATCATGGCGGCGGAACTCGGACCGGACAACATTACCGTTAATACAATCTGCCCGGGCTTTACCAATACAGAATCTTGGGGTCCCCGTTCTGAAGTTATGGCCAAAATGAAAGGCATTACACCACAACAATTTCACGACGGTGTTTCTGCACAAACGCTTCTCGGCCGTTGGGCGGACCCGAAAGAAATTGGCGATGCTGCAGCCTGGATGGTATCTGAAAAAAACTGCTATCAAACCGGCACCGTGGTTGAAATCTGCGGTGGCTTCGCGAAATATATTTAATCCTTGCGAAGTTATCCATGAAGGAGAGCGCCGGGAGGTCCTTCCTCTTGAGGCTTTAGAGGAGTTTTTCCTCGACGGCGTTCGGTATGAAGCCTTTTCGACCTCTGGAGGGATCGGTAGTCTCTGTGAAACGCTGGAAAGCCAAGTTCAGAATCTAAACTACAAGACGGTTCGTTACCCAGGTCACCGGGATATGATCAAGCTGCTGGCCAATGATCTAAATCTATGTGCGCGACGAGATGTTTTTAAAGATATCATCAAATATGGTGTTCCGATGACCGAGCAGGATGTCGTCGTTATTTTTGTTACTGTAAAAGGAAATAAAGAGGGCGGTCTTCACCAGGAAACCTACGCCAAAAAAATATACGGCGGGGATGCAGGAGAGCATGCCAACAGTAATTGGAGTGCCATACAATTGACCACGGCTACTGCAATTTGCGCAATAAAACCCGGAGCCAGACCGCATTGCGGGATGAATACGGATTTGGCGCCCTCAGCCAATTTGCGTATTCCTCTGGCGGTTTGAACGTCTTCGGTGGGATCAAAATAGTTAACACCGACATCAACAGCTGCTTGAGCAACCTGCAAATCAAGATAGCTGATAACCCCATCCCGGCCTTCAAGAGCCAAGCGTAGCGCCTTTCCATCCGACACATCTAACACAAACGGATTTAGATCTTTGTGGTGATCAGAGTCGAATGCAAGCTCCTGCGCATCGGCTATCTGCACACAAAATCGCCGGTTTCCTGCAACATTTCTCCAACTGTGGTGCCTATTTTACCCGCACCAAGAATTAGAATTTTCGCTGCATCTTTGGCCATTCAATGGTCCTCCTTCTAAAGGATGACGTTGATACTCCCTAATTTATTATAGGGATATTATCCTACCAGAATTTAGCCGTAATCAGCGAATTGTGAATGAAATATGATTGTGCAGTGCAAGATATAAAGGCTGGTCAGCAAGCCCTTATTTCTTTTATGCTAGCCCTACGAACAATATGAACAGTGAGGTTAGTTTAAATGTCATCAACACCTTTTGAAAATTGTGCCTATGAGGTCCGTCAGGATATCGTGGAAACGCACAAAGACGCCTGGGGGCGCATTGCATCACCCGGCACTTGGCTTGATGGCGCGCGGCGGCTTGCCGTTGTCGCTGAAATTCGCCAAGCCCGTTCCTGCGATTTTTGCAGCGAAATCAAAGAAGCGCTCTCACCCTATGCAGTAACTGGAGCGCATTCTGTGACCGGCGCTTTGAGCGATGCCGAGGTCGAGCTCATTCACCGGACAGTGTCCGACCCAGGCCGACTGACCGAGCCTTGGACCGCAGAAGTTTTGGATAGCGATCTAACCCAAGGTGAATTTGTTGAGATCGTCGGCATCATTGCGATGGTTTCGGTGATGGATACCTGCACGATGGCGCTTGGCCTGCCGGATACCGATCTTCCAGACGCGATTGCTGGCGAGCCAACTCGTTACCTGCCGCCGGGCGCGAAGGTCAACGCCGCATGGCTGCCGATTGTCGAGCCGGAAGACGCTGTCGAAACCGATGAGCCACTCTACCCCAGCCCAAAAGTCGGATATATTTACCGAGGACTATCAATGGTGCCGGAATCGATGCGGAACTATTGGGCGCTGGCGAACACGCACTACTTACCCGGTGAATATGTCTACCAATTTGATAAAAGCATTCGCGCAATAAAACGGCCGCAAATGGAGATCATAGCGGCCCGGGTCTCGGCGCTTCATCAATGCGCCTATTGAACAACGGCACATTCCTACATGCTCCGTGAGAGCACGCAAATAGCCGAAAACGAAGTTGATCTTTCAGACGTTGTTGGAGGCCTCAGTGACGCTACCAACATTCCCAATGCCGAGGCTCTGGTAAATTTCGCCGAAGCCATCGTTGGCCGGGAAAATGACAAAATCGCCAAAGCTCGCCAAGTGCTATTTGATGAGCTTGGAAATGACGCGACGGTAGATGCCGCTGCAACGACATCTGCTTTTCATGGATTTGTTCGTATCGCTGATGCAATCGGTATTCCCTATACCACTGCGGCGCAGGGAAAAGACGTACCTGAAATTCGTGAAGCTGCAGGGGTCAATAACTTCTACCGCGTTCAGGAAGCGAATTAGTTCAACGTGACCATAGATTTGCACACGCATTATGTGCCGGCAGCGCTGGCAGCGGAGCTTCGGAAACGTAAAATCCCTCCTCTGATCGAAACGAAAGAGGATGGCACCGAACTTTTCCATATGCCCCACGGCAAAATAGCATTTCCGGAGACCTATATGGATATGGATGCCCGGCGCGCATTTATGGATACCCATGGCGTGTCGCGGCAAGTTCTTTCTTTTCCGGGACTTTTTGGATTGGATAGCATCGACCCAAAAGAGTGTTTTCCGCTATTGCAGCTGTATAACGACAATGTTTCAAAGCTCTCCCGGAATTACGCGGAACACTTTTCTGGTTTGGCCGCCCTTCCCATGGCTGATATCGATCTCGCCATTCAGGAATACAAAAGATGTCGAAATGAGCTCGGACTCATTGGCGTTATTCTTCCTAACAATTGTTTTGTGTCGATGAAACATGTTGAGCGAATGCGGCCCATTTTTGAGATTGTGCAGGAAATTGGCGGACATATTTTCATTCATCCAGGAAGGCGTCCCGATGAAGTGCCTGAAGTTCACACCCCTGCAAGGGCGCCGTTTAAGGATCACGCGGCGGAAAGACTGGCACTCACTGTTCAAGACCGCGTCGCGCATTGCATGGTGACTTTATTGTTCAGCGATTTCCTCGACGCCTTTCCAGAGGTATCCCTGCATGTCGCCAATTTAGGTGGCACCTTGCCGATGGTGATTGAACGTATGGACAACGTGTCAGTTACGCGCACGCCGGATGATCCTATGCCGACATCCCGAGCACGTCGCGTTCACGTCGATATATCTTCGCTCGGTCCGAGATCCATTGAAATTGGCGTCGCTATATTTGGCGCTGACCGCATTGTATTTGGCACAGATTGTCCCATTTTTTTAACGGATCGATCATTGGCGGCGGTAAAAAATGCCAACATCAGTGACGCCGACAAGGAATTAATTCTGTCCGGCAATGCAGAAAGATTAATAGCGCCTTATCTCTAAGCAGGTGTCGATCTACCGAGACCTAAATCTGGAAATATTTCAGAGTATCTAGCACCGTGGTAATAGGCTTTTGAGTACGCAGGTCGTGCCTTCATGGCCTTCAGCCATTCACCAACATGCGGCAAATCTTTTTCCCATAATTGCTCATAACCCAAATCTTCCATGCGATCTATCAGTGGCGCAACGCAAATATCTGCGAGCGAATAAAACGCACCCATAATCCAAGGCCCGCTATTTTTTGCAATCGATGCATCCATGCGCTCAACGGTTTGGCGGATGTCATCAAGCGCGGTCTGAATTTCTTCGTCACTAAAACCATCCCGCCCCATGCGGGTATAAAAATCCGTCTTGAGCGGACGTTT
>Ga0066376_10000778_pt1 | contig 30089 bp, 29 predicted proteins | sample Knorr_S15_td_Bot_FD_77009 | JGI IMG/M metagenome (GOLD analysis project Ga0066376, IMG submission 77009) | Marine microbial communities from Southern Atlantic Ocean transect - Knorr_S15_td_Bottom_ad_5009_LV_A | ecosystem: Environmental > Aquatic > Marine > Oceanic | place: Southern Atlantic... | reverse complement strand
GATGGTGGGAGTAAGCGGCGTCTTCACGCTCGTCGCCTGCCTGGCCAGCATCGGCCGTGCCTGTGCGCCGGGCTCCGGTTTGAGAATCTGCTGACCGGCCCTGCTGACCGGCCCTGATGACCGGCCCTGATGACCGGCCCTGACGACCGGTGCTGATGACCGGCGCTTACTGTTCAGTCCAGACACAGCTTACTTCGGGCTGCTTGAGATCCCGTTGCATCTCCGGCGCTAGCCGCGAGAAGCGGCGGGTTGGTGGAGCCCATCCTAGGAGCGCATTCAGGGACGGGGACAGGGACGTGGCCGAATCGCGTTTCAGTTCGGTCAACGCACCCGCGAGGCGGGTTCACGTTAGCGGACGCATCGCTCTGCGTCATGCTCAATCGGCTTACGGCGCCAGAGAGATCTCGCCGGTGGCGATCTTCTGCAGCGTCTGTGCGTACAGGACATGCTCCCGCTCGAGCACGCGGGCAGCGAGGCGGGGTGCCGTGTCGCCGGGATGGACCGGTACCCGCGCCTGCGCCAGCACCGGCCCGTGGTCAAACTCCTCGTCCACCAAGTGGATCGTCGCCCCACTTTCCTTCTCTGCGGCGGCCAGCACCGCCTCGTGGACCGCTCGGCCGTAGAACCCCTTGCCGCCGAACTTCGGCAGCAGCGCGGGGTGGATGTTGAGAATCCGGCCCCGATAGGCCGCCAGCGTGTGCCTGCCTAGCAGCTTCATATACCCCACCAGACAGACGATAGTAGCGCCGTGCTCCTGGAGAGCCCTCAAGATGGCCTTGTCCAGCGCCTCTGGATTCGGATGAGTGTGGCCGCTGAGATGATAGACGGGGATGCCCGCTTGACGTCCCCTCGCCAGGGCGCCGGACTTCGAGTTGTTGCCGATGACGACGCGCGGCTCCGCCTCGAGGGCGCCCGACTGACAGGCGGCGAGAATCGAGGCCATGTTGGTCCCGCCTCCGGAGGCGAGGAAGCCAAGCTGGAGATTCACCGAACGGTCTCGCGGTTATTACCGATCGCGCGGCTAGTACATGGTCGCATCAGTCATAGACCCTTCACCATTTCCCCAGGTGTGACGAGGGACCTGTTGACACTCTCGGAAGATTGCCTAACCTAATCAAATCGGGAGTTCGAAGCGCCACCACAGACTTCCCCCCAAGCCCAGGAGCACCGACAGATGTCCATGCCCACAGCCGCCCCCGTCACAAAGGAGGATATCGAATCCTACCAGCGAGACGGCTTTGTCCGCCTCGAGGGATTCTTCTCCGGCGACGAGATGGGTGTTCTTCGCGCCGGTATCGACGAAGCCATCGCCGCGAATCGCGACCGCATCCTCGGAGCCGAAAATGGGGGTCGCAGTTCCCAGGACTACGAGCGCGTCTTCAACCAGATGGTCAACCTGTGGGTCGATTACCCAATCGTGAAGCCCTTCAGCCTGTCCTCCCGTCTCGCCGAGGCCGGACGTCTGTTGACTCAGTGTCGCCACGTCAGAATCTACCACGATCACGCCCTGGTAAAGCCGGGCGGACAGGTGAGCAAGGAGACCAACTGGCACCAGGATGCTCCATACTGGCCCATGGACCCGGTGGACGCATTCTCCGCCTGGATCGCCGTCGATGACGTTACCGTCGACAACGGCTGCCTCCACTTCGTGCCCCGCTCCCACAAGTTCGGCAAACAGCCACCCATCCAGCTCGACGTGGCCGGCGAGAGCATCGTGCAGAAGATGAAAGAGCAGGGGTATGACGTGGCGGCGCCTGAGACCATGGAGATGAAAGCCGGCGGCGTCACCTTCCATCACGGCTGCAATTTCCACTACGCCGGCCCCAACGCTACCGATCAACCCCGTCGCGCTCACGCCATCATCTACATCCCCGACTACGTCACCTTCACTGGCGGCGGAGAAGCGGCCGGCGCCGGCAGTGAAATGGCGGCCGGCGGCCCTTGGGACCACCCCATCCACCCGATTGTTGCCGGGGAGCACTAGAACGTCCAACCCTTATTGGGAAAGAGGCCCTATCATGTCCCGTCGATTCCTGTTCCTCCCGCCATCCAGCCCACGCACGTCCGAGTGGGCTGACAGCGTCAGGGCAGCTGTGCCCGATCTGGACGTCGTCGTCTGTAACAGTCGTGACGAGGCGTTGAGCGCTCTGCCGGCCGCCCACGGCGCCTTCGGGACCATGGACCCGGAGCTCCTTGCCGCCGCCGGACAGCTTGAGTGGCTGGCCTGCCCTGCCGCCGGACCCTCCCCCAGCTTTTACTTCCCTGAGCTGGTGGCCAGTTCGGTCACCGTGACAAATATGCGCGGGGTATACAACGATCACATCAGCGTCCACATCCTCTCCTTCGTCCTCGCCTTCGCCCGGGGTCTCCACTACTACCTGCCTCAGCAGTTCCAGGGCAACTGGGCCAAGGGTGGCGAAACCGTCGCCGCTGTCACCCACCTTCCCGACGCCACCGCTGTCATCATCGGTGTCGGCGGCATCGGCGGCGCCACCGCCCAGCAGTGCTCCCACTTCGGCATGCGCGTCATCGGCATCGACCCCCGTGTCTCCGAGGCGCCTGACGGCGTCGACGAGCTCTATCGGCCTGAGGAGATCAACGACCACATCGGCAAGGGAGATTTCGTCATCATGACCGCCCCGCAGACGCCCGCCACCGAGCGGCTCATCGACGCCGGTCGACTCAAACTGATGAAGGAGACCGCGGTGCTCATCAACATCGGCCGAGGCTCCAACGTCGTCCTCGACGACCTCGCCGATGCCCTCTATGACGGCGTCATTGGCGGGGCGGCGCTGGATGTCTTCGAGGTCGAACCCCTGCCGGCCGGCCATAGGCTGTGGAAGGCCCCAAACTTCCTCATGACACCTCACATGGCGGCCGCGGGGCCCCACCTCGAGCAGCGACGCCTCGACGTCGTCATCGAGAACTGCCGCCGCCTGGCCCGGGGGGATGAGCTTGCCAACGTCGTCGACAAGGTCAACTGGTTCTGATCATTTACGTCGTGGTGGCGGTGGGATCTCGATATTAGCTGAACCACTCGTCCCGATGCTCGGCCACGAAGTCATCGTCGTTGAGGTGGGGATAGGCCCGGTATACCCGGTCGATCTCCTCGGCCTGTCCGGGAGACAGCACTTCTTCCGGGTCGAGGCAGCGCAGCCCCTTCATCAGCCCCTGGCGCCGCAGCACCTCGTGGATCCCGGGAATGCAACCGGCAAACTGGTTGGCCACGTCGAAGAAGGCGGCGTTCGCATCCGTCACCTGGGCGGCCCGGGTCAGCATGTGGTCGGGGACACCCACCGCCGCCGCCAAGATCGCCTGACACTCGGCCAGCAGCTCCACCGCCGGCTTCGTCCAGCAGGCCCAGTGACCCAGCAGACCGCCGGCCATCCGCACTTGAACGGCCTTGCCGTCGCAGGGAAAGGAGAACGTCGTCAGCAGATCGATGACGATGTTGTCGTCGTTTCCCGTGTATAGAGAGATCTCCGCTGCCCGTCCCGACGCCACCACGGCGCGCACCACGTCCAGGGTCTGATAGCGGTTGAAAGGAGCCATCTTGATGGCCACCACGGCCTCGATTTCGGCGAATCGCCGCCAGAAATCGAAGTCCAGGACGCGCCCTCCCACCGCCGGCTGCAGATAGAATCCGATCACCGGCAGGACCTGTGCTACCTCGCGAGAGTGATCGATAAGCTCTTCCAGGGTTGCCTCGGAGAGAGCCGCCAGGCTGAGAAGGCCGGCATCGTAGCCGCAGTCGACCGCCGTGCTGGCCTCGGCTACGGCCTGCGAGGTGGGGCCGCAGATACCGGCGATGCGGACGATATCGTCGGACCCCGCGGCAGCGACTTCCTCGGCCGCCAGTTCCAGGACCGGCCGCAGCAGTCCTGACTGGCGAATGGCGAACTGGGTGGTGTGCACCCCCACCGCTAGACCCTTGGCGCCGGATGCCAGGTAATATCGCGACAGCGCCCTCTGGCTGATCTCGTCGAGTTTCCCCGCCTCGGTCAGTGCCAGCGGATGGGCGGGAATGACCAGGCCGCCCGCGAGGCGGCGCCGGATACCCTCTACCCCGGAGGTGGAGGCCGCGCCTGATGCAGAGCTCATGGGTGATCCCACCTCAACGCTCGCCGACGGCGGGGAGGCTGCCCACGATGAGCAGCCATCCGGAGGTCTTGACCGAATCGTTGTCGATCTGCCATTCCTTCACTTCTCCACCCAGCTTCTTGGTCGCCTTCTCGCAGACCTCGTCAAAGGGCGGGCGTCCCGGGTCGGCGACGATCACCTGTCCTACTCCCGCCTTCACGGCCTTGCGAATGAGCTTGTACAGGGGATCGATCATCTCGTCCCAGAAGCAGATGTCCGCTCCTATCATCAGGTCCAGGCCGGCCAGGTGCTTCTTTTTCAGATCCTGAAAGAGGGACGTGTGCGTCGCTACTCTCACCTTGTTGATCTCGGCGTGTAGATGAAGGTAGGGAAAGACCTTGGGGTCGGCGTCCACACCCGCTACCTCGGCTCCGTGCTCCTTGGCGCAGTAAATGGCCGCGAGCCCCCAGCCGCATCCCACCTCTACGACTTTGGACTTCCTGGGCAGTCCCTGGTGCTGCAGATAATCCATGATCAGAAAGCTGGAATTCCAGAACTTGTCGCCGTGGATCTCGGGCTCGTGGTCCAGCTTCAGGCCGCGGATGCGACTGTGCGAACCTTTGAGAATGGTGACGCCATAGGCACGGCGCTCCGTTGCCTTGCTCTTCTTCTTTTTCATTACCCTCGAGGTGGGTATGAGGATTAGATTATAGCTCCTGCCCCAAGCCACAAAACTAAGGATTGACCTCATGGCAGCAAGACACAGCGTCGTGCGCATTGGCGTATACGGCACCGGCGGATGGGCGAACCGCACCCACATCCCGAACCTGAAAAAAATAGACGGAGCTGAGATCGTCGCCGTCTGCGACATCGACGCCGCCGCCGCCGCATCCACGGCGGCCGCCTTCGACATCCCAATCTCGTACCGGGACGGCCACGACATGCTCGCCGGAGAGGAGCTCGACGTCCTCTACTCCGTGGTGCCCGCCTTTGCCCGAACCGACGTGGAGGCAGCGGCGGCGGAGAAGGGTATCCACCTGTTCAGCGAGAAGCCTCAGGCCCTGACCATGGCGGTAGCGCGGCGTATAGACGAAGCCGTAAGCAAAGCGGGCGTGCTCAGCACCGTCTGCTTCCGCGAGCGCTACCGACCCATCTTTCAGGAGGCGCGCCGGCTGCTCGAGAAGGAGAGAGTGGTTCACGTCCGTTTCACGAGCCCTTCGGGACTGCCTACTTCACCGCCGGACGACGCCGCCGACAGCTGGCACTACCAGATGGACAAAGCGGGCGGACGGGCCTTCGATTGGGGAGTCCACGCGGTCGACTACACCCGCTTCATGACCGGCCTCGACGTGGTCAAGGCCCAGGCTTTCTATCACGATCCGGACCGCTATATCACTCCCCTGTCGAGCTCCTTCAACCTCTGCCTGTCCAACGGCGCCACGGCGACGCTGAGCTTCGTCTCCGGAGGTCGGGTGATGCCCCCGAATGAGCCCTGGTTCACCATCTTCTACGAAGGGGGCTACGTGTCGGTGTTCCAATACGATCGCATCGAGCAGAACGGCGAGACCGTGTACCAAGCCCAGGAGTTCGATCCCTGGTTCGAGCAGGACCGCCTCTTCATCGAGGCCGTGCGCTCCGGCGACGGCAGCGCCATCCTCAACGACTACCACGACGGTCTGTATTCTCTGGCGCCGGTCCTGGCCGGCTGGGAGTCGGCGCTGCGCCACGGCGAGTGCATCGACGTACCTGCCTTTATGGAAGCGTGAGAGCGAGATTGATTCACTACCTGCGGCACCGCTGGGCGGCGGACGGGGGCTACCGGCAGTTTCTCACTCTCGCCATCCCCCTCATCCTGAGCACCGCCGCCTGGAGCGTCCAGCATTTCGTCGACCGCGTTTTTCTCGCCTGGTATTCCACCGAGGCGCTGGCCGCCTCTCTACCTGCCGGGATGGCAAACTTCGTCATCGCCAGTTTCTTCATCGGCATGGCCTCGTACGTCAACACCTTTGTGGCCCAGTATGTCGGCGCCAGGCGCCCGGAACGCGTCGGCCCCGCCGTCTGGCAAGGCGCCTACCTCGCTATTCTGAGCGGCCTCGTTGGGCTGGGGGTCGCCTGGCAGTCGAGCGCCATCTTCGATTTCGTCGGCCACGACGTGGCCATCAGAGACGAGGAGGTAGTGTACTTTCGCATTCTCTGTTACGGCCTTTTTCCCCTTATCCTCGCCACCACGATCTCCTGCTTCTTCAGCGGCCGCGGCCAGACCTTGACCGTTCTAGCGGTCAACGTCTCGGCCACCGCGTTGAACATCGCCCTCGATTACGGCTTGATATTCGGCCATTGGGGTCTGCCCGCCTGGGGTATTCGCGGCGCCGCATGGGCCACCAACATCGCCGCCCTGTTCTCCGCCGTCCTGTTTATCGCCCTCATGCTGCAACGCCGCTACCGCGACGAGTTCGCCACCCTGCGCGGCTGGCGACCGGACCGCGACCTCTTCCGCAGACTGGTGCGCTTCGGCGGACCCAACGGGCTGAACTTCATGTTCGACATGGTGGGCTTCTCCTTCTTCATCCTCGTCGTGGGCCACAAGGGAATTCTCGAACTGACCGCTACCAACCTCGCCTTCAGCATCAACAGCCTGTCCTTTATGCCCCTCATGGGCGGCGCCATTGCGGTGTCGACCATGGTCGGACTGCGACTGGGGCGAGACGATCCCGACGCCGCCGAGTACTGCACCTGGACCGGGCTGCACCTCGCCCTGCTGTACATGGGTATCATGGTGCTGGCCTATCTGAGCGTACCCCAGCTCTTCCTCATGCCCTACGGCCTGGCAGCGGGAGCGGATCTCGACGAGGCCACGGAGATGGCCACCCTGTTGCTGCGCGTCGTCGCCCTGTACTGCCTGTTCGATGCGGTCTACATTGTCTTTACCGCAGCCCTGAAGGGCGCGGGAGACACCCGTTATATTATGTACGTATCCATCGCCCTCTCCTGGTTCATCATGGCCATTCCCGCCATCATCGCACTGACCTACTTTGACGCCAGCATTTACGTGCTCTGGGCATTCCTGTGCGCCTACATCATCATCGCCAGCATCACCTTCTACCTGCGCTTCCGCGCCGGCCGCTGGCGCACAATGCGCGTCATCGAAGACGTGCGGCCCATCGAAAAAAAACCGCCCGACTCGGGAATCAGGGCCGGGCACTGATAGACTCTCCACTCAGAGCTGAGGAGCACAGCCGTGACAGAAAGCGTATGGGGGATTGATCTGGGAGGCACCAAAATCGAGGGCGTCGTCCTGCCTTCGGCCGAGTCGACGGACGCTGTATGCCGCCTCCGCGTGCCCACCGAAGCGGAGAAAGGCTACGATCACATTCGCTCACAGGTTCGGCAGCTGGTAGAGGCGATGTCCCGGGAGGCCGGATCGACCCCATCCGCCATCGGCTTCGGCACCCCCGGGGTCCTCGACCCGGACACCATGCGGCTCAAGAACAGCAACACCACCTGCCTGATCGGCCAGCCCTTCCAGCAGGACATCGAGCGAGACCTTGGAATTGAGGTGGCACTCGCCAATGACGCCAACTGCTTTGCCCTGGCGGAGGCGAAACTCGGGGCTGCACGGGGCGCGGAGACCGTCTTCGGCATTATCCTGGGAACCGGGGTAGGCGGAGGAGTCGTCATCGACGACAAGGCTCTCCTTGGACGTCAGGGGATCGCCGGCGAATGGGGTCACAACATCCTGGACCCACAAGGCCCGGACTGCTATTGCGGTCGCAAAGGCTGTGTCGAAACCTTTCTATCGGGCCCTCATCTGGAAAAGCACTACACCGCACTATCGGGACAGAAGCTATCGCTGCCCGAAATCACCAAGCTGCACGAGCAGGGCGGCGACCCCCACGCCACCGCCACCATGCATCATCTGACAACCTACTTCGGCCGCGCCGTAGCCTCCGTCATCAACATCCTCGACCCGCACGTAGTCGTGCTAGGCGGCGGCGTCAGCAACATCGACCTGCTCTATACAGAAGGGGTGCGGGAAGCCGAGAAATGGGTCTTCAACGATCGCATGCACACCCGGATCGTCAAGAACCACCTGGGCGACAGCGCCGGAGTCTACGGCGCCGCCATGCTGGTGGCGTGACACAGACCGCTCCTCAGAACTCACCGATCGGGTTGGATTCACACTAGACACCGGCCAGGTCCGCAAGCCGTTCGAGAATACAAAGTATCCTCGACTCAGGCGCATGAATCACCATCAGGATCGATTCACGTCGAGCGCCCGTCCCGCCACAACTCGAACTCCGCCTCCGCCCTCTCGTCCATCGGATACATCCCGACAATGCTCGACCCCGCGTGAATCTTCTCCAGGATAAACCGCTCCTTCTCCTCCATCGGCGCCGCCGCGACTGCCACCTCCTCCGCCAGACCGACCGGAACGACGACTACACCCTCGTCGTCGCCCACCACGATATCCCCGGGAAACACGGCCACCTCGCCGCAGGCTATGGGCACCTGGATCTCGCTCGGGTAGTGGATGGTCTTGTTGGTATGGGCGTTCATCGCCGCCGCATAGGCCCCCATGCCGATCTCGGCAATCCCCGGGCTGTCACGGTACGCCCCGTCCGTAACCACCCCCACCGCACCCCGTTTGAAGATCCGGGTCGCCAGGATCGACCCCATCGTGCCCGCCCGGGTATCGCCACGAGCGTCAATAACTAGCACGTCACCGGCCTCAATCTGCTCGATACCGATACGCTGGATATCCTTGAGATTATCCAGCGGCTCGTCCAGATCCTCTCGAGCCGGTATATAGCGCAGGGTATACGCCGGCCCCGCCATCTTCATCCCCTTCTTGAGCGGCGCCACCCCATGCATGAAAGTCCTGGTCACCCCATACCCCCGCAGCACGGACGTCAGCGTGGCCGTGCTCGGTAGGAGCAACTGCCGGATGGTTTCCTCTGAAATCTTTGGATTCGTCATTGAAAGGATCTCATTCCTTAAGTCATGTGATAAAAATGTGATATTCAGGGCTGCTGGTGCCAGAATCGCGGGCAAGACCACCCGCTGGCCGCCGGCCAGGTCCGTTAAGTCGTTCGAGAATACGAAGTATTCTCGACTCGGGCGCATGAATCACCGTCGGGTCAGCTTAGCCGCTGGCGCCCGTCCCATTTAGCGGATCTTGCCGCGGGCGTGTACCGGCCATACTGCCTCCACCTGCCCTTGCCGCACAGCGACGATCTCGTCGTGCTCATTTACCGTGGGACATGGGTGCACGGGCAGCACTTGCACTCTATCGCCGATTTGCGGTCTCGCCGCGCAGGCCGACACATCGACGTGCCCGTGCTCCTCTGAAGCGCCGTTGAAGACCGCATCGGGATACTCGACGATGTGACCCATGATCGAGTGCCCGTCAGCATCCATGGTGCAAGCGCTGAGTGATTTGCTGCCCCCATCTAAAATCGCCCGGGTTTCCGTCGGCCGGCTCACGACCGTCATCACGACTCGGAGGGCGCATTGCGCCAGTGTGTGGGTGCCATTCTGCATGTGCTTGGCGCCTCCCACTGGGTACTCGCCGGCTCGATACTCGGTGAGTTCGGGAATCTCGTGCGCTTTGAAGGCCCCCGGCGTGCTGCCACCACTCACAATCGGATGCGGCAGGCCCGCCTTGTCCATCAGCTCGAGCGTCTCCTGGAAGAAGGGTCGCGAGTCGGGAGTCGAAGGCATGGCCATCACGCCCCGCAGTTCTACCCCCGGTAGCGAATCCACCACGGCCGCCAGTTGCGCTGCGCCTGACGGCGTCTCCACGCCGCAGCGGCCACCCATACCCATCTCAACGATCACCCCGAGCTCTGCCTCCGCCGCCTTCGCCGCCTCTGACAGACCTCGGGCCGTATACTCTGAATCGACGGCCACGGTCACCCGCTCCGCCATCCGGGTCAGGGCCATGAGCCGATCCAGCTTCTGCTGGCCGATAATATTGAAGGGGATCAGCACGTCACCGGCCACCCCGCCGGCCACCATTACCTCTGCCTCGCCAACCTTCTGGCAGGTGATGCCCATCGCCCCCCGCGCCATCTGCATGTGAGCGATTGCCAGACACTTGTGCGTCTTGATGTGGGGTCGGAGACCGATGCCGTGTTCGTCGAAGTAGTGCTGATAGCGGTCCAGATTATCCTCGAGACCGTCCAGGTCCAACATTAGAAACGGCGTGTCCAGATCGGCCGCAAGCATCGTCTTATCCTGTCTGTGTGAAGTAATAGATAGGGCTTTTCGCAGAGCACTAGAGTAATTCAGATCCGCGCTAGCTGTCAAGAATTGCCCGGCTCTATCGGGTGACCTACTGTATATACCAGGGCAGCTCTCCTCCGCCATGGCGCCTGCCCGCGCCGCTTCCCCTTAACCCGCAGAGAGCGAAACACCCCGTGCCCAATGATCTGCACGCAGTTCCCCCCGCTACCCTGATTTGCGCTGTGCTCGGAGGTGCTCGGCAGATCCTCGATGAGGCCTCCGAGCGCCTTGCCAGCTGTTTCGGTCCCGTGCGGCGGCGCTCGGAAACCTACAACTTCGACTACACCACTTACTACGAGCCCGAGATGGACAGGGGGCTTATAAAGCAGATCCTCTGGTTCGAGCAGTCGGTGGCGCCGGAGCAGCTGGGAACCGTCAAACTCCAAACCATGGCGATAGAGCGGGAGCTGGCGGACACGACGGCGGGAAAGATCAGAAGACGCGCCAACATCGACCCGGGACTGGTGACCGTGCAGAGCCTCGTCCTGGCCACCACGAAATACAGCGGCCACCGCATCTGTATAGCCCCCGGCCTCTTCGCCGAAGTCACGATGTTGTTTCAGAGAGACGGCTGCCGCCCCTTCGACTGGACCTATCCCGACTACAGGTCAGACCCCGTGCAGCGTTTTCTGCTGGAGATCAGACAGGACCTGCTGGAGCGCTGACTCCGAGTCTCCCAAAATACAAAGTTCAGCTGCGTCCTCGAGAGGCGGCGAGCGACCGTCGCCCGCCATCTGTGATGCTATGTCTGGAGATCGCCCTCGCAACTCCACTGAGATCCATAGCATGTCCGACGTATCGCGTTCGCGCGTCCGGGCCCTTTGTCGACGCTCGCGGATGGCGTTCCCGCCAAGGACCCTTGACCATCCAACCGATAATGCGTTTATACACAGACATAAAGTGCTGCCCTGCACCGATCCCAATCCGGCTCTTCACGACACGACCACGGACAACCGAATGAAACGTCAACTGGAACTTGAGGCAAAGGAGACCCTCCTCCTCAGCATTCACCGGGTAATCGCCAGCGTACTACCCACGATGACCATGGATGCGATCCTGGATAACGTGTCCCAGGCTCTACTGCACGCGGGGATTCTTCGCAGTCTGATGATCGCCATTGTCAATCGCGCCGCCAACACCATCGATGTAGTCGCCAGCGTCGCTCTGGTAAAATCGCCTACTTCCTCCCACTGACCTTCGGAGATGAGGTGATCGCGGTTGTGGCTACTGGCTCTAGGCCAGAGGAAAGACAGGCGGTAATGGAGCGGATCGAGATGATCCAGCCTCTTCTCGACCTGGTCGCGGCCAGCCTGCACCATGCACGACAGACACGCGAACTGGAAAATGCCAACAGACAGTTGCACAACCTTCACGAAATCGGCCGTCTGACGGCGTCTTCGCTCGACCGCGACCAGATCATCGACATCCTGGCCAGACAGGTGGTCGATGCGGGTGTTCTTCGCAGTTTGACGGTCGCGCTGGTGGACCAAGAAAAAAAATGTGCCACCGTCATGCGCAGCCTCACGCAAACTTCGAAAGGGCTAGTCAGCTCCGGAATTGGAGGGTCGTATGACTTGGACGCACCCAACATGCTATCAGAAACGATACGCCAGGGGGAGACTCAGATCATCGTTGGGTGCGACCCGCGCATAGATGCTGCCCCGGAGCACCGCCGAGGTCAAGTCGCCTATTTCGTGCCCCTAAAAGTCAGCAATCAGGTGATCGCTGTTATCGCCACTGGCAGCCGTGAGGAGGATCAGGCTCAGACCACGCAACTGCTCACCGGGTTGCAGCTCTACAGCCGCTGTGGGATCAGGTGGCTGTCTCCCTGTCGAACGCCTCGCTCTATGAGTCGGCCCAGCGAGAGATTGCCGAACGCAAGCGGCTGGAAGCTCAGCTGATTCATCTGGAACGTCAAAGCGCCGCCAGCGAATTGGCGGCGGGTATCAGTCACAACCTGAACAACGTACTGACCAGCGTGCTGCTACCCGCTGAATTCCTGGTGAGGAAAAGCGACGAGCCGGAGACCGTCAGGCGCGTAGCTGAGAATATCCGGATTGCGGGGGAAAGAGCTCGCGACCTGGTCCAGCGATTGAGTGATGCCGTTCGGCCCGGAAGGGGAGTTCGGGGGCAAGCGGTGGACCTCAACAGCCAGGCTCTGGAGACGGTCGAACTCGCCAGACCCCGCTGGAAGACGAGGCGGAGGCGAGGGGAGCCCCCGTCGAAGTAGTGACCGAATTCGGCGAAATCCGTCCTGTTCGTGCCGACACGGGCGAGCTGTCCGAGATGATTCTGAATCTGATATTCAACGCCATTGACGCGATGCCCGAAGGGGGAACGATCGCGATCTCGACGAAGCCAGGTAACGACGACGGCTTCGTATCGCTGACCGTATCCGATACAGGAACGGGGATGGACGAAGAGACCCGTCGACGTGTCTTCGAGCCCTTTTTCACCACAAAGGTAGATGTCGGCAGCGGTCTTGGACTGTCCACCGCCTACGGCTGGGTGACGCGCTCAGGCGGTACGATGGAGGTTGAGAGCGAAGTAGGGAGCGGCACGACCTTCACCGTCCGCCTGGCCGTCTTCGAAGAGGCGGAGGTGGAAAAGAGGCGGGAATCGGACCCCGGTCCCCCGGTGCGCTCGGGAAGGATTCTGCTGGTCGATGACGATGTGATGACCTGTGAGGTGCTTCAGAGCTTCCTGTCAAAAAAGCACACGGTCGTCATCGTCCACAACGGACAGGATGCTCTGCAGGCATTCACACCGGGGCCTTTCGATGTAGCTTTGATCGATCTGGGAATTCCCACCGTCCCCGGAGACAAGGTAGCCCGCGAGCTTCGCGAGCGGGATCCCGCCTTGGCTGCGGTCCTGGTCACCGGCTGGGTGCTGGAAGAGGATGACGACCGACTGATGAGCTTTGACCTTCACCTCCAGAAGCCGATTCTCGGACCGGACCTGGAAAAGATCGTAGCTCAGGCAATCGCACTACACGATTCGCGCACCTGACCGATCCTCGCTGTAAAGCCAGCCGCACACACGACTCCGGCGCATGCAACGCCGATCAATGTGAGGTGCGTCGCAAGAGCGCCGGCAGATATCGAAAAACAGGAGAGTGTGCGCAGCACACACGACTCCGGCGCATCGCACGCCGATCAATGTGAGGTGCCTCCCAAGAGCGCCGGCGCTAGCGCCGGTCCACTGCCTCGAACGACCGCCCCTCCGGCCCGGTGTAAATGTGGTCGGGCCGAATCAGTCTGTTGCCGTCGTGCTGTTCGATTACGTGAGCTGCCCAGCCAGCCGTGCGGCTGGCCACGAAGATGGGCGTGTACAGCGGAATCGGGATATTCATCATGTAGTAGGTATAGGCGCAGGGAAAGTCGACATTGGCGAAGATCCCCTTCTCCGAAATCATCGTCTCCTCGACGATGTCGGCCAGTTCCACCCAGCGCGTATCCCCCACGGCAGCGGCGATATCGCGCCCCACCTGCTTCATGGACGGCACTCGGGAATCGCCGCTCTTGTACTCGCGGTGCCCGAAGCCCATGATCTTCCTCTTCGCCACGAGCGCGTCCAGCACCCACTGCCTGCTTTTGGAGGCCTCACCGATCTCCAGTAACATAGCCATGGCCTGCTCGTTCGCCCCTCCGTGCAGGGCGCCCGCGAGCGTGCCGATGCCGGTGGTGATGGCCGCGTGCATGTCGCTCATCGAAGACGCCGTCACCCTCGCGGCGAAGGCTGAGGCGTTGTAACCGTGCTCGGCGTAGAGGATGAGTGACACGTTCATGGCCGCCACCTCGTAGTCGGCCGGGTCGGATCCCCGCATCATATAGAGCAGGTTGGCCGCGTGGCCGAGACCATCCTTCGGCGCCACCGGTTCCTCGCCGACGGCGAACCTGTGACCGGACATGATGATGGTGGGGACCTTCGCCAGCAGACGCACCGCCTTGCGCACGTTGGCGTCGTGACTGTTGTCCTCGGCGTCCGGGTCGTGGAAGGAGAGCGCGGAGACCGCGGTGCGCAGCAGGCTCATTGGATGGGCGGAGGCGGGTGCCTGCCGCAGAATATCCATTACCGGATCAGGAAGCTGTCGCTCGGACCGCAGCAACTGCGCGAATTCATCCAGTTCCGACCGCGATGGCAAGGCTCCGTAGAGGAGTAGATAGGCGACCTCCTCGTAGGTAGCCCCACCTTCGGTGAAGCTCACCAGGTCATAGCCGCGGATGATGAGTCTGTTGCGCTTTGTGTCGATGCGGGAAATCTTCGATTCACCGGCGATGACTCCCTCGAGTCCCGGACTGTACGCTGCTCCCTGTGCCATGTTTTCACTCTGCCTTCCCAATGTCGGACATTGTATTGTCAGTTTGCACGTAACGCTCGTACTGTAGCAGCTCGTACAGCTCTTTTCGCGTCTGCATTCTGTCTTCTACGTAGTCGGATGGCGTCCCCTTCTCTTTGATTTCCCGCAGCACTCCCTCGGCGGCCTTCATCGCCACGCGAAACACGGTCATAGGAAAAATCACCATCCGGTATCCCAGATCCGAGAACTGTGCCGCGGTCAGATTCGGGGTCTTGCCAAACTCCGTCATATTCGCCAGCAGCGGCGCCTGTACCTTTTCGGCGTAGAGACCGAATTCCTCCGCGGTCTCCATGGCCTCCGGGAAAATCGCATCCGCTCCGGCCTCGAGGTAGCGCAGGCCGCGCTCGACGCTGCTGTCGAACCCTTCCACGCTGCGGGCGTCGGTGCGGGCGATGATCGTGAAATCAGGATTCCGGCGTGCCTTCGCTGCCGCCCCGAGCTTGCGCTCCATCTCGGCAACGCTTACCAGGCTCTTCCCCTCCAGATGACCGCAGCGCTTGGGGGCCTGCTGGTCCTCTAGATGAACTCCGGCCACACCCGCGCCTTCGAAGGCACGGATCGTGCGCATGACCTGCAGGACGTCGCCGAAACCGGTGTCGGCGTCGGCGATTGCCGGGATGTCCACGGCGTCGGCGATGTAACCCGCCTGGCGGACGATCTCCTCCATGCCCAGCAGGCCGATATCGGGATAGCCGGCGGTGCCGTTAATGAGGCCAGCTCCCGAAATGTAGATCGCCTCGAAGCCAATCGACTCGGCCAGCATGCCGATGGCCGCATTGAAGGTACCCGGCATGACCACCGTCTTCTCCGCCAGCAGACGGCGAAAAGCGGCCGTCTTCTCAGGTGGCGACTTTCTCTCTCCCGATAGCAGCACAGTTGGTGTACTCGTCTCTCGTTGGTTACGTCACAAAATCTCGGTTCAACTGGTCGCCGGCTCAGCGAAATTGGATCAGGACCCGGTCTCTATGGTGCTCTCGCGTCCCGGTCCCACCGAGACCAGCGATATCGGCGTGCCGCTCAAAGCGGAGATGCGCTGCACGTACGCCAGCGCTTTCGCGGGCAGATCCTCCAGGCGCCTGGCTTCGGTCGTGGGCGCGCACCACCCCTCCAGCTCCTCGTACACCGGCTCGCACTTACCCAGCACATGGGGATCTGCGGGAAATTCCTCCAGCACCTCATCGCCATATCGGTAGGCGGTACAGACCTTAAGAGCCTCCACGGTGTCCAGCACATCGAGTCGCGTCAGGGCCAGACTGGTCAACCCATTGATCCGCGCCGCCATGCGCAGGATGGTGGCATCGAACCAGCCGCACCGTCGGGGCCGCCCCGTCGTAGCGCCATATTCGTGGCCCAGCTCGCGGATTCTGTCGCCATCGCCGTCCAGCAGCTCCGTTGGAAACGGCCCGTTTCCCACCCTGGTCGTGTAGGCCTTGGTCACGCCGATCACCTCGTCGATCCGCGTTGGCCCCACGCCAGTACCGGTACACGCTCCGCCCGCCGTGGTGTTAGATGAGGTCACGAAGGGATAGGTCCCGTGATCGATGTCCAGAAGCGTACCCTGCGCTCCTTCGAAGAGGACCGTCCGACCCTCGTCAAGCGCCTGGTTGAGGAGCACGGAGGTGTCCGCCGCATACGGACGCAGACGCTCGGCGTAGGCGGCATACTGCTCGATAATCTCCTGCTCGTCAAGCGGCTCCACGCCATAGATCCGGGTAAGAAGGGTGTTTTTTGCTTCGATCTTACTCTTGAGTTTTTCCGCAAGCGAGCCCGGGCCAAGCAGGTCCATGACTCGGAATCCCGCTACCCGCTCTACCTTGTCACGATACGCCGGACCGATTCCCCGGAGCGTGGTGCCGATGCTGGCACTCCCCTGGTCTTCCTCGTGGGCCTTATCCAGCGCCTTGTGGTAGGGCATCACCAGGTGGGCGCTGTGACTGATGAAGAGGCGCCCTTCGGTGGACACTCCCCTTTCGGCGAGCTCGTCCACTTCGGCTAAGAGCACTTCCGGATCGAGGACCACGCCGTTGCCGACGACGCAGATCTTCTCCTCGTGCAAAATCCCGGCGGGAATTACGTGAAAGATGAAGGTGTCGTCACCAACCTTTACCGTGTGTCCCGCGTTCGCGCCCCCTTGAAAACGGACGACGTAGTCGGCGTCAATCGTCAGATAATCGACGATCTTCGCCTTTCCCTCGTCGCCCCACTGTGCCCCGAGGACGATCTTCGTCGGCATGGTTATTCCTCTTTTATGCTTATTCGCCTGGTATGCTTACTCGCCGTGCCCAGGTGATGTGCTCCCGGGCGAGAATCTGGGCGAGTACATCGTCGGCGATGCGACTGTCCACATTTAGAATAGTGAGCGCCAACCCCCCCACCTGCTGTCGTCCACAGGACATCTGGGCGATGTTGACCTTGTGTGACCCCATGACACTCCCCACCCTCCCGATGATACCGGGAACATCCTCGTTCACATAGAACAGCATATGCCCCTCGGGAATGGCGTCGAACTGGTACTCGTCCAAGCGCACGAGGCGGGGATCGCTTTTGCCGAAGAGGGTGCCCGAGAGAATGCGCTCCCCCTGGTCTGTCTTGTACACCACCGTTACCAGGCTGGCGAAATCCTCGTGTTCGCTGCTCTTCAGTTCATCCACCGCCACGCCTCGTTCCTGGGCGAAAACGGGTGCGTTGACGAAATTGACGGCTTCGTCCGAAATCGTCTCCATGATCCCCTTGAGCACGGCGGCCGTGATCGCGGAGGTGGGATGGGCGGTAACGTCGCCGCGATACTCCACGGTGATGCGCTCGAGCTGTCCTTCGCTCAACTGCGCCTGGATCCTGCCCATGCGCTCGGCCAAGTCAAGGAAGGGACGCAGTATCCTGTACACCTCTGGTTCCACCGAGGGCACATTGACCGCGTTGCGGATGACCTTGTCCATGATCACATCACCCACCTGCTCCGCCACCTGCAGAGCGACGCTGGTCTGGGCCTCTTTCGTAGACGCGGCCAGGTGGGGCGTGCATATGACATGCTCGTGTGCCAGCAACTCTACGTTTTCGGGGGGTTCGGTCTCGTACACGTCGAGAGCGGCTCCCGCCACCTTGCCGGATTTTATGGCCCGAAGGAGTGCGGCCTCTTCGACGATGCCGCCGCGGGCACAGTTGACGATGCGAACACCGTCCTTGCACTCGTCCAGTTCCCCATCGGAGATGAAGTAGTGAGTCTGCTCGGTCAACGGCAGGTGGAGGGAGATGAAATCGCTCTCGGCGTACAGCTGAGACGGCGGCACCAGCTGGGTCCCGTATGATCCAGCCGCCTCTTCTGAGACGTATGGATCGTGCCCCAGAACCCTCATCTTGAAGGCCGCTCCTCTCTGGGCCACCTCGCGACCTACCTTGCCGAGGCCGATCACCCCCAGAGTCTTCCCCGCAAGCTCCACACCAGTGAATTTCCCCCTCTCCCACTTGCCGGCCTTGAGAGAAGCCGTGGCCTGCGGCAGATTGCGCGCCAGGGCCATGAGCATGCTGAAACTGTGCTCTGCCGTGGACACGGAGTTCCCCCCGGGTGTGTTCATCACCACCACACCCCTGCGGGTGGCGGCGGGCACGTCGATATTGTCCACCCCCGCACCGGCTCGTCCGACGACGCGCAGGCGATGAGCCGCACTTAGAACCCCCTCGGTCACCTGCGTACTGCTCCGCACTATGAGAGCTACGTATTCCCCAATGACCTCCACCAGTTCCTCGGGAGAGAGGTCTGTCCTCACATCCACTTCGACACCCGGATTTCTCTTCAGGATATCGACGCAGCCGCCGTTCACCTTGTCGCTGATCAGTACCTTCATTCGCACCATTCCCGATGGCCTCGAGGCGGCCCTGCAGCTGCCGCCGTCATTATCTATCTCGCACCACTCTCGCGAGCCACCAGTCGCGGCTCGATCCACTCCCATATATCGTCCGTGCCTTCGCCGCTGACAGCTGAGAAGGTGACGAACTGGAGGTCGGCCAACTTCCCCGCGGAAGCGACTTGGTCTAGCTGTCGTTTGAGCTTGCCACGGGACAGCTTGTCGATCTTGGTGAAGACCAGCAAAAAAGGTCTTGGACTCTCTTGTAGCCAGTCGATCATGGTCAAATCTAGAGCGGTAGGGCCGTGGCGGGCATCGATGAGTTGGATCACGGCCCCCAACTGACTGCTCTTCTCCACATACTTCCGCGCCAGCTGACCAATCCTGCCCCTTAGCTCAGCACCGCCGTGGACAAACCCGTAACCCGGGAGGTCTACCAGGTAGAACTCCCCGTTTATGCGATAAAAGTTGAGCTGTTGCGTTTTCCCAGGCGTCGAGCTGGTGCGAGCGAGCTTTTTTCGACGGACGAGTCGGTTGATGAGGGAGGACTTGCCGACGTTGGAGCGCCCTGAGAAGGCAATTTCTGGAAGCCCATCAGCGGGTTCGTCGGCCTTGCCGACGGCACCCACGACAAACTCCGCGCTCCGGATTAACATCCCACCTGATGTCGAGGTCGACGAGGATAGAAGGAATCGGGAGGCGCAACAATCAAGCGCGCCCCTGCCACTTCGTATTAGGCACGTTTGCGGAAAAGCTCGTCGTGGCCGTCGTCAGTCATGCTTTCCACTCCCTTGATTATCATCTCGGACGTGACCACTATCTCTCTCACGTCGTCGTGCGACGGCGTATCGTACATAATGTCCATCATCGCCTGCTCCAATACCGACCGCAATCCGCGCGCACCCGTCCCTTTCTTCACCGTCATCTCCACTATGGTCCGGAGCGATTCCTCGGTAAAGGTGAGCTCTACGTTGTCCATTTCGAAAAGCCTCTGGGTCTGCTTGACGATTGCGTTCTTCGGCTCGGTGAGAATCCGGAACAAGTCCTCCTGTGACAGGGGCTGAAGAGTGGTCAATACCGGGACTCTGCCGACGAATTCTGGAATGAGACCGTATCCGAGCAGGTCCTCGGGCTGCACCTCGGATAGGACGCTCATGGGATCGTCGTCATCGACGACCGCGCTCTCCACGCTGACCCCAAAACCCATCGTCTTGCGGCCCACCCGGTGGCTAATCTCCAGTTCCAGCCCCTCGAACGCCCCCCCGCATATGAAGAGGATGTTACTCGTCTCCATCTGGATCATCGGCTGTTCGGGATGTTTGCGTCCGCCTTTGGGCGGGATGCTGGCGGTCGTGCCCTCGAGGATCTTGAGAAGTGCCTGCTGCACACCTTCACCAGATACGTCCCGACTCACCGCCGGCGTGGCGCTTTTGCGGGCGATCTTGTCCACTTCGTCCAGGTAGACGATGCCTTTTTCGGCCCGCCCCACGTCGTAGTCGGCAGCTTGCAACAGCCCTACCAGGAGGTTCTCCACGTCCTCACCCACGTAGCCCGCCTCGGTCAGAATCGTAGCGTCGGCGATGCAGAACGGAACTTGCAGCATCTTGGCCAGAGTCTGGGCCAGGAGAGTCTTCCCCGTACCCGTCGGGCCAATGAGAAGGATATTGCTCTTTGCCAGCTCGACGTCGTCCAGCGTGACGTTGGAGCGTATGCGCTTATAGTGGTTGTAGACGGCGACGGCGAGGATTTTCTTGGCTGAATCCTGACCAATGACGTATTCATCAAGGCCCGCCTTGATCTCGGCGGGCTTCGGCGGAACCGTGCCCGTCTCCCAGGGCAATGTCTGCTTCTTGTCCTCGGCCAGGACCTCGTTGCAAAGCTTGACGCACTCGTTGCAGATATGCACCGATGGACCGGTGATAATCTTATCCACCTGCGAAGCGGTACGGCCACAGAAGGAGCAACGCGGATCGGTTTTTGATGGCCGGCGGCGAACCATTTTAATCGCCTTCCAATCGATTGAGCTGTGCTTTCTACTATGACTTCGCTGCGAGCTCGGCCGTCTGGTTCAGCGTCGAGGGCGCAATGATCTCGTCGATCAGACCGTAATCCTTGGCGGCATCCGCACTCATGAAGAAATCTCGCTCCGTGTCCTTCTGAATGCGCTCCAGAGACTGTCCGGTGCAGTCCGCGAGAATCCCGTTGATCTGCTGGCGAATCTTGATGATTTCCCGAGCGTGTATCTCCATATCCGCGGCCTGGCCGCCGATGCCACCCATCGGTTGATGGAGAAGCATACGCGCATTGGGAAGGCTCTGCCGCTTTCCCTTGGCTCCCCCGGCAAGCAGGACGGCTCCCATGCTCGACGCCTGACCGATGCAGATTGTGACGACATCTGGCGGGATATACTGCATGGTGTCGTACACCGCCATGCCCGCCGTTATCGATCCGCCCGGCGTGTTGATATAGAGGGAGATATCGCGCTTCGGATCCTCAGAGGCCAGAAACAGAATCTGAGCAATAATGAGATTTGCCACCGCGTCACCGACCGGCGTGCCGATAAAGACGATGCGTTCCTTGAGTAGCCGTGAGTAGATGTCGTACGAGCGCTCCCCTCTGCCGGTCTGCTCTATTACCATGGGTATCAACGACACAGCACTAGCTCCTCCCGAGCCGGATCAAACCGACTTTTCCTCTATGTCGGCGTGTTCGGCAAGGTAATCGAATATCTTATCATCTTCCAGTTCGTGGCGCAGGTCGGCCAGTCGCGGCGATCGCTTCAACTCCTCGATCCTCACACCCGTCTCCTCTGCCCGCTTTACCATAAAGACCTCGAATTCGTCATCGCTCACACCCAGACTCAGCTTCTTGCGCAGGGCCTCCATGATGAGATAGCTCTTGAGCCGACGAGCGGCATCTGACCGCTTCTTCTGCGCCCCTTCGTCGTCGTCCTGATCGTGGTCATGGTCCTGATCCTGATCGTGATCGTGATCGTGGTCGTGATCATGCCCGGCGTGTCCGCCACCCGTCTCTTCACTCTCGCGGCGGGCGGCAGCCATGTAGTTTTCCACCAGGCTCTCAGGCAGCGAGAAACTGTTGGCCCTGATCAACCCGTCCATCAGCTCGCCGCGCGCGCTCTGTCTGGAAATGTATTGCCAGCGCCCCTCGATCTGTGAGCGGATGTGACTTCGGAGATCGTCGAGAGTCTGGTGCTGATCGCCGACGTCTTTGGCGAACTCGTCGTCCAGCTCGGGAAGGGTGCGCTCCCTCACCTCCTTGGCCGTCACCTCGAAGTGCTCCGTCTTGCCGGCCAGCTCCTGATTCTCCAGATCCGACCGATAGGAAAACTGAACCTTGCGGACCTCGCCAGCGCTAATGCCCAGCACGGCCTCTTCAAACTCGGGGCTGGGAGCGTTTTCGTCGCCAATGAGGAAGTAGCGTTCATCATACTTCTCCCCAACGATGGGGATCCCGGCTTCGTCGACGCGTTGCATATCGGCGATGAGAACGTCTCCCTTTGCGAGGGCGCGCTCGGCTGGACGCTCCGTTGCTTGGCTGTTCTGCAACTCCTTCAGTTGCTGCTCGACCTCATCGTCAGACACGTCATGAGTCAGCTTCGTCAGCTTGAGACCTTCAACCGACGCCACGTCTACATCGGGCCAGATTTCCAGGGCGGCGGTAAAACTCAGCGGCTGGCCGGGCTCGTACTCCAGCTTTGTTATCTTTGGCGTCGCCGCGGGTACGAGACCGGCTTCCTGGGCGGCCTCACTCATCAAGGATGGCAGCAGATCGCCGATCACGGACTCGCGAATGGACTTCCCAAAACGCGCTTCAACTACGCGCATGGGAACCTTACCCCGGCGGAATCCGGGGATCTCCAGTTGCTTCCTGTAGTTCCTGGTCGCGCTGGTGACCTCCGCGTCGATCCTGTCGGCGGGGACCTCCACCTCCAGTTCGCGCTCCCATTCACCCGTTTCGATAACGTTCGTCTTCACATTAGCCTCTTCACGGACGCTGGCGGCTGGCCTGCCAGCAGCGCCTACAACGCTGTGTGTGCTGTTGCCGTTTTATGGCCGAAACGAATCCGTGCGAAAGGGGGGACTCGAACCCCCAAGCCCTTTCGGGCACCAGATTCTAAGTCTGGCGCGTATGCCAGTTCCGCCACTTTCGCCATTTGCTCGACCCCCTCGCCGGTACTGGATATCCCTCCGCCGAGAAAATCGGAACCTCGAAAATCGGAAATCTCAAAGAAATTACCAACGCCAATGATAGACGTTGGTAATATTTCCGTAAATAGTCAATATATAGGTAAGCGTGGGGGGGGTCAAGACACAGGGCTCTACTGGTCGGGCATCTCCCAGGCCCCCATCCGCCGGCTGATCTGCTCCGTCAGATCCGCGATCGGCACCCGGTCTTGCGCCATCGAATCGCGTTCCCTTACGGTTACGGTCTTGTCCTCCAGGGTCTGTGAATCGACCGTGATACAGAAGGGGGTACCGACCTCGTCCATGCGCCTGTAGCGGCGTCCGATGGCCCCCCTCTCGTCGTAGAACACGGGGTAGTGAGAGCGCAGGTCAGCGGTGATCTTGCGCGCTACCTCCGGCATGCCGTCCCGCTTCACCAGAGGGAAAATCGCCGCCTTGAGTGGGGCCACACGAGGGTGAAAACGCATGACGACGCGCTTCTCGCCCTCCACCTCTTCCTCGTGATAGGCGTTTACCAGGCACACCATGCTGATGCGGCTCGCGCCTATAGACGTCTCCACGACGCAGGGAAGTATCTTCTCACGGGTGGCATCATCGAAATACTTCATCGACTTCCCGGAGAACTTTTCATGCTGCGTGAGATCGTAGTCGCCGCGGTTGTGGACCCCCTCTATCTCCCCCCACCCGAAGGGGAACTCGTATTCGATATCGACCGCCGCCCTGGCGTAGTGCGCGAGTTGCTCGTGTTCGCTCCATCTGAGCTTGCGGGTAGGAATACCGATGTCGGCAAACCACTTCCAGCGCTCCTCTTTCCAATATTCGTACCACTCGTGCTCGGTGCCGGGCCTGACGAAGTACTGCATCTCCATCTGTTCGAACTCGCGCGTTCGGAACAGGAAGTTTCTGGTGTTGATCTCGTTGCGAAAGGCCTTGCCGATCTGAGCGACACCGAAAGGGAGCTTGTGCCGCATGGCGGTCTGAACGTTCAGGAAGTTCACGTACGACCCTTGGGCCGTCTCGGGGCGCAAGAACACCCGGGAACCCTCCTCTTCGACGGGGCCGACGTAGGTCTTGAACATGAGATTGAACTCGCGCGACTCGGTGAGCACGCCCTTGTTGCCGCACGTCGGACACTGTCCTGCGCTGCGCTGATCATCGCTGAGCAGATCCTCGCGGAAGCGAGCCTTGCAGCTGCGGCAGTCCACCAGCGGGTCGGAGAAGTTGTCGATATGCCCGGAGGCTTCCCAGCCACGCGGATGCATCAGGATGCTGGCGTCGCGGCCCTCGACGTCCTCTCGATAAGTCATAGCGCGCCACCAGACCTCCTTGATATTGCGCAACAACTCGACCCCGAGCGGACCGTAGTCCCAGCAGCCATTGAGCCCCCCGTAAATCTCCGAGCTCTGAAAGATGAAGCCCTTGCGCTTACAAAGCGACACCAGATTGTCCATCAAGTCTGCCATACTACCCCTTCTAATCGTATGAAGTCCTTTGAAGCGATCTATCCTGGAGTTACTTACGAGAAGGACGAAGTCCCGATGCATCACGCGCAAGCCACCAACAAGCACCCGCTCAGCGCGCATCAACCGCCAAAGAAGGACAAGGGCCCGACCCCGGATTTAGGGGCAAGGGACCGATCCCCGGGCGAGAAGGACGAAGTCCTTCTCGCCTCCGGCGCATGACCCACCGTTAGGTCAGTCCCACCGATAAGCGCCGGTCAGGGACTTCAGGCGACCGTGGCCGCAGTGATATTCCAGAAAACTCTGGAGTATGCGGCGGATCTCGCCTCCCCCGTTGGGTCTTGCGGGGATCGCTTCCTTCCGGTAGGTCTCCAGGCTCTGGAGACGGGCGAGAAAATGCATGCTCTCGGCCGCCACCAGGTATCCCTCGTTGGGCCATCCTGTGGCGCGATATCTCCCGTCGACCTCGAAAGCGGCATCATCTGGTTCCTCGGCCACGCCGGTAACGGCCCCACCTCTTCGACTGCAGGTCCGGCACAGCCCGCCTCCCCGAGAGGCGGTGAAGGTGAGCAGGCCGCGAGTATCCAGAACCTGCCGACACTCAACACATTCGATCAGCTCGGGTCGATACCCGAGAGCCTCGGCAAGCCGCACCTGAAAATACCAGAACAAGGGTTCCACCTGCTGGGACTCCACTTCCTCCAGGCCGCACAGAACGCCTTTGAGACAAGCGTATACCCGCTTGTTGGGCTCCTGGTCAATGGTGAGGCGGTCGATCATCTCGCAGGCAGCGCTGCCATAGGACATGAGCTGCAGATTCCCGAGCAGCGATGGGAATGTGCGCATCAGATCGCAGTCGCTTAGGGTCTGCAATTCACGGTCGTCCCGCAGATAGCAGACGGCCTGTACTTCTGTCATCAGCTCCAGTGCTGCGCCGAATTTGCTCTTGGGCTTGCGCGACCCTTTGGCGACCACCTTGAGCTTCCCGAACTCCTCCGTGAAGAAGGTCACGAGCTTGCTGGTCTCGCCCATCCGACGGGTGCGCAGGACAATGGCCCTCGCCTTGGCGATCTGTCTGGCCATCGACTGCTACCTGCCCCCGTCCGCCTTCGGTGGGCGAATCAGGTAGAGAGACTCTCCCGGCTTGACCATCTCGTATCTCTCGCGAGCTAATTTCTCCACGAAGCTGGAGTCGCTCTCCAGCAGGAACAGAACCCGCTGAAGACTGTCGTTCTCGGCCTCAATATCGGCTACGTGTTGTTCCAGGCGACGCAACTCCTCCCGGCGCTGCGCCAGCTCCATCAAGCCGCCTTCTCCCCATACGAAGAAATAGCTCGCTCCGGCCAGGACGACCAGAGCAAGCGCAACCCTCACTCCCCATCGGCGCTTTGTGTCCTGAGCCAGCGCTGTTCCCGCAGCCGTCCGAGTCCGCATGAGTCCCATGATATCTCCGCAACCCGACGCGCGCGACCCACCCCAGACCCACGCCGGCTCAAGCCGCTAGCTGCACCTGCAGTCGGGCGCATGAAACGCCGTACATTTCGGTGAATCAGAGAAAAGCGCCCGCCGTTACCACCAGATCATCGCGGTGGATCACCGCCAGTGCCGGGCGACCCAGGATCCGTTCCACCTGGCCGGAATTCTTTCCCCGGATTCGCTCGATATCCTCGGAGGCGTAACGACTAAGACCGCGTGCCACTTCAGCGTTATTACAGCTCTCGATGCGAACGACATCTCCGATGCCGAATTCACCCTTGCACGTCACAACGCCCACGGGCAACAGGCTTTTGCCTCGCTCGCGGATGGCCCGCTCGGCCCCCCGGTCCACCACCACGCTGCCTCTGGTGGGCGAGGCGTAGCCGATCCAACGCTTGCGGCTTCCCAAGCGCTTGCGGGAAGGCGTGAACAACGTCCCCACCCTCTCTCCCGCCAGGATCTGACCGAGACTGTGCTTGCGCGCGTGGGCGATCACGGTCATCTCTCCGCAAGCCATCAACAACCTGGCCGCCCTGAGCTTGGTCGCCATGCCGCCGCTTCCCATCTTGCTGTTTGAACGTCCGATCACCTTGTCGATGTCCGCGTCATCCGCCCCCACTTCTCCGATCACCTGCCCCATCGGACCGCTGGCGCCATAATCCGGATACAACCCATCCACGTCTGAGAGCACGACCAGCAGTTCGGCGCGTATAAGATTGGCCACGTACGCCGCCAGCATGTCGTTTTCGCCAATCGAGCGCTTCAGCTCTGCTACGGCGACGCTGTCGTTTTCGTTTATCACCGGCACGACCCCGTGGGCGAAGAGCTCGCGGAAGGTGTTCCTGAGATTGACGTAGCGCTGCCTGTTGCCCAGAATGTCCTCGGCCGTCAGCAGAACCTGACCGACGGGCACACCATGGCGCCTGAAAAAGCCTTCATAGACGCCCATGAGCAGGCTCTGTCCCACTGCGGCCGTGGCCTGCAGCTTGGAGACGGAGCGGGGTCTCTGGGCGATCTGGAGTCGACCCATTCCCGCAGCTACGGCTCCCGAGGACACGATGGCCACTTCGGTGCCCCCTTCACGCAGCTCGACCACTTCGCTGACCAGACGGCCCAGCAAGCGACGATCGAGCTTGTTGCCGCTGCCGGCGACGCTGCTGCTACCGATCTTCACGACCACCCGCTTCACGCGCGCCATGCACTCCTGGCGATTCCCGGCTGGTCGCCCTTTTTTGCCCGGGCCCTTGCCCGCGCCCTTGCCCGCGCCCGGGGTCATGTCGATCGCCACTCTCCCCCGTCGTGCTCGTATTCCCGCACAGGCACTCCGCGGTCCTTCAGATAGCGCTTCACCTGCGGAATGCTGTATTCCTCGTAGTGGAAGATGGACGCCGCCAGGGCGGCACTGGCCATGCCCTCGGTCAACACCTGGTAGACATGCTCGGCGCTGCCGCATCCACCCGAAGCCACGATGGGAACGTCGACCACTGCCGCCACGGTATGATTCAAAGCCAGGTCGTATCCGTCTTTGGTGCCGTCCGCGTCTATACTGTTCAGCACCAATTCGCCGGCGCCGCGGTCTACCAGTTCCCGCACCCATTCCACGGCGTCCAGCCCCGTCGCTTTGCGGCCGCCGTTGATGTAGACCTCCCAGGCCGGATCCTCGCCATCAGCAACCGGTCGCCGCAGGACGTCGACGGCCCCGACGATACACTGGCTGCCAAAACTCTCCGCGCCCTGACGGATAATATCGGGATTAGTCACGGCCGCGGAGTTGACCGACACCTTGTCCGCACCGCCCTTGAGGATCTGTCTCATGTCGTCGAAAGTACGAATCCCACCGCCGACGGTGAGGGGAATAAACACCTTCTCAGAGACCTCGCGGACCAGGTCCATGACGATCGCCCGTCCGTCGGAGGAAGCGGTGATATCGTAGAAGACGAGTTCGTCGGCACCCTCGCGATCGTAGCGCGCCGCCAGTTCCACGGGGTCGCCGGCGTCCTTGTCGGCAGAGAACCTGACGCCCCGGACATTGCGCCCTTCCTTGACGTCGAGACAAGGTATGATCCGCTTTGCCAGCATTCTATCTGACCGATCTCGCTCAGCTCAAGTGCGCGAAATTGCGCAGCAGCCGCAAGCCTATCTGCTGGCTTTTTTCTGGATGGAACTGGACGCCGAAGGCGTTGTCCCGGGCCGCGATGGAGGTGTATTCGAGTCCGTACTCAGTGGTGGCCGCCCGGTGCTCGTCGTCGGCGTCGACATAGTACGAGTGGACGAAATAGAAATAACTCCCCTCCGGGATTCCGTCGAGGATCTCGATACTGCGCTTGATGGCGATCTGGTTCCAGCCGATCTGGGGGACTCGTTCAGCGACCGGAAACTTCACGATCTTGCCGGGAAGCATGCCCAGGCCGCGGTGTTTCCCCCCCTCCTCACTCTCGTCGAACATCAGTTGGAGGCCCATACAGATACCTAGGAACGGTTTGCCCTGCTCTACCGCCCTCAGGATGAGATCGACCCACCCCTCCTCTACGAGATTGCGCATGGCATCGCCGAAGGCCGCGTCCCCCGGCAGTACGAGATGAGTGGCTCCTTCACCCTGCTCAGGTCGATCTATTATGGCGGCGTCGAAGCCCAGGAATTGGAAGGCCTTCTCGACACTGCGAAGATTGCCCATCCCGTAATCGATGACGGCAATCAATCGTCCCCCAATTCAGCGGATCGAAGCGTCGCCGCTTGCACCGCGCTCATGAGAGCATCGCGCAATCCCTTGGCCTCCAACGCGTGCAAACCGGCGATCGTGGTTCCGCCCGGAGAAGTCACCTGGTCGCGCAGGACAGCCGGATGTTGACCCGACTCCAACACCATGCGGGCCGCCCCCATAACCGTCTGAGCCGCTAGCTTGAGCGCTACATCGCGTGGCAGTCCCACCCGCACACCGCCATCCGACAGGGCTTCGATAATGGTATAGACATAAGCGGGACCGCTGCCCGAAAGTCCGGTCACGGCGTCCATCTGAGTCTCTTCCACCAGCACTGTTGTCCCCACCTGGTCGAACAGCTCGCAAACCATCCGCGCCTGCTCCGCATCGGCGTGTCGCCCCCGGCACACGGCTGAAGCCGCCGCTCCGATCCGCGCCAGAATCTGGGGCATGACCCTCACGACCGCCACCGGCGCGCCCACGGCCTCCTCAATGCGGGCTGTGTTCACCCCGGCCATGATGGACACCAGTACCTGGGAGGGTTGGAGCAGTCGTCCGACGAGGTCGAGAACTTCGGGGGCGGTCTGCGGCTTGACGCCGATGATGACAACATCCTGATCGACTACAGCATCACGCGTTTCTCGACTGGTGTGGACCCCCAGTTGTGCCAGCGGCTTCAAGGCGGCTTCGCGCACATCCACAGCCGTAAACTGCGAAGGCTTCGCGAGGCCCCGATCCAGTATTCCCTCGACCAGTCCGCCACCCATATTGCCGCAGCCGACCAGCCCGATCTTGAGCTTCTCGATCATGTCGTTACTAAATGTCAGGGACGTCCTGCAAGGAACAGCGCCAAGAGAGCCTGTGCACGAAAGAGGCGTGCCCAGAGGAAAGCACGGAAATCATCTGTGTCTTGTCGCTCAAATACCTTGCAGTTTTGGACGACGACGAGCCGGTCGCAAGGTGCGCGACCGAGGCGGGTTCTGTATCCATCAAGGGCGCACAACGCCGTGGACCAGAGGTAGCCAAAGTGTGGTATTTCGGCGACGGGACACTTAGATGTGGCTATAATAGCAGCCCGGTTGAATCCTGTCAACGCATCTTTAGGAGCAGTAGTGCTCTTGCTTGCGGGGCGGGATTGTCTCCCCTCTTACTTTCGCCGCCGACGTGGGCTGAATTTCCTGCTAACCCCCACGGGTCGTCGCGCCCATTGGGTCGATGAGATCACGCTGCGATCCTAGGCCAAATCTGTCACGCAACGAAGAGATTTTTCCAGCGCCCTACAGCGGCATTTTCTGCTTGACGAATCTGCCGAATCAATGGTATCTTACAGAAGTTATTGAAGTTGTGACAACTAAACCACTACCGGCTAAAGCCGGTAGGTTGCTGTTCCGACTGAAAGTCGACTTGCGGCTAAAGCCGCCTGAAGGGGTCCCCGCTGGAAGCGGGCTCAAGGCGACGGCGGGGGCGTTACTTTGAAAGCCTCGCCACCGTCGTCCTCCCACTTCTGGGATTCGATGTAAGCCTTGATGGTCTCTTCATCGACCGCCCCCACCGTCGCGCAAAAGTAGCCGCGCGCCCACAGATGCTGGCCCCAATAGCGCCGGCGTAATTCGGAGAATTCTTGCTGCAACTTACGCGACGAGCGCCCCTTGATCGACTGCACCAGCTTAGCCGGAGCCATCT
>Ga0066376_10000775_pt1 | contig 30133 bp, 36 predicted proteins | sample Knorr_S15_td_Bot_FD_77009 | JGI IMG/M metagenome (GOLD analysis project Ga0066376, IMG submission 77009) | Marine microbial communities from Southern Atlantic Ocean transect - Knorr_S15_td_Bottom_ad_5009_LV_A | ecosystem: Environmental > Aquatic > Marine > Oceanic | place: Southern Atlantic... | reverse complement strand
TGAGCGGGGCAGCGGACGTCTCGGCTTCGGGCCTGCCAACGGACGTGACGGCGGCACGGAGCTTGGCGTTCGGCGCGAGGACGCCGTGATATCGGTGGCGGTGGACGCGCGGGGCCGGGACAAAGCGGGCGATCCGCTCGAGAAGCCGAAGTGGAGAGAGCACGAGCTCGGTGCGGCCGTCCGGCGCGGGCTTGGGTACCCCACCTTGGTGGGTAGCCGATAGACGAGCTTAGACTCTGGCGCGTTGAGGGAGACGATGCCGCCAGGGGCGTAGGCTTCGTGCGTGACGACGACCGTCGGGAGGTGGACGCCGAGGTAACGAAGACGATTTGGTTGGACGACGGCCCGCTCGAACGGATCGAGTTCGGCTCCAACAACAACATCTACTGGGGGCAGGACGGGACGCGGCGCAGCTGGTCTACGCAGCAGGACATCGGGCTCGAGTGCCGCAGTCGCTGGACATTGGACCTCTGGCATGACGAGGAGTTCAAGGTGTTCGAGAAGGAGTTCCGAAATCGCGCGACCGGTATCGGCGTTGGGTACAACACCCGTGAGATCACCTCGGCGAGCACTAAACTGAAGTTCGGACGTTCGTTCGATGCGGATTCGTCGGCGCGGCATGGGCTCGCGACGAGCAGCGGCGAGGGGCCCCATCCCGCACCTTTTCGCTTGCGCGAGCGAGCAGAACGTACTTAGTGTAGAGATCCATCGAGCTTGAAGCGATTGGCGAGTGCGTCAGTCATCGTTCCCCCCCGGAGCCCTGGATGGAGATCACACACGCCACCCGTCTATTCGGGGCGGTTCTAGCCGTCTCGCTGGCTGCCTCAGCCTGCGACGACGACATCTTGGCTCCTGACCCAAATGCGCTCCCGCAGGAGATCCAGGAGCTGCCGTCGGGCCTCCATCCCGTGGTCTCGATCCCAGGTCTCGCCGACTTCGTGCCGGGTGGCCTCATCCGCATTGATGTCTATCTGTACGCCGTTGATATCCCTGACGGGGTCGCGGCATACCAGGGCGAGCTAAGCTTCGTCAGCTCGGCGCTCTCGATCAAAGAGGGCGGGTTCGCGGAAGGAGTGCTCGGTGCGTGGAACGAGGCTTCTCCGGGGACCGTGCGCTTCGCGGGAGCGGCCCTCGAGGGTATCGGCTCCCGACCGATTCTACAGCTCACAGCCCGGGCCGTTCGGGCGCCCGCCGCCGAAGACTTCACGGTTGTGATGGAGGAAGTCATCGCCACTCAGGGCTTCGCGAACCTCACGGCTCACATGGCGATCGCGGCGAGGCCCGTGCTCACGCGCGCCGTCCTCGATCTGAACGGTCGCTGACGTCATCTTGTTGCCACCTGTCCGGTGACCCATCGGCTGGAGGGGAGGCGCTCCGCTAGACTCGTAGCCCGGCTGCGACTGGTCGCCTTTCTCGCCGTGGCCACGACTGGGATCATCGCTGCGTGTGTCGACGGCCGATCTCTCTTGGGTCGGCTCGATACCGCAGCATCGTTCTACATCTCACCCACGTATTCGGCTTCGGAAGTGCTGGGCGACGTACCGATACCTGTTCGATCCTGGGTTCGCTGCGTTCGTCGACGACATGCTTGCTGAGGCTCCGCTAACCGACCACTTCAACAGCATGGACGCTTGGTAGTTCGCGACCGTGGCCATGAATCGGGAAGTCTTCTTACTCAACTAGGGGAGTGCCCGCCGGTGTTCGAGGCACGGGCCCCACGGCGAGCTCGCTCGCTACGGTGGTCATGAGCGAGCAGTCCGCCTCTGGGGCTCCCCGCGTGTTTCTGCGGCTTTGGCCTCGATCGGCCTGTCCGAGACTGAGGCTCGCCTTCCGACGCCGTAGGGCGCAGAATATCCCGACGTACTCGTCGGAGCTCCTTCCGGTGAGCGCGCCATCCGAGATCGGAGATTAGAGATGAGAGCCATCGTCGCCGGGATCGCGCTGACCGTGGGCCTCGCCGCGTGCGGCCAGCCCGACGTGGAGGAGCAGGGCACCGGGCAAGAGGTGACGCGCCGCGTTCCCCAGTTCGAGAACGAGCATGTCGAGGTCTGGAAGACCATCATTCTGCCCAATCAGCCTCTCAGCATGCATCGCCACGACAACCCCCGTGCGATCATCGCGGTGAAGGGTGGGACGTTGACCCTCGTCAGCGATGCCGGCGACGAGCGCGACATGGTATGGGAGACGGGGAGCGCGTATTGGCTCGACATCGACCCCGAGGGTGAGCTGCACGGAGATGTGAACAAGGGCAGCGAGCCCATGGAAGTGATCGTTGTGCAGCTCAAGAACGTCGAGGCGGGGGGCGGCTGACCGCTGCGGGGGAGCGCTCTATTGAAATGAACAACCTCCACAGTTCTGGGTGGTGTCGTCGAGTCGTCGGTCCTAGGCCTCGCGTCCCTCGGGTCCAGCTCACAGGCATCGTTTCCGACCGTGCGCCACCTGCGGCGCGACCCAACAAGCGACTGATGCAGTCGCTGAAAGACGAAGCGTCCGAAGCACTCGCGACCGCCAACAAGAGAGCAGGAGTCTACTATGGTCAACCCACTGGTTCGCCCGGGAGCCGGGCTCCGGCCGAAGCTCGCTGGTAAAGCGGTCCACACGTTGCGAGTTCTGGCCACGCTCCTCGCCGTGGCGGTCGCGTCCGCGTGCGCACCCGAGTACGACCTGGTTCTCGAAGGCGGCCGGGTCATGGATCCAGAGTCCGGGCTCGATGCCGTGCGCAATGTCGGGATCCGGGACGGGCGGGTCGAGGCCATCTCCGAGGAGCAACTCGACGGAGTCCGCATGATCGACGCAACAGGGCTCGTCGTCGCGCCCGGGTGGGTCGACCTGCACCGTCACGGTCAGCGCGACGTCGCGTACGAGCTCCAGGTGCACGACGGCGTCACGACCGGCCTCGAGCTAGAGATCGGTACGCCCGACGTCGCCGAATGGTATGCCGCGCGTGAAGGCGGCCAGCTCGTCAACTACGGCGTCGCGCAGGGACACATCGGGGCGCGTGCGCGCGCGATGGGCGACGAGATCCTCGGTTCGGGTGGTGCGACGACCCGCCAAGCAGCGACGCCCGAGCAGATCGACGAGACCGTACGGATCATCCGAGAAGGTCTCGCCAATGGTGCGATCGGGATCGGCTTCGGCAGCGCTTATACGCCCGGCGCAACGATGGACGAGATCGAACGGATGTTCGGCGTCGCCGCCACTACGGGGACGATGGCATTCATCCACCTCCGCGGTGGGGTGGTTGGGCTTGATTCGACGATCACCGCGGCACGGAGCGCCGGGACGGCGCTCCACGTCGTGCACGCTAACTCGAGCGGAGGCGCGCGCATCGAAGAGTTTCTGGAGATGATCGAGGCGGCACAGGACGCCGGCCAGGACGTGACGACCGAAGCGTACCCCTACGCCGCGTCACAGACTGGCATTCAGGCGGCGCTCTTCGACGACTGGGAGACGTGGGAGGACGACCGCTTTGGGATCTACCAGTGGGTCAGGACTGGCGAGCGGCTCACACGCGAGACCTTTGCGAAGTACCGGGAGGAGGGCGGCTCGATCATCATCCACAGCCGCACCGAGGAGATGACGCTTGCCGCGATCACGCATCCGATCGTAATGATCGCAAGCGACGGGGGCACTGGGCATCCGCGGGGTGCCGGGACCTTCTCGAAGATCCTGGGCCAGTACGTGCGCGAGCAGGGCGCGCTGGAGCTCATGGACGCCCTCGCCCGTATGACGATCCGGCCGGCGCAGCGACTCGAGTCGTTCGTCCCGGCCCTGCGCGACAAGGGGCGGATTCGGGCTGGATCCGATGCCGACATCACGGTCTTCGACCCCGAGACGGTGATCGACCGCGCGACCTATCTGGAAGGGTCACTCCTGTCCGAGGGCATCGAGTACGTGATCGTGAACGGCGTCGTCGTGATCGACGGAGGCGAGCTCGTGGACGGAGTGCGACCGGGGCGGGCGGTGAAAGCGGCTGCCGGCGGTTAGCCGAGTGTCGATGCCGGGGCACTCTCGCACGCACTGGGCTGCTGTATGCCGAGGCTCGCGGTGCACGCGACTCAGCCGGTCAGGTTGGGAGGTCTTCGATCGAAGCCCGCCGCGTCCTGGAACGCCTTCGCCACGGCGAGAAGCTTGTCCTCACCATATACGGCACCGACGAACGCAATGCCTGTTGGAGTGCCTTGCGCGGTGAAGCCGTTGGGAACCACGACGACCGGATGGCCGGTCATGCTCGTCAACGCGTTGATCGATCGCCACGGCGCCACCAAAACGTCGATTCCCCTCAACGCCTCGGCCACCTCCTGCATGAGCAGCATCCGTATGCGATTCGCCTGAAGGTACTGTACGGCCGGTACGAGCTGTGAAACACGCAGCTCCCCGCGGTGGTTCTGCCTTCGCAGGCCCAGGTCCTCGCGCGTGCGCGCAAACTCATCGAAGCCGGCGGCCCTCTCCACGAACTCGATGAAGTAGGTGAGATCGCTCCGGGGGATCTCGACGCGTTGCAGTCGTAGGCCCATCGACCGGAGCGTATCCAACACCGCCGTGGCGTTGGCTCTCTCCTCCGCGCGTTGCCGCGGACGCTCTTCGTCGAAAGCCGAGGCGAAGTATCCAACGCGAACAGTTCCGATGTCCAGGTTGGCGTCCCAGTCGAACGACACGTCGGAGGGGACGGCGAGGTCTTTGCCATCGGGACCGGCGATGGCGTGCAAAACGATCGCGCAGTCCTCGGCTCCGCGACACATCGGCCCGATCTTGTCGAGGCTATAGCCCGCGGCCATGGCCCCGGAGCGGCTGACGCGCCCGAACGTCGGTCTCAGTCCCACGACACCGCACCGCACAGCAGGTGACAGAATGGATCCTCCGGTGTCGGTCCCTACGGCGAATCCGACGAGGCCCGCCGCCGTCGCCGCACCTGAGCCAGCCGATGAGCCGCTCGATCCTTCCTCAGGGTTCCATGGATTGTTGGTGCGACCGCCAAACCAGTTGTCTCCGAAGGCCAGCTCACCGGTAGACAGCTTCGCAACGAGAATTGCGCCCGCTTCGTCCAGGCGTTCCACGACGGTCGCGTCGTAGTCGAAGACTTGATCTTCGAACGGCGCCGCACCCCACGTTGTTCGATATCCCGCCACGGCGATGATGTCTTTTACTCCCCAGGGGATTCCGTGCAGCGGACCGCGGTACCGACCCTCCGCGATCTCAGCATCGGCGCGTGCAGCCTGCTCCCGAGCCCGACGTTCGGTGAGTGTAACGACGCAGTTCAACGTCGCATCGTAACGCTTGAGCCGACTCAAATACGTCTCGGTCAGCTCACTCGGCGTGACCTGCCGTGTTTCGATCAACTGCGCCAATTGCGTCACGGGCGAGAACGCCAGGTCCTCTAGCCGTGACGGACGGGTCACGGCGGGCCGAGCGCTCAGCACCAGGGATCCTTCGTTCCGATCGGCGGGCCCACCCGGCACGACGGGATTGAAGTACAGAGGCGGTGGTACGCTGTTGTCGAGATGAGTTTCTCTGATCTCCTCGATACGCTCGAGACTCTCGTTCACGCCTTCAACCATCATCTCGAGCTCTTCATCGTTGAAATCCAGCCCGGCGACCTGCGAAGCGGCCTTCACCATCGCAGGTGTGATCTTGGGTTCTTGGCTCTCGTGGACCTTTGCCCACAGCGCGCCCGGCATGAGCGTGGATGACAAGCCGATGCCCGAGAAATACCCGAGAAAGCGACGCCGCGACTGGTGATTCATTGGCCCTCCTTACGTCCAGACCCCAAGCTTTCGCTCACGTCCGCAACCGCGCAACCCGCGGGTCTGGTTCGGCCTCTGAGGAACGGTTGATAGAAGACGTGGTGATCGTCGGGTCCTACCGCCCCTACACGTGCGAGCGCAACCGCGTGGAAGTGGATGGAGCAGCCAGCCTATCGGGAAAGTCGGCGCGCGCGCTCAGCGACGCCTCTACAGATTAGAGGCGCGATAGAGCCGCCCCAGCACGCGAACATCCCAATCTTCCAGCCACCCGGTGGAGGGGACACGTTGTCGATCTGGCGCTCCGCGCGTTCCACTCGAGTCCTGGTCACCCTGCTTGCTGTGGCGGGGGGGGTGGTGGCGTTCTACCAGGCCATTGCCCTGTCCAACCTCGACTCCGAGTTCCCCCTCGGGGCCAGCGTGGGATACGCGCCGCTCCTACTCGGCGTGTACGGCGGGGCCATCGCCCTTTTCTTCGCGTGGCGGCCGCAACAGCGCCAAGTCGGGGACATGGCCGGGCTCTTCCTGGCCCTCTTCGCCCTCAATCTCTCGCTGTCGGTCGTTCCGTCGCAGGCCGCACCACCATGGCAGCTGGCCGCGTACTCGGTCACGATGCTCTACTACGTCGCGGGCCTGCGGTTCACGATGCTCTTCCCCCGGGAGATCTCACAGCAAGATCTACGGGGCCACCAGGGTCATGGCGGCAGCCGCACCCTGTCGCGGCGTGTCGGTGACGCGATCCTGCGACTGCAGGAGCGGCTCGTGCTGAGGCCGAAGCTTCTATGGGCGTTCGCCCCCGTGTTCGTGAGCCTCTGGTCCCTGCGCACCGTCTATGAAGCCGCTATGAAGCCGCGCCGCACTATTTGCCTCTCCCGTCACCGACGCGCGGCCCGGCGGTGCAGTGGTTCTCCCTTCTCGTCGTAAGCCCCTTGAGCCTGGCAATCGGCGGGATAGGTCTTCTTTTTCTCCGCACTGGATACCGCCGGTCCGACGAGCACGAGCGCCGACGGATTCTCTGGGTGCTGCTGAGCATCGTGGTCGCCGTGGGCCTAGCAGGTGCGTGGAACGCGTTCGACTACCTCGCCACCCTCTGGGGCTTCGAGCCGTTTCGCTCGTTTTACGCGAATACCGTCGACTTCGTGGTTCCGGTGGCAGCGTTCGTGCGATTGACGGGGTTTGCGGTCGGCGTGCTGGCCTCCGGTGCGTTCGATGTGCGCCCTCTCGTGGACAAGACTGTGCTCTAAGGGCGTGGGTGAAGCGGGTGCGATCCCTACAGGAGCCGCCTTCGCGCAAGCGGTCGAGGATGCGCTCGGCCATGCCTTCGAGGTGCGTGAGATTCCGCTGAGCCCGAATCGATTGTGGCAGCTCATGCAGGGGGCGTGCCGATGATCATCGAAGGCGACTACACGTTCGACGGACCCCGCGAAGCGGTCTGGGATCTGCTGCTCGATCCGGAGATCCTCTCCAGGGCCCTGCCGGGCTCGGGCGGTCTCGAGCAGACCGATGAGCACCGCTACGAGGGCCGCGTGAACGTCGGCGTGGGCCCAGTGACCGCCGCTGAGTTCACCGTGAGCCTGACGCTGAGCGAGTTGGAGCACCCAGCACGGTACGTGATGGTCATCGACGGAAAGGGGCCGATCGGCTTCACCAAGGGGAGAGCCGAGGTGAGCCTCACCGAGGTCGAAGGCGGCACCGCGCTGACGTACCGGGCCGACCTGCAAGTGGGCGGCAAGATCGCGGGCGTGGGGCAGCGACTGTTGGACTCGGTGTCGAAGGCGATGACCAAGCAGGGCCTCGCGGCGCTCAACAAGGAATTGCAGGGCCGCCTGACGGCGGCGAACGAGGGCGCCGAGGATGATCCTGCCCCGCCCGCCCCGACCGGTGCGGTCACCCAAGCAGCATCCACTCGAGCCGCGGCGCTCGGGCGGACCGGACCCAATCTGGTCGTGCGCGCCCTGGGCGCTGTGGCGATCGCGGTCGTGCTGTACCTGCTCTACGGTCTCCTGCGATGAAGCCCGCGCCCTTCGAATACCACGCCGCGGGATCCGCGGAGGAAGCGATCGCGCTGCTCGTCGAGCACGGGTACGAGGCGAAAGTGCTCGCCGGCGGCCAGAGCCTGATCCCGACCATGAACTTTCGGCTGGCTCAGCCGGCGGTGCTCATCGACATCAACGGCGTCTCAGAACTGGCCGGCATCCAAGAGACGGGCGGCGGCATCCGCATTGGAGCGATGACCCGTCAGCGCGCGGTCGAACGCAGCGAGATCGTGCGCGCGCACGTGGAGCACCTGGAACATCGGCGCGCTGTGGGTAGGCATGAGCGTGTGCATCCCGACGTACATGCTCGCTGCCGGCATGATCGAAGCCGGCATGACCTGGTGGCAGGCGCTGCTCACGATCCTGATCGGCAACTTGATCGTGCTCGTGCCCATGCGTGGTGAACGCGCACGCGGGGGCGCGCTACGGAATCCCGTTTCGCGTATACGCGCGAGCGGCGTTCGGCCTGCGCGGCGCGCACGTCCCTTCCCTGCTGCGTTCGGTCGTAGCCTGCGGCTGGTTCGGCATCCAGACCTGGATCGGCGGACTCGCGTTCAATGTGCTCATCGGCATCGTGTGGTCTGGATGGGGCACGTTGGGCGGCGATTGGGCTTTCATGGGCTACGGCCTTTCCCAGTACCTGAGCTTCCTGCTCTTCTGGGCGCTCAACCTCTACTTCGTGTGGGCGGGGACGGAGAGCATTCGCTGGCTGGAAACGTATGCGGCGCCCTTCCTCATTCTCATGGGGCTGGGCCTGTTGTGGTGGGCGGTGTCCGCGGTGGGCGGCCTGGGACCCATTCTGTCGGAGTCGAACGCATTGATTCAGGGCGGTCAGGACCGCACGCTCCTCCAATTCCATCTGCAGCTGTTCATCCCCTGGGTGACCGCGATGGTCGGCTATTGGGCGACGCTCTCGCTCAACATCCCCGATTTCACGCGCTACGCGAAGAGTCAAAAGGACCAAGCACTCGGGCAGGCCATCGGGCTGCTCACCACAATGCCACTCTTTGCGTTCATCGGCGTGGTAGTGACGAGCGCGACTCTGATCCTATTCGACGAGGCAATCTGGAATCCGGTCGATCGCGTGGCCCGACTCACGTCCGAGGGGAGCCAGCCGCTACTCGGCTTCCTCGCGATGTTCGCGATCGTCATCGCGACGCTCTCGACGAACATCGCCGCCAACGTGGTCGCGCCCGCGAACAGCTTCTCCAACCTGGCGCCCCACCGGATCAGCTTCCGCATGGGCGGCCTCATCGCGGGCCTCATCGGCATCCTGATCTTCCCGTGGAAGCTGCTCGACGCCTATCAGACCTGGCTGATTACGTATTCGGGCCTACTCGGGGCCGTGGGCGGCGTCATCGTCTGCGACTACGTGTTCGTGCGGCGCGGGGTACTGGACCTGGTTCGGCCTCTACTCCGAAGACGGGCCTATGTGTACGAAGGCGGCGTCAACCGACACGGCATCACGGCGCTCGTCGCGGGCGTGGTGACGGCGTTGCTCGGCCTGCTACACCCGAGCCTGGCCTTCCTCTTCAACGGCGCTTGGTTCTCGGCGGCGATCGTATCGTTCGTCCTCTACCTATCTGCTCATGAAGCCGGAACGGTGAGCCGATTGGGCCAACGGGAACGGCGGATCTCGCTCTAGAGGAAGCAGTCGCCCAGGTCGAGCGCCATGTGGATCAACAGGCCGACCCCTACCAGGTGCAGCGTGCGCACGGTGGCCCGGTGGGGGATGACCGCCTTCAGCCTCAGGGCCAGCGGGAGTGCGACCAGGACGACATAGAGTGCGATCGCCGCGGCGCTGTGCAGCGGGTGAAATCCGATCGAGCATCGCTCCGGGTCGTAGATCGGGTCGGCGAGCAGGTGATCCAGGTCGACGAGCATGGTCGCGAGTAGAATCGCGGCGGCTTGGGGCCATCGGGGGCGGTAGAAGGCGGCCGCGACCAGCACCGGGACCGCCAAGTGTGTACCGAAGTGAATCACGCGGGAACGCTAGCGCTCGACGGGTACGGGTACACCGAGAAACTCTCTGAACTCGGAGACGATCTCCGCAGCGGGTGCCACGGCATGCACGTCGCCCACGCCAGTCCCGGCGTAGAGCGCCAAGGCCTCCACGTCTCCCAGCGTCCCCCGCTGGGGAAGCGTCACTGCATATCGCTCGACCGCTCTGCCATCGGGATGCCGCGCCACGATCTCGCCCTCCCCGGGCCGCTCCCCAGGCTCGGGGCTCCCCGCCTCCAGCCAGGCCCTCACGGTCGAATTGCGAAGAACACGATGGGGGGCCCTCTCCCACCCGCCGTCGAACACCTCGCCATGGAACGTCTCATCTCCCTTTGCAGTGATGATCGCCTCCTGGTACATCGCATGCGCGTTGGCTTCGGTACTACACACGAATCGGGTGCCAACCCATACGCCGGCGGCGCCGAGGGCGACCAGTTCGGCGGCATGCGCTCCCGTGGCGATCCCTCCGGCAGCGACCACCGGGGTAGGATCGACCGCTTCGATCACGGCGGCCAGCAGGGAGCGAAGTGGCTCGTTCCCGCCTACGTGTCCGCCTGCCTCGACGCCCTGCGCGACGACGACGTCCACCCCCAGTTCGACCGCGCGGCACGCCTCGAGCACGGAGCCCACCGTGTGAAGATGCCGGGCTCCGCTGGCGCGAATTCGTCGCACATACCGGGCCGGGTCGCCCCAAAACGTCGAGACCACCGGGACCCCTGACTCGAGGCTCGCCTCGAGGCGTTCATCTTGGGGCCCTTCCAGGACGAGATTCACTCCGAACGTGCGGGGTGTGAGCGATTGAGTCGTCGCGATGGCCTGGCGCAAACGCGGGAGGTCGTGCCACGAAAGGCCCAGGAAGCCCAGTCCCCCCGCGTTGGACACGGCGGCGGCCAACTCGGGACAGGCGGCACTCCCGATCGGAGCCTGAATCAGAGGTACCTCGATGCCGAGCAGCTCGGTCAAGGTTGGCGCGTGCGGCGGCTTGCTCAGTGAGGGCTGCTCCTTTTGTGCCAACGTCGCCTGCTGATCGTGTACGCGAAACGGTCGCGCAGAATGGCTCCGTACGTGCCGGGCACGCTAGGGCTCGATGCCATTCCTCCAGTCACCCCGCTAGATTTCACGTCGTCGTCGTGCCCTCACCGTGGAGAAAAAGACACCGGAGATGCAGACCTCGCAGAACCACGTACCCAGTCCCATCACCTGTCGCATTCATGCTGACCACGGTGTTTTCGTGACCACCTGACGCGGAGCCGTCTCGGACGATGACCACATCAGATTTTATCTCGACCTGTTCGAAACGCCCGACTGGCGCCCGGGCCTACACGAGATCGTAGACTTGAGGCTCGCGGACATGGCCGGTGTGACCCCGGGCGGACTGCGGCGCCTCTCGGGCATCGTCGAAAGCCGCTTCGCAGACCTCGGCATCGAGTTCAAGACCGCCGTGATCGCAGGCAGCGACCTCACGTTCGGGCTCGCCAGGCTCTACCAGATGGTCAGCGACGGGTCGCCGGAATCGGTGCGAGTCTTCAAGACCCTCGCCCCTGCCCTCGAGTGGGTGGGGGGGCCACCCGACCTGCTCGGATGAGACGAGGCTTGCACCCGCCACGGCAATCGCGGAAACTCCCGCACTTTCTGGTGAAAGCTGTCAGCCAGCGCCCTCCTCCTATCTGCTCATGAAATCGGAGTCATCGGCATGAAGATCTACGACCTCTCGCAGCCGCTGAACCCAGACGTCTTTGCCTGGCCGTACTATCTGCCCTTCGAGGTGAAGTGCATCAAGCGCAAGTCCGAGCACGGCGTGAACGCACAGTACATCCAGACCCCGAATCACATGGCACGCACCTCGACGCCCCCCGCCACTTCGTAACGAACGGAATGACGATCGACGAGATCCCGCTCGACTGGTCGTGCAATACCGGGGTCATCGTCGACCTGACGCAAGAAATGGACGACCTGACGGTCTATACGCCCGAGATGATCGAATCGAAGGTCGAGGTCCGAAAGGGAGACATCCTCATCCTGCATACCGGGTGGCACAGGTACGCGCAATTCGGTGAAGAGGCGAACGAGGAGCGGTACATCCACATGCACCCGGGCCCGCACCGCGACATGGTGCCATGGCTGCTGGAAAAGGAGATCAAGATCTGGGGATTGGACGCGGTCTCGACGGACCACCCCATGAACCTCCCCATCGGCTGCTTCCCGTGGAAGTTCAAAGGCGGTGAAGCGGCCTTCGCGCGGACGGTTGCGTTCGTGGGAGAGTTCGGGAGCTGAGCGATCTAGCCGCCCTCAGCGCCACGGAGATCGCTCGTCTGGTCTCGACCGGCGACGCGTCCCCGGTCGAGGTCACCCAAGCGGCGCTCGACCGGATCGACCGGTACAACCCGACGCTGAATGCGGTAGTTGCGCCGAACGCGCGCGCGCTCGACGACGCGCGCGATCTAGAGGCGACCTTGAGAGGGGGCGCTCAGCCGGGGGCCCTATGCGGCGTCCCCGTCGGCATCAAGGACATCACGGATGTGGCCGGCCTGCCGACGACGTACGGCTCGCCGCTCTACGTAGACAACGTTGCCGACGCCGATGCGCTGGTGGTGGAACGTCTGCGCGCGGCCGGGGCGATTATCATCGGAAAGACCAACACGCCGGAGTTCGCCGCGGGAGGCAACACCTTCAACGAGGTCTTCGGTCGCACGCGCAATCCTTGGAACTCGGCACTGAGCGCGGGCGGCTCGACAGGGGGCGGAGCGTCCGCCCTGGCAAGTGGCATGATCGGAGTGGCCGAAGGCAGCGACCTGGGTGGGTCGCTCAGGATTCCTGCGTCCTTCTGCGGACTGGTCGGCATCCGCCCTTCGCCGGGGCTCGTCCCGACCTTCCCGACGGCCTGGCCGTGGGACGACCTGGCCGTGACCGGCCCCATGGCGCGCACAGCCGGGGACGTCGCGCTGGCGCTCCAGGCGATGGCGGGGCCGGACCCGCGCTCCCCTCTCAAGCAGCCGACGAAGGGGCGCGACTTCGTGGGCTCCGTTTCCGAAGCGAGACTCGCAGGAGTGAGGCTCGCGTACTGCCCCGACATCGTCGGTCTGGGCATCGACGCGTCCGTCGAGCAGCGCTGCCGTGCGGCCGCGTTCGGTCTCGCGGACGGAGACGCAATGGTCGACCCGGTCGATCTCGAGTTCTCGGACGGCCGCAAGGCGTTCCTGCATCTGCGCGGCGTCTGGATGGTGGCGCATATGCGGGAGCACATGCACCGCCTACCGGAACTGGGTGACAACGTGCGCGGCAACATCGAAGCTGGCCTGAGGGTGACGACCGAACAGGTCGCGTGGGCGCACGGTGTCCGTGGAAGAATGTGGGCGTTCTTCGAGCGCTTCTTCGAGCGCCACGACTTCCTGCTGACCCCTTCCATGGCCGTCTCCCCGTTCCCCGTGGAGCAGAACTACCCCGCCACGGTGGGCGGTCGGGCCATGAAGACCTACGTCGACTGGATCGCCCCTACGTTCACGCTGAGCCTGACGGGCCTACCCATCGCATCGGTGCCCTGCGGGCTCGACGCGAACGGTCTGCCCGTGGGGCTGCAGGTGGTGGGTCCGCCACTCGGGGAGGAGCGGGTCCTCGGGCTGTGTCGGCTGATCCAAGAGGCGTACCCCATCGGGGAACCAGACCTGGGCGCGTTGTAGCAGAAGTCGAACAGCGCCGAACCGTCGCCTAGGGCCTGGACGCCAGCTGTCGGACCAGAGCCTGTACGAGCTGCAACGGCTCGATATCGTCGCATTTGAGCGTCTCGACCGCACCGCCAGGAAGCGAAAAAGAGGCCGTCGGTGAACAGCAACGATCAGGACCACCAAATCTCCTGGGAGACGGACCGCTGCTCGGTACGCGTCGACATGGAGGGAGACATCCGATTCGCCGACGACGACCGCGGAATCGAGAGCATGGATCGGTCCGCACGGTTCGAGATGGAAGTGAGGATCGGCCGCGACGTTCGCCGCGTGCTCGTGGAGCGGGAAGGCGGAGCGAACGTGTATCTCTATTGGGTCGACCGGGACGAGCAGAGCTGGGACGCCCGGGCTCAGGACTGGTTCGCAACAGTGCTGCCCGAACTCTTCCGCCACACGACGTTCAACGCCGGGCCGCGCGTCGAACGCTTCCTACGCCAAGGGGGTCCGAACGCTGTTTTCACTGAGGTCGAACAGATCCACTCGGACCACGTGGCCGGGATCTACCTGGAGTTGTTGATGGAAAGAGTCGACTTGTCCACGGACGAACTCGGCCGGGTTCTCGAGGCCGCTGGCAGGCAACTGGAGTCGGACCACCAGTTGGGCGAACTACTCATCGCTTTCGCGGAACAGGAAGGCCTGAGCGAAGCGCACCGTCGGTAATTCCTGGACGCCACCGCCACACTCGAGTCGGATCATCAGATGGGGCAGGTTCTGGGCCGTCTACTCGACGAGGAGGGGCTCGCCAACGACGTGCTCTTGGACGTGCTACGAGTCGTGGACGACATCGACTCCGATCACAACCGGGGGCAGATCATCAACGTGCTCATCGAGTCGGGGGATCTCACCGAGCGGCGACTCGTCGATGTTCTCGGGCTTCTCGACGAAACAGGCTCGGAGCACGAGGTGGCCGAGGCGCTCATCCGGCTCGCGCGCTCGCAGTCGCTGGGCAGCGACGCCCGGGAGGCGTTCATTCGCGTGGCGGAGGACCTGGACAGCGAGCGACAACGGGATCACTCCATGGCCGCTCTGGCGCGCGGCAGCCAAAGGCGCTGAGCCTACGCTCAACCACCCAAGATCGCGAGGATCGATCTGCCCAAGCAGCGGCTTCGCGGGTGCTGCGGGTCCGGTCGGAAGGCAACTTCCCACCGCTCGTCGAGCAGCAGTTGGCGTAGCTAGGCGAGGGCCGCTCGGTAGTTCTGACGCAGACCCGCGCTGACCTCACGGCGCTCGGCCGCCTCGCCCCCACCGGCGAGAGCCCACCATCGCCTCCCCAGCGGGCGGTTCGCAGCCGAGAGTCTCTCGCCGATGTCAAAAATGGAGTCGAGCTCGGACTCGCTCACATCGAGGATCTCGGTACGCCCCAGGACGAACGTCACAGGGTCCAAGCGTACCCCGCACGCCGTCTGTATGGGGTGCGCGATCGAGTCGGTAACCTGGCCCTCTACACCGGAAACGGCGGTGAGGGAAGTGCCCAGAAAGGTGCCAAGCAATGCGTGCATGCGCCGGCGCTTCCGCCGAGGTCCAGCCCCATTTCGCATCCGCCGACGCTCCTTCGACGCGGTTCGTCTTGACCTTCCACGGTACCACCCACGCGCCCATTCACGGAAAAGTATTGACCTTCGTGTCACGCAATCCCACTCTGACCAACCATTCGCGACCGATCGGCCCGATTCGTCGTGCTTGTTCAACCGTTTCCCAGGAGCCTGTCGATGCCAACCGTGTCTCTGACCGTCAACGGACGGACGGTCGAAGGCGAGGTCGAGGGTAGGACTCTGCTCGTCGACTTCATCCGTGAGACACTGGGTCTCACCGGCACCCACGTGGGGTGCGATACCAGTCAATGCGGCGCGTGCGTCGTGCATGTCGCGGGAGTATCGGTGAAGAGCTGCACCATGCTCGCCGTCGAGGCGGACGGCGCCGAGTTGACCACGGTCGAAGGCCTCGCCAGCAACGGAACACTTCACCCGATGCAGACCGCGTTTCACGAGCATCATGGACTCCAGTGCGGCTTTTGTACGCCTGGGATGATGATGAGCGGCATCGACTTGGTGAGTCGCAACGCTGATCCGTCCGAGCACGAAGTCCGCGAGTGGCTCGAGGGCAACCTCTGCCGCTGCACAGGCTACCACAACATCGTCAAGGCGGTTCAGGCTGCCGCCGCCGAGATGGGAGGCTGATGATGTCCGAGACTGGAATCGGGGCCGCGTTGCTGCGGAAGGAAGACCGGCGGTTCATCACCGGTAAGGGCAAGTACGTCGACGACATCAACCGGCCGGGCCAGGCATACGCATACATCGTGCGCTCGCCCGAAGCCCACGCGAGCATCGCGGGCATCGACGCGTCCGAGGCTTTGAAGGCGCCGGGCGTCGTGGCTATCCTGACCGGCGCTGACATGGCCGAGGACGGCGTGGGTGGTCTGCCCGCTGGATGGGGGGTCCTCTTCCAGGACGGCTCTCCCATGATCGAGCCGGCTCACCCCCCTCTCGTGGTCGACCGCGTCCGCCACGTCGGCGATCAGGTCGCTGTGGTGATCGCCGAGACCCGGGCACAGGCGAAGGAGGCTGCGGCGCTCGTCGAGGTAGACTACCAGCCGCTACCGGCGATCGCGGGGCTCACTCAAGCGAGCGCCGACGGCGCCGCGCTGGTCTGGGACGAGGCCCCAGGCAACATCTGCTTCGACTGGGGACTCGGTGACGAGGCCGCGACGAACGCGGCGTTCGAGAGTGCGGCTCACGTCGTGACGCTCGATCTCGTCAACAACCGCCTCATCCCGAACGCAATCGAGCCGCGCGCGGCGATCGGCGACTACGAGGTGACAGACGACTCGTACACGCTGTATACGACGAGCCAAAATCCGCACGTCATTCGCCTGCTCATGGGCGCGTTCGTCCTGGGCCTCCCGGAACACAAGCTGCGCATCGTCGCCCCCGACGTGGGTGGGGGCTTCGGCTCGAAGATTTTCCACTACGCCGAAGAAGCCATTATGACGTGGGCCTCGAAGCGCGTCCAGCGCCCGGTGAAGTGGACCGCGGAGCGCTCGGAGTCGTTCATGTCGGACGCCCACGGTCGCGATCACATCACGCACGCTGAACTCGCACTCGACGCCGAGGGCAAGTTCGTGGGACTGCGGGTGAACACCGCTGCCAACCTGGGCGCATATATATCGACGTTCGGGGCCGCGGTGCCCACCTTCCTGTACGCCACACTGTTTTCGGGTTGCTACACGACGCCCGCGATCTTCGCGAACGTGAAGGCATACTTCACCAATACGGTCGCGGTGGACGCGTACAGAGGGGCCGGACGTCCGGAGGCGGCCTTCGTGCTAGAGCGGCTCGTGCACAAGGCCGCGGTGCAGCTCGGGATCGACCCGGTGGAGATCCGGAGGAAGAACTTCATTCAGCCGGATCAGTTCCCCTATCAGACGCCGGTCTTGCTCGAGTACGACGTCGGTGACTACGACGGCACGCTCGACGCGGCGCTGGAGCTGGCCGACTACGACGGTTTCGGAGTCCGTCGAGAAGAGTCCGCAGCGCAGGGCAAGCTTCGCGGCATCGGCCTCTCTACGTTCGTCGAAGCATGCGGAATCGCGCCTTCGGCGGTCGCGGGTGCTCTTGGAGCGCGCGCCGGCCTGTTCGAGGTCGGACACGTGCGCGTGCATCCAACCGGGAGCATCACCGTCTTCACCGGCTCCCACAGCCACGGGCAAGGCCACGAAACCACCTTCGCTCAGCTCGTGTCCGACCGCTTCGGGGTTTCGACCGACCAAGTCGAGGTGGTCCACGGCGACACCGCACAGGTCGCGTTCGGCATGGGCACGTACGGCTCGCGCTCAATCGCGGTCGGCGGGTCGGCGATCTACATGGCAATGGAGAAGATCATCGAGAAGGGCACGAAGATCGCCGCGCACTTGATGGAGGCTGCCGTCGAGGACGTGGTCTTCGACAAGGGCAACTTCACCGTCGCGGGCACCGACAAGAGCAAGGCGATCGGGGAAGTCGCCTTCGCGGCCTACGTGCCTCACAACTATCCGGAGGATCTCGAACCGGGTCTCGACGAGACCGCGTTCTACGACCCGAAGAACTTCACCTTCCCCGCCGGCGCGCACATCGTCGAGGTGGAGATCGATCCCGACACTGGAGTCATCGAGCTCTGTGGCGTCTCGTGCGTGGACGACGTCGGCCGCATCATCAATCCGATGATCGTCGAGGGCCAGATGCACGGCGGCCTGGCGCAGGGAATTGGCCAGGCGCTGCTCGAGTCATGCGTCTACGACGACTCGGGACAGCTCATCACTGGCTCTTATATGAACTATACGATGCCGCGCGCGACCGATCTACCGTTCTTCAAGACCGGTCATAACATTACGAATTGCACGCACAACCCGCTGGGCGTGAAGGGCGTGGGCGAGGTCGGCTCGATCGGGGTTCCCCCGGCGGTCATCAACGCGATCGTCGATGCGCTCTCGTCGGCAGGCGTCGAGCATATCGACATGCCAGCGACACCCGAGCGCGTGTGGCGCGCCCTTCAAGACGCAAAGGCCTAAGGAAACGATCATGGAAGATTTCGCTTTTCATCGTCCGGGCAGCGTCGCCGAAGCACAGGAGGCGGTCCGGGGAACGGAAGACAGCAAGTTCATGGCCGGCGGGCAGAGCCTGATCCCGCTCATGAAGCTCGACATGGCGGCGCCCCCTGCAGTCGTCTCGCTCGCGGGTCTCGACGAGCTGAGAGGCATCGCTCAGCAGGACGGCTCGCTGGTCGTCGGTGCGGGCATGACCCACGCTGAGGTCGCAGAGGCGGGCGAGGTTCGAGGGTCGATCCCCGCGCTCGCCGATCTCGCGGGCGGCATCGGGGACCCGCAAGTACGGAACCGCGGCACACTCGGCGGCGCGGTCGCTCACGCGGATCCGGCAGCGGACTACCCGGCGGCTCTCGTCGCGCTGGGCGCGACGGTCGTCACCGACCGCCGAGAGATCGCGGCCGAAGACTTCTTCTTGGGCATGTTCGAAACGCCGCTCGAGGCCGATGAGGTCATCACCTCCGTGCGCTTCCCGGTGCCGGAAGCCGCGGCCTACTCCAAGTTTCCCAACCCCGCCTCCAAATACGCGATCGCCGGGGTAATGGTCGCTCGCAACAATGGACAGGTGCGCGTCGCGGTGACAGGCGCAGGTCTCGGTGTTTTCCGTGCCTCGGCGTTCGAAGAGGCCCTTTCGGGCGATTTTTCAGCCTCGGCGCTGGACGGGACGTCGGTTTCCACGGACGGCCTGGTCTCCGACCTGGACGCGAGTGCCGAGTACCGCGCCCATCTCGTCGGGGTCATGGCGCGCCGAGCCGTCGAGGCGTGTGGCTGACACTGGTAGCACAGCGGTGAACACGACGGAGCCGGGCGAGCTGCCCGGCTCTGTCGATTCCGTTCTCGAGTTGTTGCAGGCCCAATCGTACGTTGCCGATCGCGCGCTTGCGACGGCGATCCACCTGTCGCTCACGCTGAGTCGACCGTTGCTGCTGGAAGGCGAGGCGGGCGTGGGCAAGACCGAGGTGGGCAAGGTGCTGGCCCGCGGCCTCGGGCGTCGGCTCATTCGGCTCCAGTGTTACGAGGGGCTGGACGTCGCATCCGCGGTCTACGAGTGGGACTACGCGCGACAGATGATCGCGATCCGCCTGGCCGAGGCCTCGGGCCAGACCGACCGGGCGGAGATCGAGCTCGACCTGTTCAGTGAGACTTTTCTGATCCGGCGTCCGCTCTTGGAGGCGATCCAACCAGCCGACGGGATTGCGCCCGTCCTGCTCATCGATGAGCTGGACCGCGCCGACGAGCCCTTCGAGGCCTTTCTCCTAGAGTTGCTCTCGGACTTCCAGATCACCGTTCCCGAACTCGGAACTCTCCGGGCCGAAGAGCCTCCGGTGGTTGTCATCACGTCCAATCGGACCCGTGAGATCCACGACGCGCTTCGGCGGCGCTGCTTCTACTCCTGGATCGACTATCCGGGCGCGCAGCGCGAGCTGGAGATCGTACGTCTGCGTGTGCCCGAGGCCTCGGAGAGCCTTCTCAATCAAGTGGTGGCATTCGTACAGCGGCTGCGCACCGTCGAACTGTTCAAGCTGCCGGGCGTCGCCGAGTCGATCGATTGGACCCGCGCACTTCTGGCGCTCGGCAAAGACGAGCTAGACGCACGCACCGTCGATGAGACGCTCGGTGTCCTGCTCAAGTATCAGGACGACGTCAGCCGCGTTCGAGGGGGGAAGACCGAGGCAACACTCGCCGAGGTGGGGCGCGAACTGGCGGCCGCGCCTTCGTCGGGGGTCGGGGCAGCACCCGAGACGGCACCAGGCACGTAGGTGGTAGCCCCGACCGAGGCCGTCCTGTCTGAGCGCGTCACCCGGTTCGGCCGTCTGCTGCGCAGCGCGGGCTTGAAATTGGGAACAGGTCAGGTTCTGGAGGGCATGGAGTCGCTGGCGGTGGTGGACGTCACCAGGCGCGCTGAGTTCTACTGGGCGCTGCACGCCGCTTGGGTGAAGCGGAGCGAGGACCGGGACGTGTTTCAGGAGGCCTTTCGGCTGTTCTGGCGCCAGCCGGACCGCCCCGTGAACCGCGTCCTCGAGGAACTGCTCGCCCTCAGCCGCATCACGCGCGAACGGCGCTCCCACCTGGCGAACCGACGTGTGTTGGACGCGCTGGAGGACGAGCGACGGCCGACGCTCGAGCTACAAGAGGAGATGGGGGCGATCGGGCTGGCGTTCTCGGACGCCGAGGTGCTGCGGGAAAAGGACTTCGAGCAGATGTCGTCCGCGGAACTGCGTGAGGCGCAACGCATGATATCGCGCTTCCGCTTCCCTGTGCGTGACCTGGAAACGCGGCGTTGGGCGCCGGTGGCGGGACACGGTCAGATCGACGTACGGCGCACCATCCGAGCCAGCCTGCGCCACGGACTCGATCACATCCCGCTGCAATGGAAGCGGCGAAAGAAGCGCCCGCCGGACATCGTCGCGCTGTGTGACATCTCCGGGTCGATGGCCGGGTACACGCGCATGCTGCTGCGTTTCCTGCACGCGCTCAGCAACGGATGCGAACGAGTTCACACGTTCTTGTTCGGCACGCAGCTCTCCAACGTGACACGGTCGCTGCGGCATAGGGACGTGGACGTCGCGCTCGCGGAACTCGGGACTCGTGTCCGGGACTGGGAGGGTGGCACCCGGATCGGGGCATGCCTGGGCAGCTTCAACCGGGAGTGGGGTCGCCGTGTGTTGGCGCACGGCGCTGTCGTGCTCTTGATCACCGACGGGCTGGACCGCGACGAAACGGCTTCGCTCGAGGGTGAAATGGCCCGCCTGCGGCGTTCGGCGCGTCGGGTCGTGTGGCTCAACCCCTTGCTGCGCTACGCCGACTTTCAGCCACAGGCCCGCGGCATCCGGGCGATGCTACCACACGTCGACGACTTCCGTCCGGCACACAACGTGGTCAGCCTCGAAGCGCTCGCCGGGGCGCTCGCGGCGACGCGGGGGAGAGCTTCAGCTCCCGCCGAACAGCCGGGACAACCACGCCCGGAAGGCGCGGAGTAGTAGCGGCACAAGGTTGAGGGCCGGTTCCTGCGCCGTCCCCTCGCCGGTTCCTGGACCAGCCTCCGCCGTCGCCGCGGCATCCGACCCTTCGCCGTCCGCCTGGGTCTCACGCCGCAGTTCGTCGGCTAGCCGGACCGTGAACTCCTTGAAGATCTGGCCCGAAATCGACTCGATCATGCCCCGCCCGAAGCGCACGATCTTGCCCGTGAGACGCACCTCCGAGTCGACGACGACCTCGCTCCCACCATCGTCCAGCGCGAGCAGCCGACCCTCCATCGTCATGGTGACCGACCCAGACCCCGACTTCTCTCGGCCCTTGCCCACCATGCGGAAGTAGCCGCGCGCTTCGTCGATCTCCTCGAAGTTCAAATTGCCCCGGTAGGACACCGTGACGGCACCGACCTTGACCTTCATGGCGCCACTGTAGGTCCCGTCGTCGTCCTGCCCCGTGATCTCGGCACCGGGAAGGCATACCACGGTGCGCACAGGATCGATGAGGTAGGCCCAAACGAGCTCGGGCGCGGCGTCGAGCGAGAAGCGCTCTTGGATCTTCAGCGTGGACACGGTCGAGAAGCTAGCAGCGCCGCCGCGCGCGCTCCAGGTCGTTCGCGTCGTCCACGTCGACGCAAACGGCGTCGTCGTCCGTCGGTACTTCGACGACCTGGTCGGGATGCAGGGCCATGATCGATTTTGCCCCGAGGTCCCCCTCCAGAGCGCACATCTCGTCGAAGAAGGCGGACGACCAAAGCACGGGATGCCCTCGACGACCCTGGTGCACCGGCACGACGATCGCACCGGGTCGCCAGGCACGGACGAGGGCCTCGAAGTGGTGTGGAGCGACGAACGGCATGTCACCCAGCGAGACCATGGCCGCGTCCACATCCGGCGGGAGCGCTCGCACGCCCACTCGCAGCGATGAAGAGAGTCCGTCGACGTGAGCGCGGTTGTGCACGAAGCGCACGCCGTCGGGAAGCGCCTGCTCCACCGCCGTCGACCCGTGGCCCGTGACGACCACGACCGGGTCGGCGCCCGAGTCGAGCGCCGCGTTCACGGCGGCGGTCACCATCGGCTGCCCGTCGAGGCGCTCGAGCAGCTTGTGCGAGCCCCGCATGCGGGTCGAGGAACCCGCTGCGAGTACGACCGCTGCGAATCTCAACCGGCCCTGGTACCGAGTCATCCGGACTCGGCTCTGAGCTCCCGCACGATCTCCGCCAGAATCGCCACCGCGATCTCGCCAGGCGTACGCGCCCCGATATCGAGCCCGATCGGCGCGTGTATGCGCGCGAAGTCGTCGTCACCGAAGCCAGCAGCGCGCAGGCGCTCCAGGCGCACGGCATGGTTGCGGCGACTACCGAGCGCCCCGACGTAGAACGCGGGACTCGCGAGCGCCGCTCGCAACGCGGGGTCATCGAGCTTCGGGTCGTGCGTCACGGTCACGAGGGCGGTGCGGCGGTCGAAGCCGAGCTCCGAGAGCCCCTCCTCTGGCCAGGCCTGCAGAAGTGGGATGCCGAGAAACCGCTCCGCGGTCGCGAAGGCCGCGCGAGGATCGACGACGGTCACGCGGTAGCCGGCCCGGACGGCCATGGCGGAGAGCGGCTGCGCGATGTGCACGGCTCCCACGATGATGACGTGCACGGACGGATTGAACACGTGTAGGAACACCCTGCCCGAGTCGGTCTCGAATACCCGCGAGCGGTCCGTGAGTACGGCCTGCCGCGCGGCCTCGGCGATCGCTGGGTCGGGCGCCTCCTCAGGGGCGGCGCCGCGCGCCGGAAAAGGCCGAAGCAAGTCCTGTTCGCCCGTCTCGAGATCGGTCACGAGCACGACTGCCTCCGATTGCGCGCGAGCGTTCAGTAGTGCGTCCAGCGTCGCGCTCCTCACTGAACACGCTCCAGGAACACCTCGACTTGACCGCCGCAGGCCAGCCCAACCTCCCAAGCCTGTTCGTTCGTGACACCGTAGGAAAGCAGCTTGGTCCCACCGCGCTCGAGCAGCGCCGTCGCCTCTTCGATGACGGCTGCTTCCACGCATCCGCCGGACACCGATCCCACGAACTCTCCGTGCTCGTTGATGCACATCTGTGAGCCCGGCCGGCGCGGCGCGGATCCCCATGTCTTCACCACGGTCGCGAGAGCCACGCCCAGCCCCGCCTCGTGCCACGCGGCGGCAGAGTCCAAGGGATCGCTCAAAGTGTTTTCGTCGTGCATCGGCTTCTTCTCGCGTGTATCGAACATGTGGCGCGCATCGCCCCTCGGGCGCGTACGTTCGGAATGCTTGGCCCGTCCCGCAATACTATGCCACTCGAACGAGCGTCCCATGCGCCGACTCACTCTGTGCTTCACAGCCTTGCTTCTCCTGGCCACTCAAGCTCCGCTCGAGGGTCAGTCCTCGCTGCTGATCGAGGACATTACGCTCATCGACGGCACCGGACGTCCGGCGGTGCCGAACTCGTGGGTGTTGGTAGAGGGCGACCGCATCACCCGGGTCGCCGTACGGGAGATCGAGGCGCCAGCCGGGGCCGAGCGAATCGACGGCCGCGGCAAGTTTCTGATCCCCGGCCTCATGGACATGCACATCCACCTCTCGGGAGGCCGCGGACGCGGCGGTCCGGACGAGCAGGCAGGGATGCGAGCGCTGCACGGCTTCCTGTACAGTGGCTTTACGAGCGTCTTCGACGCGGGCAACAATCCGGACTACATCATGGGGCTCCGGGCAAGGGAACGCGCGGGAGAGATCACGGCCCCACGCATCTTCGCGACGGGTGGGGTCGTGACCGCTCCCGGCGGCCATGGTGGGGGCTCGGGCGCGACGCTGGTCGACGAGTGGCCCGGTGATATTCCGCAACTCGATGCGCACATCGCCCGGGAGCCGGACCTCGTGAAGCTGACCTTCGACGAGCACGGGTGGGGGACTCGGCCGCTCATCCCTCTGCTCGATCCGGGGCTCATGGCCAAGATCGGCAACTATTTCAACGAACGTGGCATACGGACCACGGTTCACATCTCGCACGAATTCCGCGCCCGACAGGCGATCGAAGCCGGCATCAATACGCTTGCGCACCCGATCATCCAGGGTCCGGTGAGCGAAGGCTTCGTCAACCTCATGGCGGCCACCAAAGTGCCGATGGTGTCGACACTCACGATCGGAGAGGGCTACAGCCGCCTAGTGGAACACCCCGAGTTCCTCGATCGGCCGATCTATCAAGCGACATACGAGCCGGAGACCGTCCAGCAGCTTCGCACCACCGTCCGGGACGCCTACGCGGCGCGCACCTGGACGACATGGATGAAAGTCATGACCCCGGTCGCGCAGGAGAATCTGCGACTGATCGCCGAGGCCGGTGGCGTGATCGTCCTGGGCTCTGACCAGTCCACGGGTCCCGCTTCACACCGGGAACTCGAGCTGATGGTGGAAGGTGGGATCTCGGCTCTTGAAGCCATTCGCATCGGCACCCTGAATGCTGCGATCTTCATGGGCAAGGAGCGCGAAATCGGCTCCGTGGAAGAGGGCAAGCTCGCGGACCTCGTCGTGCTGTCGGCAGACCCCCTCGATGACATCAGCAACGCACAGGAGATCGACCTGGTGATCAAGGGCGGCAGAATCATCGATCGGTCCGACTTGGACTTGCCGATCAACCGCCGGTAAACGGAGGAGGCGTAGTAATGAGCGACCTAGCGCGGGACAAATGTGAGGCGTGTCGTGTCGGCGCGCCCATGGTCACGGACGAGGAGCGCGAGCTGCTACACCCCGAGGTGCCGAAGTGGACGATCGTCGAGCGAGATGAGATCGAGCGCCTCGAGCGAACGTTCAAGTTCCCCGACTTCATTGGCGCTCTCGGCTTCACGAACGCCGTAGGTGCCGCGGCCGAGCGGGAGGGTCACCACCCGGCGCTCCTGACGGAGTGGGGCAGCGTTACGGTGACCTGGTGGACCCATAAGATCGGCGGGCTTCATCGGAACGACTTCATCATGTCTGCCAAGACCGACGAGCTCTTCCCGTCGCAATGACATTGAACTTCCCGGGACGCCACCTCACCCCGCTGCTCTGCGCGATCCTGCTCGTGAGCTGCGCCGCTCCCGAAGCTCCCGCGCGGATTCAGATGTTCGCGGCATCCAGCATGACCGACGCGATCACGGAGCTGCGCGACCGCTTCCAAGAGGAGACGGGATACCAGGTGGAGCTGACGCTCTCGAGCTCTTCCAGCCTGGCCGTTCAAATTCAGAGTGGCGGCGAAGCAGATCTATTTCTTCCCGCGAATCTCGAGTGGGCCGATGCTGCCGCGACGAACAGGCGCGGGGGAAGCCGCCTGCTCGAGCAGATCGAGCTCGTTTCGAATCGCCTCGTCGTGGTCGCCCGCTCGGACTCGAAACAACGTCTGACCAGTTTGCTCGACCTCGCAGCGGAGTCCGTAGGGGAGATCGCGATCGCGGAGCCTTCGTCCGTCCCTGCGGGGATCTACGCCCGCGAAGCCCTCGAGCGAGCCGAGCTCTGGCAGGTCCTCCATGAACGCCTCATTCCCGGCAGCAACGTGCGCACGGCGCTCGGTTACGTCGAGACAGGGGGCGTCCCTATCGGAATCGTTTATGCGTCGGACGCCGCCGCCAGTCCCAATGTGCGAGTGTTGTTCGAGATCGATCCCCAATCGCACAGCCCGATTCAGTATCCGTTGATGCTTTTGCGACACTCCGAAAGAGTAGAAGGCGCCGCGGAGTTTTACGCGTACCTCACTTCGCCGGATGCCGCACGAGTCTTCCGGCGTCACGGGTTCACTCCGCGACTCACCCCCGTGTCGGGTTAGCGCACGAGCGTGTTCAACGAAGCCGAGTGGAACGCGATCCGACTGAGTCTCACCGTCAGTGGGTACGTGGTTCTCTTCACCCTCCCTCTGGCGATCCCGCTCGGGTACGTATTGGCCAGGAAGGAGTTCAGAGCCAAGTGGTTGGTCGAGGTATTCCTCAACTTGTCGCTCGTGCTACCCCCGGTGGTCACGGGATACATGTTGTTGCTCTTGTTCCAGGCCGACGCCCCCGTGGGACGGTTCCTACGCAGCACCTTCGGCATCCGTGTCGCGTTCGACTGGAAGGGCTTGGTGGTCGCGGCCGCGGTGATGAGCTTCCCGCTCATGGTGCGCGCGATCCGGTTGGGTTTCCAGGGAGTCGATCCGCGTCTGGAGATGGCGGCTCGCACCCTGGGAGCCAGGCGAACACGAACCTTCTTCACGATCAGTCTGCCACTCGCGATGCACGGCGTGATCTCTGGAAGTGTGCTCGCCTTCGCTCGCAGTCTGGGTGAGTTCGGTGCCACGGTCATGCTCGTCAGCCAGCGAGAGAGCACGCAGACGATTCCACTGCTCATCTACTCGATGCGCGACCGCGTGGGCGGACTGGACGCGATCTGGCCACTCGTGGCGGTCTCGATCCTGTTGGCGGGAGCGGCGCTCGCCGCGAGTGAGTTCCTCGAGCGCCGGACGCGACGCCGGTGAGTCACCTGAGCTTCGCGTGCCGACACCGCTTCCCCGACGGGTTCGAACTGGACGTCGCATTCGAGTGCGACCGGCGCGTGACGTCGCTCTTCGGGCGCTCCGGAAGCGGGAAGTCGTCCATCCTCTCGATCCTCGCGGGGCTGTTCAACGCCGACTACGCCCGTGTTCAACTCGGCGACCGGGTGATCGCCGATACCGACCAGAAGCTCTTCACGCGCCCGGAACATCGGCGCATAGGCTTCGTCTTCCAGGACCATCTGCTTTTCCCGCACATGACCGTGGACGCCAACCTGAACTACGGGGCGGCACGCGAATCGGGCGGAACCGACATCTCGTACGACCGCGTGGTCGAGGTTCTGGAGCTACGGGAACTTCTCGGCCGCCGCCCCGGGAGCCTGTCCGGGGGCCAACGCCAGCGTGTGGCACTCGGGCGCGCCCTCTTGAGCCGACCCGAACTGCTGTTGATGGACGAGCCATTGGCCGCGCTGGACGAGGAGCTCAAGTCACGCATTCTCGTCTACTTGCAGCGGGTCATCGAGGAGTGGCACATACCGACCTTGTTCGTGAGCCATGGACAGACTGAGGTACGACGGCTCGCCGAGTGGGTCTACGTGGTGGACGCGGGTCGGATCACGGGACAGGGCCGCCCCAGCGAAGCGTTACCCGATACACGACACGACGTCGAGGGGGGTGCGTAGCATGACGATGCCCGGCATCGAACTCCGTACGGAGGGAAACGTGATCGCTCTGGACGGTGCCCATATCCAAGGCCTGTCGGTCCCCGTGCCAGCGGCCGTGACTCGTTTCCAAGGTCAAGTCGTCGCCAGTGAACTCATCGCCCGACTTCATTACCCGTGAGGCAACTCCATGAAAACGGCCGTCCAGAGAGCACTCCGCTCGATAACCGTCCTATCGGCTCTTCTCGTTGCAGCCGCAGTCGCAGTCGACGCACAAGTGCAGTTGACCTACGGCCAGGTTTCCGGCGTAGAGCTGGACGACGGTGTCACCGTTTTCAGAGGCATTCCCTTTGCGGCACCACCGGTTGGTGCACTGCGCTGGCGGGCGCCTCAGCCTCCCATTCCCTGGCGAGGCGTGCGAGCCGCTGACTCCTTTGGTCCCACCTGCATGCAGCCTCGCGGTCGAGCGCTGATGAGCGAAGACTGTCTGTACCTGAATGTCTGGACCAAGGCCGGCTCTGGGGACGGGAACTTACCGGTGATGGTATGGATCCACGGTGGGGGTTGGAGCTCAGGTGCGAGCAGTAACGGCATCTACGACGGCTCCGCATTCGCAGAGAAGGGCGTGGTGCTCGTATCGGTGAACTACCGCATGAATGCCTTCGGCTTCATGGCCCATCCCGCGTTGTCCGCCGAGTCCGAGCGTGGGGCATCCGGCAACTACGGCATCCTGGATCACATCGCTGCGCTGGAATGGGTCCGGGACAACATCAGTGGCTTCGGCGGTGATCCCGAGAACGTCACCATCTTCGGGGAGTCTGCCGGTGGCGCGAGCATCTACGCCCTCTTGGCCACGCCCTTGGCTGAAGGGCTATTCCATCGAGCCATTTCGGAAAGCACCTGGATCACACCAACCAATGTCACTCATCTGAAGAGAAGCAACGGCTTCACAGATGGCGCCGAAGAACAGGGACGACGGGTGATCGCGGCAAAGCTTTCAGAACTGGGAGAATCCGTCGACGGCGATATCGTGGACGAGATGCGTGCGCTGTCGGCGGCCGACGTGATCAGCATGAGGTTCAGGGTATCCCTCGTGGAAGACGGGTATGTGATCCCAAAGTCTCCCGGTGAAATCTTCGCCGAGGGATCACACAATGTCGTGCCTCTTTTGGCGGGGGTGAATGACGGCGAAGGCCTGTTTTTCGTCAGGCCGAACAACACGTTCGCCACCATCGCGGAGCAGCGAGAAGCCAGGTTGGAGCAGTGGGGCAACCTCGGAAGCGGACTAGCTGACTATTACCTTGCAAGCTCGGACGGGGACATTTACGGGACCGAAGTCGACTACAACACCGATTCCCGGTTCGCTCGCCCCAATCGCGAAATCCTGAATGCGATGGCGAAGACGCCGGCGGCCAGCTTCATGTATCTGTTTACCAGGAACCTACGGGACTCGAGTCAGCGCGCTCCTCATGCCATGGAGCTTCGCTACGTGTTCAATACTCTGCCGGAGCAAGCCAGTGCGGTGGACACAGATATTGCTGACCTAATCAGTGACTACTGGGTGCAATTCGCCACGACCGGCAATCCCAACCGCGAAGGCCTGCCCCCGTGGCCCACGTATGGCGCCGAAACACAGCAGTACCAGATCCTTGGTGTCGACGTCGGGCAGGGTTCGGGTTTCCGCAGGCAGGAGCTGGACGAAATGGATCGCTATTTCAAGGCGACCTATGACCAGGCGCGTCGTTCTTCACGATAGTGGGTGTCGGAAGATCTGCGGGCCTACCGCCACGCTCATCGCCGACCCCCCCCCCGAACATCTGCTCCTCCAACGTATCCGCAGTCGCGACCACCTCGTCCAACGCCAACGCCACCACAGCCGGATGCACATCAGATGGCAGGCACGCCTGCACGAGCACCGTCTCAAACGGCTGCCCCTCGATCTGCACCCGCGCGAAGTGAGTCCTCCTCAGCGTGAAGTGCATCAGGACCTCGTCCACATCCACGTCGTCATGCGCATCGAACCCGTCTTCCGGAAACGGTCCGACCAGCGATTCAATACAGAGCAGGGGCGTATCCCCGGCATACTCCTCCAGAGCCGGTGAGGGATCGATGAGACGAGCCGTCGCACGCTGGTGACGTCCGTCCGCGCGGACGCAGTCCACCAGAGCCCGACCCGTTACCGCATCGAGTGCGACACCACCATTGAGCCCTACACGCAGGTGCGGTGCCGCAGTGACGAGCGCCGCTGCAGCCGGATCGATCTTCCCCACGCCCTGGTCACCGTGCATCGCGCGATGCATCTCGGAGATGGCACCGGTGCGGAGGTCGAAGTCGCGTTCGAGGATCTTGTCGAGACGTACTGACGCCGTGGACGTCGGATCGTAGAATTCTTCGGCCCTGGCGAAGCCGACAGGCTTTCCCCAGCCGTAGACCCACGCGCCACCGAACGCTTGGTGCCAATACGCCTCCCAACGACCCAGGTGGCAGGCGGAAAAGATGACGCTGCGCAATTCAGGTACGACCCGGCGAGGATCGAGATGCCGGTACGAGATCCAGTCGCCCCCGAACTGCTGGACCAAGCCCTGCTCGTCCCCGTGGCTGCTCCAGAGCATTCCGGCGGGTCGAGCCCCGCGCAGATCGATGTCCGCCTCTTATACGCACCGCTCCATCGATCCGAAGTGTGCCTCGACGTCCACGATGACCCGGTAGCCGTGCTGACCGAGCACAGCGATGTCGTCTCGCAGCATGCTCAGTTCGTTTTCGACGTTCTCCAGGTCGGGGATACCGTCCTCGTCGTTCCACATTGCGAAAAAGATGCCGAATGCCAGCATGATGTAGACGTCGCCATTTCCGGTTCGATCCGAGTCGAACACGATGTGGTCGCCATCAGGGGAGACCGATGGGTGGGCGTTGGATCCTT